>Ga0247844_1005925_pt1 | contig 15138 bp, 10 predicted proteins | sample LaCtaG_FD_192421 | JGI IMG/M metagenome (GOLD analysis project Ga0247844, IMG submission 192421) | Freshwater microbial communities from meromictic Lake La Cruz, Castile-La Mancha, Spain - LaCruzMarch201714.5m_1 | ecosystem: Environmental > Aquatic > Freshwater > Lake | place: Spain: Castile-La... | reverse complement strand
AGGAGGACGGATGCAAACAAGCCATTGAGTACACTTATCCACAGTTGCTGATTCAAAAACCAGCAACCCGCCCTGGGTCAATATTGGATCGGCAGGGTGGGTCAATATTCAATCGGCGCTGACACTTTGTGTCGGGATGCCATGTGCCAGCAGTCGTTGCTCTACCGGCTTGAGGAACTCTCTTGTGCGCGCCAACACTGCGATCTGATCGAGCGCCGTTCCTGAGTTGATCAGTCGCAAAATATCTGCCACGACCTGGTGTGTTTGTGATGTCAGGTCACTGTTTGAAATCAGTCGAGGCTTGACACCTTGACGGTGCGAATCAATTCGCTCATCTGAATCATGACCGGCTACCGCTGAGGCCAAAGCGGCGACCTCTCGTGTAAGGCGATGCGAAACAGGCAAAGGCAATGCAGCTACACCCTTCAAGACGGCGGACAAAGGTGTGTAACGGTTTCCGGCGAATCCATAAATGTTTTGGTCGCGGTCGCCAAAGACCATGACGCTACAACCGCAGTTTTCGGCCAACACCTTGAGTACCGAAGTTTGTGCCGGACTGCTGTCTTGGTATTCATCAACCAATACATGTTTGAAGCGAACCAAACTGGGCTGTTTTTCGAGCAATGAGCACGCCTGAGTCAACATGTCTCCATAGTCAATGTAGTTTGCCAACCGCTTTGCGGCTGAATACCTGCGTACAACCGAGTTGATAACGTCAATATAGCCCGACAGGCGCTTAAAACGGGTCATTGACACCGTCGTCAAGGGGGGCAAATTGGCCGCATGTGTGTACGCCATAGCGGACAAAAACAGTGCATGCAGAGCGGTCTGAGAAAGTAGATGGCGCAGCAACTTGAGCCGTCGTTTGCGCACAGGGGAAGGAACGGACTTCCAAAGCAGTTTGGCGCGGGCATCGACAAGCGTTTTGCGAATTGCTTTTGCCAACAGTTGCCGCGACTTCGCGTTGTCTACTACTTTCACATTTGGGGTCGCCTTTTTGACGACCGACAGCGCAAAGGCGTGCGCAGTTTGAACGCACACATGGCTAGCATTATTGGCAAATTTTCGCCTGCGCGATGTAGAGGCTAGCTCGTCCAGTTTGCGGCGCACTTCACCAACTGCATCGTCTGAGAAGCTAAGCACCAGAATATCGTGTGCTCGCACACCATTGGTGATGAGATGCCCAATACGATGCCCACAGGTGGTGGTCTTGCCGCCACCAGGACAGGCTTGCACGTTGACGCGCTTAAGCTTAGTTTTGACAATTCTCTCGTGATGATCAATATCAGGAGCATTCATACAGGGGTGTCTTTCTTGCCTGTAACAAGCAGGAGCAGGACGGAGCGGTGACTGTCAAATGGTTATGACTTTTTTGGCGCAAATTTGTTGTGCACATGTGCCATGCAAATTGCAAATACACAGCAAAACAATGCATTTTTTGATCATGAAGCCCGGTGCAAATGGTCTGCTTCATGATCAAATTTACGTAACTATTCGCTTATTTATCATCCGGCTGACAAGCGTTACTGGTCATTCGTTTGTATAGGCGTAAAGCCATTCAAGCCAGGTCATCACTGGCAGCTTGATCGCCATTTCAGGGTTGACAGTCAGTGCGTTTTGCAACACAAACTTTTCCAATTTGCGGTGTCTGTTGAGCCAGGTGTTAGCCCGTTTCAAGTGTGCGGTGGCGCTCGCATCAGTCATTCCACCAATCACCATTGCCAATAGCTTCCCCAGCTTGGTACGGCTCGGGATGTCGTGCAGTTTGAGGCGGTCTTTCCAGTGGCGATCAAAGTCAAAATTGATCAGGTCATCCAGAGAGCTAATGCCGATGGATTGAAGAGGTTTCTTGCCGCTTGTTCGCCACTCAATGTGTAGGCATGCAGGATCGTAATTGTTGGGACGCGAATTATTTAGCTTGCTGGGCTTGTCGGCATACATAGCAAGTACGTGGCCGATGGGCTTGCGTCGTGAGAAATACCAAGTTGTTTTTTCAACTGGCAGAACGAGGTCACGGAAATATGGAATCTCCGCGCATTCCAAGAATGCAGCTTCCAGGTGTTTGATGATGCGTTGATCATCGTGAATTACGTCGCGTCCGATTTCAGCGTAAACAATGTCTACACCCACTTCTTGACCAAGGCCTTCGCGCAACACTTCAAGGCACTTTAAGGTGGGCTGAAAGATTTCAATTCCGAGTTTCCGATTGGACTGATATTTGGGCTGACTCGATATCTGTGAGACAGCGTAGCAGTGCGGCTGAAGTTTGCTTACAGGGAAGGGCAATTCAGGACGGTCAAGGAACAATCTGATTAGGTCATAGCCATCGTCATATGCGATGTCTGATGGCGCGATTGGGTGGTTGATAAAGGGTCTTTTCTTCATGATCAAATTTCTCTCACGGTGAACGCCATTGGCGCTCGGGCTATTTCAAATGTGTTGTCGGGTTGAGCAAGCCTTTTTCAACGAGATTCCGCCATCAAAGGCTTGCTGTTTCCGATCAGTTCGTTGGACAAAGCTCCGCCCAGCGGACTCCGAAAAGTCCGTTTTGGCTGTGATCAGTGGTTAATTAGTTGGTGCTACTTGCAGCAGTTTTCTCAGCGCAAGTGATGTGAATTTGGCGAACGTTCTGACCATCCACTTCAACACATTTACCAGACACGAATATGTCCATATCGCTATCAGTTTCATGGATGAAAGTGTTAGCTTCGGGGTCGATATAGTTCAAGCCTTTGAGGTTCCCGCGCGTTGCAGTTGCCATGATGTTTTTCAGGTAGTGACTACCGAAACGATCAAGCAGGTAAGGTGCAGTTAAATAGCATCGTGCAAGTGCAGCACCAGCCACATCAGACATGTAAACATGATCGAGGTTGATTACCATTACGTTTGCGACAAAGTTGTCCGAGTGGATACGAGTTTTCAGCAACTTGTGCAAGGACAATGACTTGTCCGCTTTTATGGCGCTCAGATCGAGACGTTTCATTTCTTGCGGTGAGGAAATCGCTGTTGCCACAATCTCTTCAATGGAAGATGTGAGGCCGGTTTCAATGGATGTGGTGTTCATTTTTGGTTTCCTATTCCGGTGCAGGAAGTTTGGTTGTTGCTGATGAAGGCGAGTACGTCAGACTCGCGGTAGCGGACATTGCGACCGATCTTTATCCATGGGAGTTCATCGGTGAAGCGACCGAGGTATCGCCATTGAGCGAGGGTGCCAGCATCCATATCGAGTAGTTTGGATACAAGAACGCTATCAATCAGGCGTGGTGGTGCCGCTGGTGGCGACATATTTTTTAAAGACATAGCTACTCCTTGGCGACGTTTTTCATTGCCAAAACTTTTCAATAAAGCCAAGTTCGAGAGCCGCAGGCGTGTGCCGTAAGTGGATGCAACAAGCAGTGAAGGTTGCAACGCTACATACGTTGTTCTGCGCGATGCCGATGCAAAGCGACTTAGGTTTGACCCTTTAATCTCATAGCGCCGTTAAGCGCCGAGATGCGTACCGCGTTTGAATTGGCGATGAGCTTTCGCTCACCCCAAAGCGTGGCTTTTGTAGGTACAGGTTGAATTCTGCACTAGCCGGATGATGTGAAACAGCAAATAAGTCAGAAAGTCTTTTCTCGCGGCATCGACAAAATTTGCACCCTGGTGGAACGATGGCTCAACTATTTGGACGGCTTCTTTTTGATCGAACGCAATTTCTTTGCCTGACTCTCAAGGTCAGTTGATGCGACGGTGATGTGCCTCATTGAGAGGCCATAGCGCAAGCCGTATCGCAGAGCGTCCACTATTTCTTGCCTGCGCCAGTTTTCATCAGGATTGGTTTTCAATGTCGAGGCGGCGCTGACACCCGATGCCCGTTCAGCATTGAATTTTGCGACCAATTGATCGACAAAATGTTTTGAAGTGATCGCCAAACTGGGTGATTGAAATTCGCCCATCGCGTCTAGGCACCGAAGCGAAAGCCAAAGGTGTGAGAGGAGGACGTGCACTGTTGGATATTCGTGTTCAAACCCAACTAGGTGAGTTTCACTATCTCCCGACGGCTGATTGCCCGATGCATCAACCTCGAAGACAAAACAGCGTGTATCCCGGCTTGATTGTCCAGACATCTTGGGCTGCTTTAGTTGCGCTAGCAGCGAGTCAATTTGGAGTTGTATGTTTCCGTCGAGGTTGAGGATCACTGCAATCTGGTTCGGTGCAAGCAGCATCGTAAGCTCAGTGGGGTCAGGCAGTCGCCGACCGTTGGGGCGAGCCTGCTCAATAACTTCGCTTTTGGAATAGTAAGGAAATACAACGTAGGGCTCGCTGCCATCAAAGAGAAAAGTATTTTTGATATTGACGTCTTCTTCGCGCAGTTTTGCGTATGAGTGGCCGGGGTCAGCTAGTCTCGAAATGCCCCAAGTGACGGCCAACTTGTCATGAGCCTCTTGGTCATTTTTCTCGACAAAGGTATCGAAGTCACGGACGTAATGACGGTTTCTTCGCAAGAATTCCCACGCCCACATTGCGCTGTCGGTACTTTGCGCATCAGGGTAGGGCCGAGGATTTTTCCAATCCAGCCTGACTTCAACGTTTTCGGCCAGCGTTTGAAGTTCTTCCAAGAATGCGTTTTTCAAGTTGACTCCTTTTTGCGAGTTCACTCTACATGATTGCTACTGGTAGCAACGCGGTAGCAACGGCGAGCCACAAAGAAAAAAAGCCCTCACGCTTGTGGCGTAAGGGCTTGATTTCATTAGAGTTTTTGGCTCCTCGACCTGGGCTCGAACCAGGGACCTACGGATTAACAGTCCGGCGCTCTACCAACTGAGCTATCGAGGAATATGTATTTACTTCATGCAGTAGCGCCTGCATGAATGCCAAAACAAGACGATTTGCTATATATTAAATAGCACCGAACCCTTGTGCTTGGCGGAGTGGACGGGACTCGAACCCGCGACCCCCGGCGTGACAGGCCGGTATTCTAACCAACTGAACTACCACTCCTGATAGCTACTAAACGCAAATCGGTCACGCCCTCAACCGTAAAACCGGATGAAGCACTGACCATAGATAAATATGGAGCGGGAAAAGAGGTTCGAACTCTCGACCTATACCTTGGCAAGGTATCGCTCTACCAACTGAGCTATTCCCGCGGGGAGCCCACCGAGGTGGACAATGAAAAACCCATCGCAGGGATGGGCTCAACAATTTGGTGGCCTGGGGCGGAATCGAACCACCGACACAAGGATTTTCAATCCTCTGCTCTACCGACTGAGCTACCGGGCCTGAGCCTGAAATTATAGCAGGAAGATTTCGCTACTTCCCCAAAGTGCGGCCATCAATGTCCGTTGCGCTTGCCGCGACTCAGATCAACACCCAACTGTTTGAGCTTGCGATAAAGATGCGTGCGCTCCAGGCCGGTCTTCTCAGCCACACGCGTCATCGATCCATTTTCACGGGCCAAGTGGTACTCGAAATATGCTTTCTCGAACTCGTCCCTTGCCTCGCGCAGGGGTTTGTCAAGCACAAATTTTTGTGTCGCCTGCAAACCTGACTCACTGGGGGCGCTAGCAACTGGTGAAACAAAACCCATTGTTTCGATAACGGGCGCCAGCAGCTTTGGCGTGGCGGCGGCCAAGGTGCGGTGCAGATTACTGCGCACCAAACCTTGCTCCACCGCTTTGAGCAGCTTCTGCAAAGTGATTGGCTTCTCCAGAAACGCCAGAGCACCAATTTTGGTGGCTTCAACCGCCGTGTCGATGGTGGCGTGTCCACTCATCATGATGACCGGCATGGTAAGGGCTCCGGTAGTCGACCACTCCTTGAGCAAGGTCACACCGTCCGTATCGGGCATCCAGATATCCAGCAAAACGAGATCTGGTCGCTCCCGGGAACGTGCAGCGCGCGCCTGTGCGGCATTTTCCGCAAGTTCGACGTTGTGGCCTTCGTCATTGAGGATCTCCCATAGCAGATCCCGAATGCCGTGCTCGTCATCTACAACCAGTATGTTTGCCATGTTGTACGCGTTATCCCTTAGGTACCAATGGTTCGTCGTCAAACCGAATTGTGCTGTCTGCGGCCAATGATAACGATACTTGGGCGCCTATGACCGCGCCATCGATTACCCGGTTGACAATGTCGATCCGCGAGGCGTGTTCGTCTGCAATTTTTTTCACAACGGCCAACCCCAGCCCAGTGCCTTTGGACTTGGTTGTCACATAGGGTTCAAACGCCCGTTTCAGAATGTTTTCTGGGAATCCCCCTCCGCAGTCCAGGACGCTCAGACGCACCCGCCGGGCAGATTTTTGATTCTGCGTTCGAATGACCACGCTGGCGTCCACCGCCGGGTTCGGAGTAACAGACTCGCTGGCATCCTGGGCATTTTGAAGCAGGTTGTGAATCACCTGTCTCAGTTGTTGGGCGTCACCCATCACCAAAGAACATTTGGGGTCCAGGTCCAGGTCCAGGCGCAATGGCACAGTCGAGCCTTGGTGTTCATACAGGTGCGCCACATCTGTGACCAGTGCATTCAAGTCCAGCGGTTTTAACTCGGCGGCCGGCAAACGGGCGTAATCCCGAAAATCGTTGACCAGGCGTTTCATGGCATCCACTTGATCAACAATCGTCTTGACCGATTTGGTCAGTATTGCCTGATCGACGGGAGAGAGTTTTCCCGTCAATTTCATTTCAAGGCGCTCGGCAGACAACTGAATGGGGGTCAACGGGTTCTTGATTTCGTGGGCCAGCCTTCGGGCGACTTCGCCCCAGGCCTGAGCGCGTTGCGCAGAAACGATGTCCGATATGTCATCGAACACAAGCAGACGCGCGTCTCCCGGCAACGTGGCGCCGCGGGCAACTAATATCAACGTGCGGTCAAACGGACTTTGTCCGGCTGAAGCGTTGCTATCGAGTTCAAACGAGCGCTGCCAATGATCCTGCTCTGGTTCAGCCCCTTGGTTCAAGAACTCGTCAAATTGCGCTTGTACCGCCGTAGCAAACGGCGTCAGTCCCTCGATCTCGGCCAGCGCCCTGCCTTCATAGCTGGCAAGCGAGACATTGAGAATTCGGGCGGCTCCCGGATTGGACGATCGAATCAGGCCGTTGGAGTCCATAACGATCACGCCGGCGGTCAGATTGTCCAATATGGTTTGCAGGTTTGCGCGCGCGGCGTCCACTTGTGTCATGCTCAAATGAACCGCTTGCCGTGCTTCGGCCACCTGCGCGGTCATGGAAGCGAACGAACGGGTCAAACCCACCAATTCATCATTGCCCTGCATTACTAGTTTGGGCGTCAAGTCGCCAGCGGCCACCTGACTGACACCTTCGGCCAGCATCAGTAAAGGGCGCGTAATTTGATCGCCCAGGATCACTGCCAGCAATACGGCACCAAACACGGCCAGAAACAGACTCAACGTGAGCGTCCCGATGTACATGCGCTTGAGTCCTTCGCGTCCCAAGGCGAGTTTCTGGTACTCGCGATTGGTGCTTTCGACTGCAAGTGCGTTGGCAACCAGATTGATCGGCAGCGCACGCGTCACCAGAAGAAACCGGATCTCGGGAGCAAGGCCCAGTACCGCACTGGAGAGAGGAACCAATACCTTGATGCGTGCTCCCTCGACGTTGGCTGGCGCCATATCGTCCAAACCCTCGATCCACGACAGCGCACGCTCTGCCTTCGCAGTACGAAATTGTGCCGGAGTTGGCTTATCGGGTACCAGCTGAAATCGGGATTGCCCGGCACTGGCTATCAATGTGCCAGAAGCATTCCAAAGCGTCGCGTCGGCGGCTCCCAATTGCTCCACCAACCGATCCAGCACCAGGCCCATAGCCGGCGCAGCTGTTTCAGCAAGTTGTGCCGCCGATGTTCTTGTTTTGCCAGTCAGGTCATTGGACAAAGTATCCAGAGTGACACGCCCAAGATTCAGCCCGGCTTCCAAAGCCCCTTCAACTTTTACATCGAACCACGTTTCAATGGACTGGGAAACGAATTGGTATGACACGACGTAAATGAGCATGCCGGGTGCCAATCCGACCAGCGCAAAGATGGTGGCCAGTTTGACGAGCAATCGACTGCCAAAACGCCCTTCACGTAATCGGACGGCCAAACGGTAACTCACCCAGAGAATCGCCCCAAACAGAGCAGACGCCACAACGACGTTGACAACAAACAGGCGGGCATAGTTGCGCTCGTACATTTCCCGGTTGTTGGTGGCCTCCATCAATAGGTAGAGCAGTCCCAACCCGATGAGCACCATGGCGACGGCACCACCCGCAAGCGTCAAGCGCATCGCCCGTGACTTTCGCATGGTTGGATCCAGTTGCCCCATGCTGAAATTCCCGCTCATTTTGGAACGGCAAGTACCTGGAACGAACTGGATGTAGCCGCTATGTCCCAGTCAGACTGCCCCAAGGCACTTATCTGAAAAGGGCGAGGCAATTGATTGAGATCCAGCCGAAATCGAAAATCTATCCTGTATTTTTGACTCGGGTCAATTTCGCTCGCATCGGCAATCTTCCATCTGGATACCCGCTTTATCGCAGAGAGCACCTGCGCCAGGGTGTCAAAACTCTGGTTTAGCGCCAAACCGAGACTGGCATCTCGCCCTGCACCTGCTGCTACGTTGAGGCGCCATCGTCGGGTCAGGGGCTGATAGGCGAGGCGGAGGTGGCGCTCGACGCTACTGATCTTTTTGTCGTACCAGTACCACCGCTCCCGCAGTATTTCGGCTTCGTTTACAAAGTACAGTGGGACGCCTTTGAGCAAAGCCTCTTCAACCGCTGAAGGAAGTTCAAACGCCACCTGCGCGGAGATTGTGATCTCGTCTTCAAGACGTTCAACTTGGTACTGGGTAATTTCGGTGGCATTTTGCGCATAAGCCAAGCCTGACAACAACACTAAGCCCGCGACGGCAAGCGTGTTCCTGGCCCCATCAAGCCATCCGTTTCTGCAACAACGCGTAATAAAAGCCATCGTAATCACAAGACCGATTGTCCGGGACGCCCTCGCTAAATGCGCCATTTTGGGGAATTAAATGCCCAACGGAGGGCAGCAATATAGCGTCAGTGTTGTGTGTTAGGAACGTTTGCACTTGGCCACTGCCTTCGGCCAGAAACAGCGAACAGGTGCAATACACCAGGCGTCCACCCGGGCGCAGCAACTTCCAGAGCGCCTGGAGCATGGTTCTCTGCAGTTCTGCCAACTGGGCTATGTCAGACTCACGCCGCAACCATCGCACATCCGGATGGCGACGAACTATGCCCGACGCCGTACAGGGAGCGTCCAGCAAGATGGCATCAAACAGTTGCCCGTCCCACCATCCTTGAGGTCGTGCCGCATCGGCGGTCAGGACCCGCGCCTCAAGACCCAGTCGCGCAAGATTCTGATGAATGCGTACCGTGCGCCGGGCATCAATTTCCAGCGCAACAACTGTGCTATTCGTCAATTCCAGTAAGTGTCCGGTCTTTCCACCCGGCGCCGCGCATGCGTCAAGAATACGCAAGTCTGTCGACTGTGGGAGTCCGTCCAGTAGTAGCGGAGCCGCCAATTGGGCGGCGGCATCCTGTACGGAGACCCATCCGTCGTCAAAGCCTGGCAGCTTTTGCACGGATACAGGGCGCTCCAGCACCAGGGCGCCACCAGCGGTTGCATGCGCAGCGATTCCCGATTGATTCAAAAGCGACAGGTAATTTGTCACATTGACCTTACGGGCGTTAACGCGCAGAGTCATCGGAGCATGGCTGTTGGCTGATCGCAAAAGGGCCTGCCAGTCCTTCGGATGGTCTTTTTGCAGCCGCTTGATCCACCACAAGGGATGGTTCCACAGCGCCACTGGATCAGCGTCCGTGCTTGCGACCAGTGCATCGCGTTCGCGCAAAAACCGCCGCAAACAGGCATTCAGGAAATTGGCCTGTGCCTTGGTCGAGACGCCCCGTTTGGCGGCCTCCACTGTCTGATTGACCAACGTAAACATGTCATACGGCGAGTCAGGTCCTTGCCACGCAAGTGCCAAAGCCACACATAAAAGTGCATCTGCCGACGGGGGGGGCTGCTTGCTCGCAAGTTTGGTGCGCAGCGCTTGCGCGCGCCCCAAGTTGCGCCAGACATGGAATGCAAGTGCCTGAACGCCCGCACGCAAGTCGGGTGAAATTTTTTCAATTGCTGCTGTCCCGGAAACGCCGTCACGCACAGCCATGACCACTGCAGCGGTCGCGTTCAATTGCCGCCATAAGGGGACTGTTTCTTGCTCAGGGTTCATATCTTCCTTACAGTGTGCCGCCCGCCTTGAAACCCATCAGTCCAGTGATCAAGCGAGCGGGGAACTGTTCCAATGCTTCGTTGTATTTCAGCAGGATCTGGTTGTAGCCATTGCGCGACGTCTCCACCCGCCGTGCAATTGCGTCCCATTGCACCTGCATGTCATCTGGCACCACCGGTCCGGCAAGGTCGGCTGGCACCGCCCGCAACGCGTCCCAGGCTTCTCGCACCGAAGCCATGGCATGCGCCAAAACCACAAGCTGATCCGACCCAAAGGGAGTCGTCCGGGCGTCTTTCAACGCGTGGTCAAGCTTCTGGAGAGAAGACAGCACCAATGACCAGTCAGCCATGGATTCACTGGAACGCAAAAGTGGCTCATCAGTCAAACCACGATGAACCCGGTGTGTTTGGTCACGGGTCAATTCCGCGTATTCACGCAGGTGTTTTTCCACCGACCCAAATGCACTGAGCCCCCGGGCGCGCATGCGCATCAGCCGGTTGTACAGCCCTACGCCCCAAAACAGGAGCAGCGCCAGTGTTGTCCACAGCAGCAGTGAACTACTCATATTTTCTGCGCGTCTCGCGGATACATGGAGTAGGAATTTCCAATAAAAAACGCCTCAAGCCCTTGCGAAATGGGCTTGAGGCGCTATACCTATGATAGCAAACTACTTTCAATCGGCAAGTCCGCCTTCACCAGGCTGCTCAGACACGAGCTCCGCGTCGCCAGCCAGTTCGGCCGCTTCAGCATCGGCGATCGCACGGCGCTCGGCATCGTCCATGCTTTCGCGCACTTTGCGAGCTTCGTGGTAAGCAAGGCCTGTACCTGCTGGAATCAGGCGACCCACAATCACGTTTTCTTTCAAGCCGCGCAATTCGTCTCGTTTGCCCATGATGGCAGCTTCGGTCAGCACGCGGGTAGTTTCCTGGAAGGAAGCCGCACTGATGAAACTGTCGGTGGACAATGATGCCTTGGTGATACCCAGCAGCAAATTGGTAAAAGTGACAGGGATCTTGCCTCCAGCCCGAAGCGCATCGTTGGTGTTGAGCATCTCCGAGCGCTCGACCTGTTCACCATTGATGTAGCTGGAGTCACCGGCATTCTCAACCACCACACGGCGCAACATTTGGCGAACAATCACTTCGATGTGTTTGTCGTTGATCTTCACACCCTGCAAGCGGTACACGTCCTGCACTTCGTCGACGATATAACGGGCCAACTCTTCGGAACCCAGCAAACGCAGGATGTCTTGCGGGTCAGCGGGACCGTCAACAACGCTCTCGCCCTTGTTGACTACCTGGCCTTCGTGCACCAGCATGTTCTTTTCCTTGGGCACCAGGTCTTCCCACACTTTGCCATCAGGATCAGTAATCTGCAGACGAATCTTGCCTTTGGTCTCTTTACCGAAGGATACGGTTCCGGTAATTTCAGCCAACGTGCCCTTGTCTTTTGGCGTGCGTGCCTCAAACAATTCGGCAACCCGTGGCAGACCACCGGTAATGTCTCGGGTCTTCTGACCTTCGATTGGGATACGGGCCAGCACTTCGCCGGGTCCCACGTCCTGACCGTCACGCACCTGGACCAGCGAACCAATGGGGAAACCAATGGTTACTGAGTGATCGGTACCTGGGATTTTGACCTCATTGCCCGATGCGTCGATCAGCTTGACCTGGGGACGCACGACCTTGGCCGCACCACGGCGCTTGGGATCGATAACGACCATCGTCGACAGGCCCGTCACTTCGTCCACCTGTTTGGCTACCGTCAAGCCCTCTTCCACGTTCTCAAAGTGCGCCTTACCAGCGAACTCGGTAATGATGGGGCGGGTCAACGGATCCCAGTTGGCCAGAATGGCGCCAGCCTTGATGGTCTGGTCGGCCTTCACGGTCAGAATGGCACCATAAGGCACTTTGTGACGTTCGCGCTCACGGCCATGCTCGTCGTGGATGACGATCTCACCTGAGCGTGCAATCACAACCAGCTCTTTCTTGCTGTTGGTCACATAACGCATGGTGGCATTGAACCCGATGTTGCCGTTGGACTTGGCTTCCACGCTGGACGCAATAGCTGCACGGGACGCCGCGCCACCGATGTGGAAAGTCCGCATGGTCAGCTGGGTACCGGGTTCACCGATGGACTGGGCGGCAATTACGCCAACTGCTTCGCCGCCATTGATCAAACCACCGCGACCCAAGTCACGTCCATAACACTTGGCGCAGATACCGAAACGTGTTTCACAGGTCAGCGCAGTTCGAACCTTGACTTCATCGACTCCGGCCAGTTCCAGTTCGTCAATCAGGTCTTCGTCCAGCATGGCGCCCGCAGGTGCGAGTACCGAGCGGTTCTCGGGATGCAGCACGTCATCGGCAGCCGTGCGACCGAGAATGCGGTCGCGCAGTGACTCAATCACTTCACCACCCTCAACAATGGCGCGCATCAGGTAGCCACCGTGCGTACCGCAGTCTTGCTCAGTGACAACCAGATCTTGTGTCACATCGACCAGACGACGTGTCAAATAGCCGGAGTTGGCTGTTTTCAATGCCGTGTCGGCAAGACCCTTACGGGCCCCGTGTGTGGAGATGAAGTACTCCAACACGTTCAGACCTTCGCGGAAGTTGGCGGTAATGGGTGTCTCGATGATGGAGCCATCAGGCTTTGCCATCAGACCCCGCATACCGGCCACTTGGCGGATCTGGGCAGCAGAGCCGCGGGCACCGGAGTCAGCCATCATGTAGATGGAGTTGAAAGACTCCTGCTGGACCTGCTTGCCATGGCGATCCGTGACCATTTCCTTGGACAACTTGGCCATCATGACCTTGGACACTTCGTCACCCGACTTGCCCCAGATGTCGACCACCTTGTTGTAGCGCTCACCAGAGGTCACCAGACCGGACACATACTGCTGTTCGATCTCTTTGACTTCCTTTTGAGCACGGGCAATGATCTCGTGCTTCTCTTGCGGAACCAGCATGTCGTCGATACAGATGGAAATGCCTGCCCTGGTTGCCAAACGGAAGCCAGCCTGCAACAGTTTGTCGGCAAAAACGACCGTCTCCTTCAAGCCGCATTTGCGGAAGGAAACATTGATCAGCTTGGAAATTTCTTTCTTCTTCAACGCCTTGTTGATGTTGGAGAAAGGCAAGCCCTTTGGCAGGATTTCGGACAGCAATGCGCGACCGGCTGTAGTCTCCCAAAGTTTGGTCGAGGCGATGAATTCGCCCGTTTCCTTGTCCTTGGTGTACTCGGTCAAGCGCACATTGATGCGTGCGTTGAGTTCAACTTCACCCGCATCAAAAGCGCGCTGTACTTCGCCGGTATCCGAAAAAATCAGCCCCTCGCCCTTGCCGTTGATGCGGTCTCGGGTCGTGTAATACAGACCCAACACAACGTCTTGCGAAGGAACAATGGAAGGCTCGCCGTTGGCAGGGAAAAGCACGTTATTGGAGGCCAGCATCAGCGTGCGTGCCTCCATTTGCGCTTCTACCGACAAGGGCACGTGCACCGCCATCTGGTCACCGTCGAAGTCGGCATTGAAGGCCGCGCAAACGAGTGGGTGCAACTGGATGGCCTTGCCTTCAATCAGGATAGGTTCGAACGCCTGGATACCCAAACGGTGCAGCGTAGGCGCGCGGTTCAGCATCACGGGGTGTTCTTTGATGACCTCTTCCAGAATGTCCCACACGACGGGTGTACCGGATTCAACTTCCTTCTTGGCGGCCTTGATGGTCGTCGCAATACCCATGGTCTCCAGCTTGGCGAAGATAAAGGGTTTGAACAACTCCAAAGCCATCAGCTTGGGTAGACCACACTGGTGCAGCTTGAGTGTAGGACCGACGGTAATCACGGAACGACCTGAGTAGTCCACGCGCTTGCCCAGCAAGTTCTGGCGGAAACGGCCGCTCTTACCTTTGATCATGTCGGCCAAAGACTTGAGTGCACGCTTGTTGGCACCTGTCATGGCCTTGCCGCGACGGCCGTTGTCGAGAAGCGAATCAACCGCCTCTTGCAACATGCGCTTCTCATTGCGCGCAATGATTTCCGGCGCCTTCAACTCCAGCAAACGGCGCAGACGGCTGTTGCGGTTGATGACGCGGCGATACAGATCGTTCAGGTCAGAGGTCGCAAAGCGGCCACCATCCAGCGGCACCAGAGGACGCAGGTCCGGTGGCAACACAGGCAGCACATCCAGCACCATCCACTCAGGCTTGATGCCAGACTTCTTGAATGCTTCCAGAACCTTCAAACGCTTGGCGTTTTTCTTGATCTTCAGCTCGGAACCGGTCAGATCGTTGCGCAGCTTTTCGATAGAGCCTTCGATATCAATGCTTTGCAGCAGGTCCTTGATACCTTCAGCGCCCATCTTGGCCTGGAATTCGTCTCCGTATTCCTTGAACTTGGCGTCGAAATCGTCTTCGGACATGATGCTGAATTTCTTCAGCGGGGTCATGCCGGGGTCGGTCACCACATAGGCTTCAAAGTACAACACGCGCTCAATGTCACGCAGCGTCATGTCCAGCACCAGGCCCAATCGGCTGGGCAGGGACTTCAGGAACCAGATGTGCGCGCAGGGAGCGGCCAGGTCGATGTGACCCATGCGTTCGCGACGGACCTTGGTCTGTGTGACTTCTACGCCGCACTTCTCGCATATGACACCGCGGTGCTTCAGGCGCTTGTACTTGCCGCACAGGCATTCGTAGTCCTTGATGGGTCCGAAAATCTTGGCGCAGAACAGGCCGTCGCGCTCGGGCTTGAACGTGCGGTAGTTGATGGTTTCGGGCTTGCGCACTTCGCCGAAAGACCACGAACGGATCTTTTCGGGTGAAGCCATGCCGATTTTGATGGCACCAAAGTGCTCATCGGGCGTGAACTGCTTGAACAGGTCGAGTAAAGATTTCATGTGAGT
>Ga0247844_1005924_pt1 | contig 15139 bp, 13 predicted proteins | sample LaCtaG_FD_192421 | JGI IMG/M metagenome (GOLD analysis project Ga0247844, IMG submission 192421) | Freshwater microbial communities from meromictic Lake La Cruz, Castile-La Mancha, Spain - LaCruzMarch201714.5m_1 | ecosystem: Environmental > Aquatic > Freshwater > Lake | place: Spain: Castile-La... | reverse complement strand
GGTGAGCGAATAGGAGAGGTAGACGACATCCACGGGACGGGCCGGGCGGTAGGTCACCGCATCGGCCTCCACCACCCGGACATTGGGCAGGCGGCGCGTGCGCCGCTGCGCCTGTTCCAACAGGGCAGGGCAGAGGTCCACCAGTTCGACCGACTCCAGGGTCGCCAGGCGCTCCCCCAGGAAGCCCAGGTTGCGTCCGGTACCGGCCCCCAGTTCGATCAGGCGCGCCCCGGGGGGCGGGGCCAATTGCCACATCAGCTCCGCACGACCGTGCAGCAGCCGCTCGCGGAAGGCGTCGTAGTGTTCGGCCTGGGGGCCGTAGAAGGCCTGCAGGCGGTCCGCCTGGGCGCCGCGCCTCGGTTGACCGCGCATCAGGCTGAGCAGCACCTGGGCATCGCTGCGGCCCATGGTCAGGCCCCCGCCAGGTCGGCGACATGGAAGCCGGCGTAGGTGTGGACGCGGTCCCGGCGCTGGAGGTCTTGTGCCAGGCGCGGGTAGAAGACCAGGCGCTCGTGCAGGCGCTCGCTGCCGACCTTGATCGCGTCGAGATAGCCGGGGGCGGCGTGGGCGCTGCGGAAGATGACCCGGGCGCGCGGCGTGGCGCGCTCCAGAATGGCGGTCCATTCCTCCGCGAGCGCCTCGGGATAATACGAACTCATCCAGTCCATGTGGTCGAGCAGCACGAACTTGGAGATGCGCTCGTGGGTCTGTTGCAGGAAGGCGGTCACGGTGCAGGTGTGCGGCACCACGCGCTCCGCCAGCCCCGCCTTCAGCGCCGCGAAGTTCGTCCGCTTCAGGTACTCGGGGCAGCAGGCCGTGGTGTAGCGTCCATTGAGGTAGACCATCCAGAAATAATTGGTCCAGACCGGCAGTTCGCGGAAGACGTATTCGACCGCCTCGCGGATGAAGCCCGCCACGCCGCGCTGGTGCTGCGCCTGGACTTGGCGGCGCTGGGCATAGGGCACGCCGAGCAGGCTCATGGTGAGCTGGCGCGAGAGGGTCCAGTTCATGCCCGCGCCCCACATCAGGGGCGCGACCTGGGTATCGTAGACGCTCCGCTGAGCCCTGATTGAGTCCGCCTGGAGCAACTCATCAATGCCGGCCGCCAACCGTGGGCGCACGCGCAGATAGGCGCGGAAGGCGCGCGCCACGGTCCCGGCGAGCCCCTGAAAATAGAAGCTCCCGTGCCCCGGGCTGAACCAGTGCAGACGCTCGTCCCAGAAGCCTTGCGCGAAGGGTGAAAGGTCGGCGCGCAGGGCCTCGAAGTAGAGGGCGCGCACCCGCTGGTGGACGCCGTCGCCGAACAGGGCGAAGAAGTCCTCGAAGGCGAGGTGGCGGATGCCGGCCAGTTTGAGTTCCAGGAGCGCCGTCTGGCGCGGATTGGCGTCCACCGCGTGGATGCGCCGGGGGCCGGCCAGGGCATAGTCCAGCACGTTGCATCCGGCACTCGTGATGACCAACAGGGTGTCGTCGGGCTTGAGCGCCAGGGCCAGGCGGTCGACCGCCGGGTCCTCCCAGCAGGTGTTGTAGACCAGGGAGCGGGAATAGATGGCGTTGAAAACGGCGTGGTCGATCCGGTCGCGCAGGGTAAGGGCAGCTTTCACGGCAGGGTTCCAGAGGCTCTTGGCGATGTCAGACCCGAGAGTCTAAAGACCGACGATGACCCCCAGGTGACGGAACTGCGACCGCCGCGTTGCGGACCCGACCACGCATCCCGGCAACCGCAAATCTCACGCAAAGACGCCAAGAACGCAAAGAAGAACAGAACGTTCCAAGCGCTGATCCGTCACCCGGCAGGTGCGGCTGCGACAGAGATAGGGCATTGAAAAACTTTGCGTCTTTGCGTCTTTGCGTGAAACAAATGCGTTCTCCCGGTTAACCCGCCCCTGCCAGGGCCAGCGCCGGGAGCGGCCCGCAGAGGCTCTCGGGAACGGCATCGGTCCAGCGCAGCAACTCCAGGCGACCGTCGTGGTGCTCCACCAGCGCGGTGCAGCTCTCCACCCAGTCGCCGCAGTTGCAGTAGAGGGTTCCGTTGAGCTCCCGGACCTCAGCGTGGTGGATGTGGCCGCAGATCATGCCGTCGACCCCGTGCCGCAGCGCCTCGGCGGCCACCGCCTGCTCGAAGCTGCCGATATAGCTCACCGCGTTCTTGACCTTGTGCTTGAGGTAACCGGCCAGCGACCAGTAGCGCAGCCCGAACCTTCGCCGCACCCGGTTCACCAGGCCGTTCAGGGCCAGCAGCTGACCATAGACACGGGAGCCCAGGCGGGCCAGCCAGACACCGCACTGGACCACGCTGTCGAAGCGGTCCCCGTGCAGCACCAGGAACCGTCGGCCGTCCGCGGTCTCGTGGATCACCTCGTCGCGGATCAGGACGTTGCCGAAGTCGGCCCCCAGGTGGGCGCGCAGGGGTTCATCGTGGTTGCCGGGGCAGAAGATGACCTGGGTGTCGGCGCGGGCCTTCTCCAGCACCGCCCGCACCACCGCGTTGTGGGCCTCCGGCCAGTAGACCCCGTGGCGCATCTCCCACAGGTCCACGATGTCGCCGACCAGATAGAGGTGCTTGCAGTGGGTGGAGTGGAGAAAATCCAGCAGATACCCGGCCTGGCAGCCGCGGAATCCCAGATGGACATCGGAGATGAAGATGCTGCGATATCGCAGGGGTTTGATGCGCTTGATGTCTGACATCGCAGTGCCGTCCTCGACGATGAGTTCGGCGTATGGTCGGAAATCCGTGTTTCCGCACCATGGTGGAATGATGAAGATGTCGTGAAGTCGCGGGAGGTCCGGTTCGCTACTGCCGACGACCACGCGCAGCCGCTCGATCGATGGTGATGGGGCGAGCGGCACGCGCGGCCGCTCCCCTGCTGAGCGCCCGCGGCGGTCGGAATTCCGCCACCGCCCGCAGCGCGAAGACCCAGCCGTCCACGTCGTCCCCCGCGCAGTGCTTGTCCTTCATTTATTGGACATCCGCGCTGAGCGCCAGGTGGTCGTTGAAGGCGCTGCGGTTCCAGTGAAGATCAGGTGAGGGTGGTGTCGAGCACCATCATCATGGCGAAGCCGCACATCAAACCTATGGTCGCCGGGGTTTGATGCCCGTTACGATGGGTCTGCGGAATCACCTCGTGCGACACCACGAACAGCATGGCGCCGGCGGCCAGCCCCAGCCCGGCGGGGTAGGCCAGCGCCAGCCCGCTGGACAGGCCCACACCGAGCAGGGCACCCAGGGGTTCGAGCAGGCCGCTGGCCGCGGCGACCAGCACCGACAACAGCGGCGCAAAGCCGGCCGCGCGGAGCGCGAGCGCCACCGCCAAGCCCTCGGGGATGTCCTGCAGGGCGATCGCGCTGGTCAGCGGCAGGCCGACCGCCAGGTCGCCCTGCGCAAAACTCGCGCCGATCGCCATGCCCTCGGGCAGGTTGTGCAGGGCAATGGCAAACACGAACAGCCAGATCCGGCCGCAGCGCTCGTAGCCCGGGCCGCAGGGACCGGTGTGGTCGTGCTCATGCGGCGTGAACTCGTCGAGCCCGAGCATCAGCAGCACGCCCAAGGCCATCCCGAACACCACCACCGCGGCGCCGAGCGGCTTGCTGCCCAGCAGGGCGGCACCGGCCTCGAGGCCCGGCAGCAGGAGCGAGAAGGCGCTGGCGGCGAGCATCATCCCGGCCGCCAATCCCAGCAGGATGTCCTCCACGCGCTGCGGCAGGTCGCGCAGTACCAGCCCGGGCAAGGCCCCCAGTGCCGTTGCCGTCAACCCCGCGACCCCGCCCAGCATGGCCAGGCGCAACCCCGGGGCGGCGGTGCCGGCCAGCACCTGCGACAGGCTCTGGATCAACAGGGCGAGCACGGCCAACAGGGCGATTCCCAGACCCAGCGCAGCGAATCCATGCCGACGCGCGTGACCACGCAACAGCGGGATCCAACCGGGTCCAGGGTCCACCAGCGCTATCGTCAAGGGGGGTACACCGGCCTCGCCTCGGTCACCGGGCGTGCCTTGGCGATGCTATGGATAAATTTTAAGGAGGAAACAGGGCCATGATACTAATCCCCCCGTGGTCGGGCGACAAGCCCGACCCGCGCCCGCGGGCAGGCGCGGCTCGGTCGGCGGGCCGACGCCAAGCTGACCACCAGGGGCCGCTCAGTCCAACCACCGTCTACAGGTGCGCCATGCCGGGAATGCCAAAGAGGAAGGCGCTCAGTACGAGTCCGGCGACGGTCATCGCCGGTAGTAATGAGGTACAGGCAAACCGCGACGGCCACGACGGGCACCGTTGCGCCGAGGGCCTGGGTCGCCGCACCCCGGTCCACGTGGCGAGGCGTTCGCAGAGGCTATCCATGGGGCAGCCCCCGCCCCAGCCCGCCGCTGCCCGACCCGAGTTCTTGGGAGAGCCAGCGCCAATGCCGGGCCAGCCGACGGTAAGCACAACGTTGGGCGGCGTCACCGTCGTAATCCGGATGCAGGCACAGGGCCTCCAGGTGACTCACCACGGACTGCGCCAGGTCCTGGGAGCGCTGATACACGTAGCGGCGGATCAGGTCCCCGACGCGATGCTCCAGGTCTTGGGACGGGATCGCGCACAGAACCGGGACAGCGAGCGTATCGAAATCGTCAGTCATGCCAGTAGCCTCCTGAAAGAGTGAAGGTATCCGGCTGGCGGCGGGCGGGTCCGCGGCTGGCTGGCAAGTGCGTCTCTCGTCCGTAATGATAATCATTCTCATCTGTTTGTCAACCCACTTGTCAACCCTCCGGCCAACCCCTGGGCGGCATCGCTTGCGAAGGTCGACCGCCCGACTCCAATCGCAAATGCGAAGCGTTTGCATCTGCGGTGATCCAGACTTACAATGAGACGCATTCTCGTTTCCTACCCGAGTCCTGAGGTCGTCCCCAAATGTGTCAGTCCGCTGTCTCGTCCAGCCCCGTCCAGAGTCAGGAGCGGCGCCTCGTCCCTGATCCCCGGCCCGGCCCCGCAACGTTCGCCGTCGTCCTCGCGGTGGCCTTGGGTGCGACCGGCGGCGCCCGCGCGTACGACCTCAACGACAAGCTCACCATCGGGGGCCTCCTGGCGGGGGCCTTCCAGTGCCAACAGGTTTCAGGCCTCGCGGACGCGCAGAACCTCTGCCGGGGCGCCATGGCCTTCCAGCCGGAGCTGTTCTACAACCCGACCGAGCAGGACCAGTTCTTCGTCAAGTTCGGATTCGCGGCCGGCAACGGACTCGACGAAAACTCCCCCTTCGTCCTCGCGCCCTGGGCGGCGGACCTGGAGGACGGCGTGAAGAACATCAACGGGCGCGAGCGCAGCTATCTCCTGGAGGCCTGGTACGCCCACACCTTCAAGCTCGCCGCCGACCACAGCATCCAACTCACCGGCGGCATCATCGACCCGGCCTTCTATGTCAACGAGAACGCCTACGCCAACAACGAATATACCCAGTTCATGAACGAGGCCTTCGTCAATTCCCGCAACGCCTTTCTACCCGCCTACGATGGCGGCGGGGTCCTGGTGTGGAAATTCCGGGACTGGACCTTCAGCGGTATCGGCATGAACGTGGGCGAGAACGACGACGGCAACAACTACAACTACTATGCCGCCGAGGCCGACTATCGCTTGACGACCGCCCTGGGCGAGGGCAACTACCGGATCATGTATTCCGGCACCTCGCGGGCCTTCCTGGACCCCGAGGGCGAACAACGCGAAAAGAGGGCCGGTTGGGTGCTGTCGTTCGACCAGGCGTTCGGCCCCGTGGTCGGCGTCTTTTTGCGCATGGGCTGGCAAAGCGACGATGCCTTGATCGACCTCCAGAGCGAATACTCCGGCGGCTTCAACTTCAAGGGGACCGCGTGGGGCCGGGCGGCGGACAACATCGGCATCGCCTTTGCTTATCTGGAGGGACCCAATTGGAGTCCCGCGGTCCAGGGCGCGATCGTCGCGCCGCCCGATCCGCAGGTGGTCGACGGGACGGTCGAGGCGTCGGCGGAGGCCACTCAGGTGCTCGCCCGCACCAACGTCTTCGAAGCCTATTACCGCTTCGCCTTCAACGACTACCTGGCCCTCAGCGCGGATGTCCAGTATATGAAGGACAAACACCGCGAGGGCGACGACCTGGACGGCTGGGTCTTCGGGCTGCGGGCGGTGGCGGAATTTTGACCCCCGGCGCACGGTGGCGGTGGTCTCGGCGTTCTCCTGGCGGCTGTCCTCGTTCTGGACGGCCCCCATACCGGACTATGCACCGGCGTTCATGCACAACGAATACTTCGGCTACATCCTCTCGGCCATGGTCGGCACCGGTCTCATCGTGCTGAGCATCCTGCTGCTGTCCGCGGTCATGGGGGGCGGTCGGGCAGCGCGGGCGGCACCCGGCCCATGACGGCGTCGGCGCTGATTTCATAGACCGCGATCCGTAGGGTCCGCTGCGCGGACCAGCGGCCTCGCGGTCGGCCAGGTGGTCGGGATTGTGACCTGAACCCGCCTTCTCACTGTGAGATCGCGCGCCGAAACGCCTGCACCGCATCGTATTGGTCCGGCATCCGCGCATGGGCGGCGAGCAGGGCCAGGTCAAGGTCCGGCAGCAGTCGGCTGCGGGTGTCGCGGCGGTAGCCGTCCGAATCGAGTACATAGACCTCCAGATCGCGGTTGCGCCAGAGCCAGACCTCCGGGATCTCCAACCCCTGATACAGCGGGAGCTTACTCAGCGCCTCGTGGGTGACGACGACCTCGATGACCAGGTCCGGCAGGGGCTTGTCGGAGCCAATGCAGTAAGACTCGTCGGGCTCCCCGGCGGCCCGGCCGGGCTGCTTCAGGGTGAAGCCGCCGCGGCCGTAGAAGCGAATCCCTTTCACGGTCAAATAGGCATCGAGCAGATAGCCGATGCTTCTCTTGCGCGTTTCGTGCTCCGGGCCGATCGGCGACATGATCTCGAGGCTCCCATCCAGATAAGTCAGGCGGACCGCGCGGCTGTCCTCGAAGCAGGCGGACAATTGCTCGAAGCGCTGCCAGGAGATGCCTTCGAGCAGGATGCGCTGCACCGCGTTGTCGGTGGCGGGTGGGGCGATGAGGGTGGGCATGGGTCGGAGTCCTCCCGTTCGGGGGGGGGGGGGGGGCGCCCCCCCGGGGGGGGGGGGGGGGGGGGGGGGGGGGGGGGGGCGGCGCGTGATGGCGGCCGGCGGCGCGCGGCCGGGGCTCAACGATAGCACCGGCGAGGCAGTCGTGGAATCGGGGGTGGGCTCGATCGGCGGTCCGGGTGCCTCAGGGGAGTGCGTCGGCGGCGACTTGGGTGCCGGCCGGCCCTCCTGTCCCGGCTGTCTGAGCCTCAAGCTCCGGCAAGGCGAAGGCCAAAGGCGGCGAAGCGGTCGTCCGGCGGGAACTGGGCGCGATACGCCGAGCGCAGATCGCGCCCGAAGTCGGGCCACGCACCGCCGCGCAGGACGCGGCGACTGCCGTCAGTCGGCCCAGCGGGGTCCGAGACCGGCTCGGTCGGATAGTCGCCGAACCAGTCCGCACACCATTCCCAGACATTGCCGTGCATCTGGTAGAAACCCCAAGGGTTCGGAGCAAAGCTCCGTACCGGGAGCGTGCGTTCGCGATACACGCCCTCCGGACCATCGCCGAACGGAACGTTGCCACGGTAGTTGGCCCGCTTGGTGTCCAGGGCATCGCCGAAGCTGAATGCGGTCCGCGTGTCGGCGCGGCAGGCATACTCCCACTCGGCCTCGGTAGGTAACCGAAGCACCAGGCCGTCGTCGCGCACCCGGTTGGCCGCTGCAAGAAAGTCTTGGCAGTCGAGCCAGGACACCTGCTCCACCGGGCGCTCTGGGTCCCCCTGGAAACGGGCGGGGTTGTCGCCGGTCACGACCTGCCACAGTGCCTGGATGCAGGCGGTCTCCGCGAGCCAGAAGCCGCGGGTCAGGGTCACCTCGTGCTGGATTTCGCCCTCGGAGCGCTCCGGCTCGTCCGACGGCGACCCCATGAGGAACCGCCCCGGCGGGCACCAGCGCATGACCTGCCGCACGCCGGCGATGCTACACGCCTGCCACAGTCCATAGGCATCCTCACCCCAGGCGATCGCCCAGTCGGCCGGAAACAGCGGGGGGCTTGGGTCAAGGAGCATGGTCGCCTCGCGAGGATGTAGGTCGGGTTAGGCGCGCACCGCACGATCTTCGGTAAAAACAACAAGGGCTTCCCGCGCGCCGTAACCCGACGGTGCCGCTTGATCATCGTTCCGACCAACGGCCATCTTCTGGAGTCCAAGGCTTCAGCCTTGGTCCTGCCCATCCAAGGCTGAAGCCTTGGACTCCGTCCGGGAGGCGGCCGGAACGCTGCTCAAGGCCGCTTACCGTGACAGTCGCGCAGCGACGCTGTGGGAGCGGCTTCAGCCGCGACGGGCCGCGCCGGGAACGCGGCAGCGGAGTTAGCCACGGCGCCGCATCGCGGCCGCAGGCCGCTCCCACAAAGAACGTTCATGTTCCGGGGTGACGGACGAGCCGTCATGGCCGTCAGCCGCGACGAGGCCATGGGTGCCTGCGCGGTCGCGTCGCGGCTGCAGCCGCTCCCACCGGGTCCCCGCGGGACTTTCACGGTGACCCAACCTACGCGGTCTCCGGCTCGGCCTCGGGTACGTCCGCCGCCGCGCCGGGCTCGGCCAGGCAGATGCAGAAGGCCCAAAAGCTGTTGGCGCCGTCCGCGATCAGCTCGTGGTCCACCGACAGGATCGTATGGGCAGCCAGAAAGGCGTTGAGACGCTCGCTGTCGGCCTGGGGGTCGAGGCAGGGGACGGTGAAGAACTGGTAGCGCATGGGTTGGCTCCGTTGGATGGGTCAATTGGGGGGTGACTCTGAATGTCGCGATGGGGGCACCGTGGCCGCGCCGACGCCTTGACCGCTGACCGGCCGGTCGTTCTGCTCCCGACCGTCGGCGGTGATGGCGCCAGCTCCGGCCTGGCCTGCCTGACTTGCCTGGAGGTCGAAACCTCCGGCGAGACGCAGGCCGATGTCGGCGTCGCGCTTGTCCGGCGGGTAGGGGGCGCGATACGCGGAACGCAGGTAACGCCCGTAGTAGAACCACGAGCCGCCGCGCAGGACGCGGTAGCTGCCCCCGCTAGGCCCCGCGGGGTCCGAGACCGGCCCGGCAGGATAGTCGCCGAACCAGTCGGCGCACCACTCCCGAACATTGCCGTGCATCTGGTACAGGCCCCACGCGTTGGGCTCGAGGCTTTGAACCGGCAGCGTGCGCTGACGATACTCGCCTTTTCGGCCATTGTTGTAAGGATAGTCGCCGTGGTAGTTGGCGTACCTGGTGTCAAGCGCGTCGCCGAAGCTAAACGCGGTCCGCATGCTGGCGCGGCAGGCGTATTCCCATTGGGCTTCGGTGGGCAGCCTAGGTCCGAGGCCCGGGGCCATCCCCGCCAGCTTGGCGACGAAGCGCTGGCAGTCGTCCCAACCGACAGTCTCCACCGGCAGGAATTCGCCCTTGAATCCGCTCGGATTGTTGCCCATGGCCGCGCGCCAGAGCGCCTGGGGCACCGCGGTCTCGCCGAGCCAGAAGCCGCGGGTCAGATCCACCTCGTGCGGCCGCTCGCTATCGAAGCGCTCCGGCTCCTCCTCGGGCGAGCCCATCAGGAACCGCCCCGCCGGGATCCAGCGCAGCCGGTACGGTACCCAGCAAACCCTCAGCAGCGCCCAGAGCCCGAAGCGGTCGGCGCCGATCTCGGCCGCCCAGGGCCAGGGGTTCTGCTCCGGCGCCCAGGCGCCCTCCGGCCGCTCCGGCGCCGCCGGCTGCCAGCGGAGTATGGCGTTGTCCGCATGCGCCGCGAACAGGTCCCGCCCGTCGCTCCAGCAGCGCTCGGCCCAGCGCGGCCGGGTGAGGGTCGCGAGTCGCCAGCGGTGGCCGCAGTCGATGACCGTGAGCCCACCCTGTCCGGCGAGCGGCGCGCCATCGACCAGGAGACCCGTCTCGGGGCTGTAGGCACTGGGGCCGATGGCGAGGATACCGCCGTCCCCCGGGCGGACCAGCAGATCGGCACCACGCTGGACCAGGGTATGGGTCGGGGCATCGCGCCCGGCGGAGTCCGGGTCGGCGACGGCGCCCAGGCCGATCGCCCGTGCCAGCCGGTCCGCATCGCGCAGTACCGGCCGCCAACTCGGGGCACGCGCGGCGTCGAGCCGTGCCAGCACCGGCAGCATGGCGGCGAGCTGGGCGCGCTCCATCGTGCTCGGCCCGTTGAGCCCCGCGGCGACCGCGGCGGCCTGCTCCGCGAGGCCCGGGTAAAGCCCCGGCGGGCCGGGGTCGAGCAGGCTCGCTTGCAGGCGCTCGATGGCCTGGGCGCCGGTATCGAGGCCGCGGCGCCAGGCGGCGATGGCCCGCCGCAGCGGCGTGCTGTCGGTCTGCGGCAGGGCGGCGAAGCGATCGAGCCGGAAGGGCAGTTGGTCCGGGGCGAGCCACAGATGGAAGGCGTCGCGGGCGATGTCCGGCGCGTTGTAGACACGCAGTTCCGTGTGCAGGCTGGCACCGGGGATGGCCCGGCGCAGCGCGCGCAGGCGCGCCGGGGTCGGGAGCCAGGTCTGGGACAGGGCGGCGAGCAGGGTGCCGAGCGCCCGGTCGGCCGAGTCGCTGTCGGCGCTGTCGATGGCGGGGTCGAGCGGCGCGGCCGGCAGCGCGGTCTGGCGCAGCGGACACACCGGCACGAGCAGCAACGGATGGCCGGCCGCGCCCAGCCGCGCGAGCAGGCGCTGCCAGTCCGGGGCGATCTCGGCGCTGTCCAGGGCACCGAAGGCGCCGATCAGGACCACCGGGGCCGCGGCGGGGATGGCGTCGGGGCCGGGGTCGATGGCCTCGGGCTGGAGCGGATCGGCCGCGCCCGGCGCTTCGAGCCAGGGTCCGTCCGGACCGGCCGGCAGCAGAAAGGTCTGTAAATCGTCGCCGAGCAGGGCCGCTAGGCTGCGCCGGGCGAGCCGCAGGTCGTCCCAGACCGGGCGCAGCGCGGCGGGGCGGTCGAGGATCAGGGTGACCGCGCGATTGAAGCCGCGCCGGGGCCGGCGCGGCAGGTCGCGCAGCGGCTCAGCGCGGATCAGGCGGCGCAGGCAGGCGGGCAGATCGACGGCGCGACCGCGCCGCGGCGAGGGCGGCAGCCGGTCCCAGAGGTTCTGCCATTGGCCGGGGGCGAGCAGCGGGGCGATGCGCGGGTCCGGGGGCGGGCCGGGCTCTTGAGCGGAATCGGTCGCGACCCGCGTCGGGTCCTCTGGCCGATCCGGTGCGGGCTCGCCCGGAAGCGGCTCGCAGCCGACCAGGTGCCAGTAGACCGGGGCCGGTCGCGCGAGGTAGCGCACGGGCGCGACGGCCGCGCCAGCGACGGACGGCGCCGCCGAGGCCGCCGACTGCGTGGCGTCGGGCTCGGCGTGCTCCTCGCCCTCCCACCCGAGCAGGCGCGCGAGCGCCGCGGCCGGCAGGCCCGGGGTGCGGGCCAGGACCCGCAACAGGTCGGCACGCGAGATCTCAGGGGTCATTGGTCTCAGCCGGCATGGCTCTTCTTGAAATAGACCGAGAGTCGCGCGAGCCACTCAAGCTGGCCCTGCGCATCGGCGGCGACCTCGGAGAGGGCGCGCAGCAGGTCCAGGTACTCGGCGGGCCCGGTGCGGGCGGTGGCGGCGCAGGCGGCGCGGTCGGCCAGGATCTGCAGGGCGGCGGCGCCCAGCACGCCCGGGTCCAGGTCCGGGAAATGCGTCTCGCCGCGGTCGAGGAACCAACGCAGCGGCTCGGCCGGCAGTTCCATGCGCAGCACCACGCAGCGGCGCAGCAGGGCGGCCGGCAACTGGCGGGTGTCGTTGCTGGTCAGCACCACGAGCGGTGGCGGATGGCTGGCGGGGCGCACCGCGAGACCGAGTGGGGGCACCGCGAATTGCCCGTTGCCGAGCACCTCGAGCAGGCCGTTGGCGAGCGCGATGTCGGCCTTGTCGATCTCGTCGATCAGGAGCACGCAGCCCTGTTCCAGGTGCAGGGCCGGGTCGAGGTCGTCGGGCGGGTTGAAGTTGTGACGGCAGCGGTCGGCTTGAGTCTCGGCGCTGCGCCAGTCCAGTGCCCACCAGAGTGCGCCCGGGCCTATGTAGTTGCCGACCTCGCGGACCTTGTCGCGTTCGCCTAGTTGGGCGTCGGCGAGCCGGGCGGTGTGGTCCAAGGCCCAGAGTAGCTCCTGGTATTCGCTATCCGGCTGGACCACGGCGGCGAGGAAGGGTCGCCCGAGCAGGTGCGCGGCGGCGCGGGCGAGTTGGCTCTTGCCGACCCCGGGCTCGCCGCGTACCAGGAGCGGCCGGCCGGCCGCCGCCGCGGCGACGATGGCGTGGGCGCAGGCCGCGTCGAGCTTGTGCGGCACCGCCGGCCAGGCACCGGTCGCGGGCAGCCGCAGCACGGTGCCGATCTGGGCGGCGATTGCGGCGTAGCGGTCGGCTTGCGGGGCGGTGCCGTTGGCGGGGGGCGGTGCGTCGCTCATAACCCCAACCCCGGGATCCGGCCGATCGCCTCGGCGACCTTGGCGGCGATCTCGAGTGCACTGTCCGCGGTGGGCAAGGCGTCGATGGCCCGCCGCAAGCGGGTCTTGACCGGCGCCGGCAGGGGCTCGTTCTCCTCCAACTCGCCTTGGGCCTCGCGGCAGGCCTTACGCAGCTCGATGTAGTGCGGCTCGCCGGTGCCGGTTGCGGCGAGCAGCTGTTCGAGCAGCGGCAGCAGCTCGGCTTGCGCGGTGCTCAGGTTGTGCTGATGGGCCCGAGACCGGCCGGCGGCCTGATTGGCCGGGCCCTTGCCGGTGTTGACGTTCACACTGACGTTGATCGGGGCGGCGCCCTGGGGGTCGTTCATTGGTATCGGCTCCGGCTTGGCGGTGGGTTGGGCGGGTGGGGTCGCGGGCGTCGGGGTGCTCGCCAAGGTCTTGCGGCGCTCGGCGATGGCGCGCAGATGGGACGCGTACCAGGTCTCCAGCGTGTCCCGGTCGGCCCGCAGCACGGTGCTGGCGCGCGCCGGGTCGCCGCAGTCGAACAGGCGCAGGTTGGGAAGCGCGCGCAGCAGGGCCTGCTTCACCTCGTCAGCCTCGCAGGTGCAGCGCTCCCACAGGCCGAAGACGTGGGTGTGCCGGCTGTTGTGCCGGAACAGCTCGTTGTTGACGGTCCGGCAGAAGCCGGCAAGGCCCTGGCTGTCGGTTGCCGCCGGCCGGTCCTGATCGACGGTGCCGAGGGTGTCGGCGATCGTGCAGACGAGCTGATGCAGTCGCGCATCGGCGCTGATCTGGCTGACGTTGCCGGAGCGCACGGCGCGGGTGGAGTCCGGGCCGTCGTCGAGCCGTGCCTCGGCGGTGTGCGGGGCCGCGCGGACCAGTCGCATCCCATCGAGCCGTTGGGACCGGTCGATCATCGCCCGGAAGGGCCAGGCCTTGGTCTCGCCATGGTGCAGATGCCAGCGGCCGGGATCCAGGCCGTCGTCCTCGGCGGCGCAGGCCAGGAGGATGGCCCTGAGGAATCGCTCCAAGGCGTCCAGGCGGTCGGGCGTCGCGGTCCTCGCGATGGTCTCCTCCAACGGGATATCGACCAGGTTGGCGTAGGCGCCGAGCCGGCCCTCGTCCAGCAGCCGGGCGATGTGCGCGGCCTGGGCCGGCGCGTCCGGAAGGTTCGACGCGCGTTCGGCAATCCGCTCGATCAGCTCGGTCGCGGCGCAGGCGTTGAGCGCCGCCTCGATCGGCCGCGGGTCACTGGGCGGGAAGTGCTTGGCACGGCGCAGCCGGTCGGCTTCGTCGCGGGCGCGCGCGGCATGGTCCGCCAGGTTCGCGTCTGCCAGGTCGCGGGCGTGGTCCTCGGCGAGCCGGATCGGGCAGACCTTCAGGGCCGCGGCGAGGCGGGCGTAGGGCACCTGCCGCGGGGTCTCCCGCTCGCATCGCTCAAGCCGGCCCAAGACCCGGGAGTCGAGTTCGACCGCGAGCGCCAAGGCGTCCTGCTTGACCCCGGCGACCTCGCGCGGCCCCTTCAACCAATTGCAGCCCATGGTCACGCCCCGTTCGACTCGGAATCGGTGAACGCCCGATCCTCGACACGAACTCTAGCCGCAAGCGGGCGCCGGCGACAGGACAGGCGCAGGACAGGATGCAGCCGGCAGGGGACAGGGCCGGCCTGTCCCTGATCCAACGGCACCCGACTCCTGGACTGCCATGACCGATCCATTGCGGACCGTCACCGGAGCCGAGCATATCAACCCAATCACAGTGCCCGTTCGCGGGCGGCGCACCGCTGCAGACCATGGCCGACGGCGGCCGGGGCAACCGGGACTGGTGGCCCCATTAGCTGAACCTGGCGATCCTGCACCAGCAGGGCCCGTGGTCGAACCCGCTGGGCCACTGCAATTGAGTTAAGGCGCACTCGCCGACCGCCTCGCCTCTGCCTGGAGTCCAAGGCTTCAGCCTTGGTGCGCTCCAAGGCTGAAGCCTTGGACTCCAAGCGCTTGAATGCAAAGTCCGTTTTCTTTGCTTGTCATCGAGGACCGACGACAGCCTCCGAGCCGGCGGACGCGCACCTGTAAGCGACCGTCGGGGCTCGGTCGCGGGGGTCCGGGTCGACCGGGCAACCATGGCGCTATTTGGTCAGGATCAGCTTGTTGTTGCGGGTCATACGCAGGTAATACCGGTCACCCGCGTGCTCGATCAGGATCAGGCTCTTGCCCTGGAGCAGCTCCTGGCTTCGGACCCGGGGCAGGTCGCACAGCTTAGCGGTGGCCGTGGCTGGCTCGCGCAGCGGGCTTTGGGAAAGGGGGGGCATTGCGGTCTCCTTCGGTTTTGGGCTGGGATTCTGACGCTGGGCTGCGATTCGACCGACCATGCAACCAGGTAATAATAATGATTCTCATTTAGATTAGATGACGGGTCTGACCGTGTCAAGCCGGGTGAGCACTGCGCCCGAGGTCGCGATGCGCCACAGGTCGGTCGCGTCCGGACCGGGCAGGCGCTACGCTCGAGCGCCGGGCTTGCGCCTCCGCGACCAAGGCGACCCCCGCTTCGAGCCCTGAGGACTGTCAAGTCTCGGCGCAGATCAATGCCTGTTCGATCAGGCCGCGGGCGAAGGCCCAGTCGGGACCGGTGCCGGGACCGGGCGCGGGCAGGTAGACCTCCAGGCCGAGG
>Ga0247844_1005921_pt1 | contig 15156 bp, 11 predicted proteins | sample LaCtaG_FD_192421 | JGI IMG/M metagenome (GOLD analysis project Ga0247844, IMG submission 192421) | Freshwater microbial communities from meromictic Lake La Cruz, Castile-La Mancha, Spain - LaCruzMarch201714.5m_1 | ecosystem: Environmental > Aquatic > Freshwater > Lake | place: Spain: Castile-La... | reverse complement strand
CCTGATAAAATGTTTTTTACTTTTGTATGCATGGCGAGTGTGTTGATATTTTTGAATATTAGACAATCCAAAAATACGTCTTCACACTCGCTTTTTTCCTTAAGTCAACGACATTGCCCTTCAGGGGTTAGGGGCGGGGTCGGGGGCAAGTGTTGGTCTTGGCAATTTTTACAACTATTTCCTGAAATCCAGTACCCGCATTTTGTTGCCCTTGTCCATTCTGGTAACCATCCTCCTGATGCTCAACGGCTCGCCAATGACTTTCGAAGGAAAGGACACTATAGTCGGTTTGCAGGGTGATACGGTGCAGGTCAGTCGAGGCCCGGTGGCGGCTTTTGTGGCCATCAAACACCTCGGGACAAATGGGGGTGGTTTTTATGGCGCCAATTCGGCGCATCCTTTGGAAAACCCGAACTACCTGACGTCCTTATTGGAGTTGTTTGCCCAATTTATTATCCCTGCGGCCATGGTATTTGCGTTTGGCTTTTACCTGCGCCGCCGCAAACTGGCCCTTATGATATTCGCCGTTATGACCATCGGTTTTTTGATGTTGGTTATTCCCAATATCGTTTCTGAAATGAAAGGCAACCCTGCCATTTCAGCCATGGGCGTAGATCAAAGTTTAGGGGCCATGGAAGGTAAGGAGATTCGATTCGGAGCGGCTATGTCGGGATATTGGAGCATCCTGACCACGGTTATTTCGACGGGATCGGTCAACGCCATGCACGACAGCACTATGCCACTTTCTGGCATGAACGAATTGTTGGCCATGATGGTCAATGCGTTTTATGGCGGTTGTGGCGTGGGTATCCTGAATTTCTTTATTTACCTCATTATAGCCGTTTTTATTGCCGGACTAATGGTCGGGCGAACACCTGAATTTTTGGGTAAAAAAGTGGAGGCCCGCGAAGTGAAGATTGCGATGATTACGGCGTTGCTCAGCCCGCTGCTCATCATGGGCGGTACGGCCATGGCTTCGTGGATGATCGTGCAAGACCCCAATTTGCCCTGGTTGAATAACCCCGGCTTTCATGGTTTTTCTGAAATGCTCTATGAAATGACCTCCTCCAATGCCAACAACGGTTCCGGTTTTGAAGGTTTGGGAGACAATAATCCATTTTGGAACATCTCGACGGGTATCATCCTGATCCTAGGCCGGTTTATTCCGATCATTGGGCCAGTCGCGATTGCCGGCTTATTGGCTTCTAAAAAATATATTCCAGAAAGCGCAGGCACCTTGAAAACCGACACGAGCACCTTCGGAGTGATGATTTTCTGCGTGATCGCGATTATTACGGCCTTGTCGTATTTCCCTGCACTGGCCCTGGGCCCGATTGCAGAGTATTTTTCGATGTAGAAGGTTGAGGATGTTGAGATAGTTGAGGATGTTGAGCTAAATACTCAACTATCTCACCCCCCTCAACCACCTCACCCCCCTCAACCACCTCACCCCCCTCAACCACCTCAACCCCCTTAACTATCTCACCCCCCCTCAACCATCTCAACCCCCTCAACCCTCAACTTTCTCAACAATACAATGAAAGATAGACAAAAAAAGGGTCTGTTTCAACCCGAGTTAATACGCGCTGCATTATGGCAGTCTGTAGTGAAACTCAACCCTAGGCAAATGTTTCGCAACCCGGTGATGTTCACCGTAGAAATCGGCACAGCGATCATGCTGGTGGTCACCATACTGTCCATGCTGTCAGGCGCCGATGTGGCAACCTTGGGTCAACCCGGCTACAATTTCATCATATTCATCCTATTGCTACTCACCGTGATATTTGCCAATTTCGCGGAAGCTTTTGCCGAAGCAAGAGGCAAAGCCCAGGCTGAAAGCTTGCGCAAAACACGGAAGGATACGCCTGCTAAACTTCTATTGGATGGCGGCTCAATCACCACTGTTTCCTCCTCGGATCTTCGACGCGGCGATCGGTTCATCTGCGAAGCAGGTGACATCATTCCGACCGACGGCGAAATCATCGAAGGGCTCGCAACCATTGACGAAAGCGCCATTACGGGCGAATCAGCCCCCGTAATTCGGGAAGCAGGCGGCGACAAATCCAGCGTTACCGGCGGCACCAAAGTGCTTTCCGACCGTATTGTGGTGTCGGTGACCGTGCAGCCGGGTGAAAGTTTTCTGGATAAAATGATCGCCTTGGTAGAAGGCGCAAGCCGGCAAAAAACGCCAAACGAGATTGCATTGACCATCCTGCTGGCGGGTTTTACCCTCGTGTTTGTCATCGTCTGCGTCACGCTCAAGCCCTTCGCAGATTACGCCAACACGCCGATTTCAATCGCCGCGTATGTGTCGCTGTTCGTGTGTTTGATCCCAACGACCATTGGCGGTTTGCTCTCCGCCATTGGCATCGCGGGCATGGACAGGGCTTTGAGGGCCAACGTAATCACAAAATCCGGTAAAGCCGTGGAAACTGCGGGCGATATTGATGTGCTCTTGCTTGACAAAACTGGCACCATCACCATTGGAAACCGCAAGGCCACCAACTTTTACGCCACCGAAGGCATTCACCGTGATGAAGTGATCCGCAGTAGTGTTTTGAGTTCTCTGGCTGACGAAACGCCTGAAGGTAAAAGTATCGTGGAATTGGCAAGTCCCGAATTGGTCAGAGGCTTGAGTATTGAAGGCGCAACCATGATAAAATTTACGGCCGAAACCCGTACCAGCGGCGTGAATTTGGCCGATGGAACCCGCATCCGTAAAGGCGCACAAGACACGATCCGCCAATTGGTGGAGCGGGCGGGAAACACTTTCCCAGCTGACATTGCAAAGGAAATCCAGCACATTTCCTCCAATGGCGGCACACCGCTCGCGGTTTCTGTGAATGAAAAAGTGGTGGGCGCCATTGAATTGCAGGACATCATCAAGCCAGGTATCAGTGAACGTTTTGACCGACTCCGCAAAATGGGCATCAAAACAGTGATGGTGACGGGTGATAACCCACTGACCGCCAAGTTCATCGCCGAAAAAGCGGGTGTGGATGATTTTATCGCAGAGGCCAAACCGGAGGACAAAATGGAGTACATTAAAAAAGAACAAAACGAAGGTCGCCTCGTAGCCATGATGGGCGATGGCACCAACGATGCTCCCGCACTCGCTCAAGCCGATGTGGGCGTAGCGATGAACTCCGGCACCCAAGCTGCCAAAGAAGCCGGCAACATGGTAGACCTCGATAACGATCCGACCAAACTTATCGAGATCGTGGAAATCGGCAAGCAATTGCTGATGACCCGGGGTACACTGACAACCTTTAGTATTGCCAACGACGTGGCCAAGTATTTTGCCATCGTGCCGGCCTTGTTCATGGCCAGCATACCGGCTTTGCAGCACTTGAATATCATGCAGTTGTATTCGCCGGAATCTGCCATACTGTCGGCAGTGATATTCAATGCATTGATCATTCCTGCTTTGATCCCTTTGGCACTGAAAGGCGTGGAATACAAACCGATTGGGGCATCCGCTTTACTTCGGCGCAACCTGTTTATTTATGGGTTGGGTGGTATAGTGGTGCCATTTTTGGGAATCAAATTAATTGATTTAATGGTGACGATGTTCTTTTAAGGCCAATTGAGGCGATGACTCCAAGTCACAAGTGAGGCGGTGACTTCAAGTCACCGCCTCACTACCAAACTCAACATTTCCAACCCCTCAACCTCTCAACATTCTCAACACATGAAATCTCATATTCTCCCTGCAATAAAACTCACGCTCTGTTGCCTGCTTTTACTGGCAGCGCTCTATCCCTTAGCCATGTTCGGCATCGGAAAAGCAGTCGCCCCAAATGGTGGCAAGGGTGAAGTCATCGAGGCCAATGGCCGGGTAGTTGGTTACGCCCGCGTCGGCCAAAATTTTTCTGATGATCGCTACTTTTGGTCGCGACCCTCAGCCGTGGGCTATAATGCCGCTGGATCGGCAGGTTCTAACAAAGGCCCCAGCAACCCGGATTATCTGGCCACCGTGCAAGCCCGACTTGATACATTTCTGGTACACAACCCGGGTGTACGCGCCAACCAAGTGCCCAGCGAATTGGTCACCGCATCCGGTTCTGGTTTGGATCCGCACCTTTCCCCCCAGGGCGCCCTGGTACAAGTGGCTCGTATTGCGAAAGTGCGCAAGCTCAATGCCCAAGATTTGGAATTGCTGGTAGCCCAAAAGACCGAACAACCTTTGTTGGGACTGTTTGGCACAGCACGAGTCAATGTGCTGGAACTTAATCTGGCGTTGGATAATTTGAAGTAATCCTTCCTACACTATCCGCCCAAAATCACAACTCACTCATTCAAATATTTAATTTTTAATGAAAAAAATACTATTTTCTCTGCTCCTCTTTGTTCCGCTCCTGCTGGTAGGCCAGATGGATACCTCCGCGCTGAATTTCTCGGTGAGCGGTTATGTCGAACCGTATTACGGCTATGATTTCAATGAGCCAGCCGACGGAAACCGCCCAGGATTTGTTTATGCCCACAATCGGAACAATGAATTTAATCTCAACATAGGATTCGTAAAAGCGGCGGTAAATGCGCAGCGTTTTCGTGGAAATCTTGCCATTATGGCGGGTACTTACGCCAACGCAAATTTGTCAGCAGAGCCCGCTACACTCCGGAACCTGTATGAGGCCAATGCCGGAATCAAAATTTCCAAAAAACACGACCTTTGGATCGACGGTGGGATTTTTGGCTCGCACATTGGTTTTGAAAGCGCTATAGGCAAAGATTGCTGGACGCTGACGCGCAGTATTTTGGCTGATAATTCACCATACTATGAATCCGGCGCTAAATTGTCGTACACCACGCCCAACGGAAAATGGTTTTTGAGCGCACTGGCACTGAACGGCTGGCAAAGAATTCAACGGGTATCCGGAAACTCGCTCATTTCAGGCGGCTCACAAATCCAATTTAAACCCAACTCGAAGGTTACCCTGAACAGCAGCACTTTTTTTGGAACGGACAAGCCAGACGATGCCAGGTTGTGGCGTGCCTTCCACAATTTTTATGGAATTTTCCAATTCAACGATCAGTTCGGTTTAACGCTGGGCTTTGATACCGGATGGGAGGAAAATGCCCGGCAAGGGGACGATCCAAACTTCTGGTACAGTCCGGTAATGATCGCTCGTTACACTATAAATGACCGTCTAACCTTGGCTGGTCGTGTAGAATATTACAGCGACGAAAACGGCGTAATCATCTCAACGGGAACGGAAAATGGTTTCCAGACTCTGGGCGTTTCCGCAAACCTCGATGTGCAGGTTCATAAGAATGCGGTGTGGCGTCTGGAAGGAAAGATTTTCAATAGTCGGGATAAGATTTTCATCGACGCCGATGGTGCGGCCAGCAACTCGAATGCCGTGGTGACAACTGCGGTGGCGATTTGGTTTTGATAAAGATAGATAATAGCGATCTGATTTTCAAAAAAAGCAAGTTAGGTCGCTATTAATTATCGGCTCAAGCTTGCTACTATCTAACTTTACCGAATGATCATGGAAAAAGAACGCCTTTCCAAGCAGGAAATTCTGATAGCAATATACCTTTCATTGTTGGCATTATGTGTGTTTGCTACTGTATGGTTTAAAATAAGAATTTTCTTTTTTAAATAGATACAACTGTGGTTGCAAACGCATAATGCCGATAAAATACCGCAAAGACAATTCTTTTTTGACTTTCAATGTAGATGTCTGCACCCTCGCTCGATATTAAAAAACTCTCAGCTGCCGGATTTCTCATCGCGGTGGGCGTTGTTTATGGCGACATAGGTACTTCTCCTTTATACACCTTCAAAGCCATTATTCAAGATGCTCCTGTAAACGTAGATCTAGCCCTTGGTGGCGCGAGCGCGATTTTTTGGACCTTGTTTTTCCAGACCACCCTGAAATACGTGTTCATAACGCTCAAAGCAGATAACAACGGCGAGGGTGGGATTTTTTCCCTCTATACCTTGGTAAGACGCTACAGACAATGGCTACTTGTGCCCGCAATTCTGGGAGGATCTTTTTTAATCGCCGACAGCATAATCACACCACCGATATCGGTGTCTTCCGCCATAGAGGGTTTGAAAATGCAGTATCCAACCCTTCCGGTACTACCAATCGTGATCACGATTATTGTAGGCTTGTTTTTGATGCAGGCACTAGGATCAGCGCGAATTGGCAAAATTTTCGGACCTGCCATGATGGTCTGGTTTGGCATGATTGGCATTTTTGGATTCTATTCATTGTTGCAAAATCCGGGAGTTCTCAAAGCGCTCAATCCTTGGTATGCATACCATCTCATTACTGTATACCCCAACGGGTTTTGGTTGCTGGGTGGGGTGTTTCTGTGTACCACAGGCGCAGAAGCACTTTACAGCGACCTTGGTCATTGTGGGCGCAAGAACATTGAAGTCAGTTGGGCATTCGTCAAAACAACTTTGGTGCTATGCTATTTTGGAGAGGCGGCCTGGCTGGTCAACCATCAAGGCATGGTGTTGGGCGATACAAACCCATTTTTTGCCATGATGCCGGATTGGATGTTTTGGCCTGCCATTATTATTGCGACGTTGGCGGCGGTTATCGCTTCGCAGGCTTTGATCAGCGGGACATTCACGCTGTTTAACGAAGCCATGCGGCTCAATCTGTTCCCACGACTCACGGTGGTTTACCCAAGCGAAGTTCGAGGTCAACTTTATGTGCCGGCGGTCAACTGGGCATTAATGGCGGGCTGCATTGGCGCAGTATTGTTCTTTAAGGAATCAAAACACATGGAAGCGGCGTTTGGCTTGTCTGTGACGCTGACAATGTTGATGACCACCATTTTGTTGGCGATTTATCTGTATACACGCCGAAAGAACATGTTCTTTGTAATAGGGTTGACCCTATTGTTTCTCGTGATTGAAGGCGCGTTTTTGGTGGCCAACCTGCTCAAATTCACCCATGGAGGCTATGTGACCATGATGCTTGGGCTTGGTCTTTTCTGGGTAATGTTCACCTGGCAATACAGCCGAAAAGTGAAAGACAGCTTGCTTCGTTTCGTTCCACTGGCCAACTATTTGCCTGAATTGCGCGCAGTGAGCCAAGATACGGAGGTGCCAAAATTGGCTACTCATCTGGTCTATTTAACCAATTCCAGACGTGCTGACAAAGTGGAAGAACGAATTGTTCAATCCATTTATCATTACCAACCCAAACGGGCCGATTTCTACTGGCTGCTGCATATTGAGGTGACTGATGAACCTTATACCCAGGAATATCGAGTGGAGGTAGTTGAACCGGACGAGGTGATGCGGGTTACTTTTTACCTGGGTTTTCGGATCATTCCACGCATCAACTTGCTTTTCCGCAAGGTGTTGAGCGACCTTAACCGCAGCAATGAATTGCACATCGCTGATGCTGAAAAGGTGTACAACCTCCATGACCCAACAGGCGACTACAAATTTGTGGTTTTCGAGAATTATTTGAGCCGTGACAATGAACTCCCGCTTTGGCGACGCCTCCCTTTGCGACTCTATTTTTTATTCAAAAAAATGGACCTGTCGCCACAAGAAGCCTTTAGTCTGGAGGACAGTGTTGTATTGGTAGAAAAAGTACCGCTCATTGTGGACGAAGTGGACAATTTGGTGTTATCGCGGCGGCAAATGTGAGTAATAAAGGTTGTCGCCGCTAACGCGGCTTCTGTGGGTGGATAAACCTTGGTCTATAAACGTTGTCGCCGCTAAAGCGGCTCTTATGAATGTGGACACCAATGGCTATAAACGTTGTCGTCGCTAAAGCGGCTATTCTGAACAAGTTAGCAGATCGCAAATAGCAGGGGCGTTAGCCCCGGCAACGTTTATAGAACAAACGATAGCCAAGCACAGGAGCCGCTTTAGCGGCGGCAACGTTTATTGATCGTAAAATTCAAACAAATACCGTTCATCATATTCAACCCCAGCCTTTTGCAACATCTCCAAATACTCTTGACGAAAAGTCCGTTTTTGATGATGCACCTTTTGATTCATTACATACTTGGCAACAACGTCTAATTGTGAATGCGCATAAGTAAAACATCCGTAACCATCTTGCCAAGCAAAAGTGCTCGGTAAAAAACGTTCTCTTTTTATGTATTTGGAACTCGCTGTTTTGATGTCCCCAACTATATCAGAAATTTTGATGCTTGGCTTAAAACCAATAAAGATATGGATGTGATCCGGCATGCCATTTACAGCGATTAATTTCTGATCGTACTCTTTTACGACGCCAGTGATGTACTGATAAATTTTTTCTTCAAAAGAAGGTAAAATGAGATGTTGGCGGCCTTTAGTACCGATGAAATAATAACCTCTCGATTTGGGGCTGGTCAATTTGGTTTCAGTTAAGGCACGAGGAAGGCGCATAGTGGGGCTACGGAACTGACGAGTAACGTAAAATGAGACCAAATTGGACGTTCCAAATCGAGAGGTTATTATTTCATCGGTACTTAGGAGAAAAAACGACCTGCGCATACATTTGAGTGAAGGTGTTTGCCATTTTGCATTAGGTTTGAAGGTTAACAAGTTTTATTTAAAGGTAAGTCAATTTCGTTAAAATACAAGTGGAAAAAGAACAAACCGTCCAACATTTCCTCAACCTGATCAAAACTTCCAGGCGGGGAAAATTCAAAATCTACATTGGCATGAGCGCCGGGGTGGGGAAGAGCTACCGTATGCTTCAGGAAGCGCATACCCTGCTTCGCAATGGCATTGACGTAAAAATAGGCTATGTAGAGACCCATAAACGCAAAGAAACGGAGGCTCTATTGGAAGGATTGCCGGTAATTCCTCGTCGGAAATTATTCTATAAAGGCAAGGAACTGGAAGAAATGGATGTACAAGCCATTATCAACCTTCGCCCTGAAGTGGTGATCGTGGATGAATTGGCACATACTAACATAGATGGAAGCAAAAATGAAAAGCGCTGGCAGGATGTCATGGATATTCTTTCAGCAGGGATAAACGTCATTAGCGCGGTCAATATCCAACATATAGAAAGCCTCAACGAGGAGATCAAAAGCATTACGGGCATAGAGGTTAAAGAACGCATTCCAGACAAGGTATTGGCACAAGCCGATGAAGTCGTGAATATTGACCTCACGGCAGATGAGTTGATAGGCAGACTAAAGGAGGGCAAGATTTATCACGGTGACAAGATTGAAAGTGCCCTGCAAAATTTTTTCAAAAGCGATCACATCCTACAGCTCAGAGAACTGGCGCTCAAAGAAGTGGCCTCTCAGGTGGAGCGCAAAGTAGAAGCAGAAATTGCACCAACGGGAGCCATGAGACATGAACGGTTTCTGGCCTGTATCAGCAGCAATGATAGAACCGCCAAACACGTCATCCGAAAAACGGCCCGACTTGCGAACTATTATCATTCTAAGTGGTACGCGCTGTATGTACAAACACCGGATGAACGGTCTGATAAAATTGCCTTGGACAAACAGCGGCATCTGATCAACAATTTCAAATTGGCTACGGAACTGGGCGCAGAAATCATCAAAGTAGAAAGCAACAGCGTTAGTGCAGCTATTATTGAACAGGCTGAGCAACGCGGGATTACAACGATTTGTATAGGCAAACCGCATTTGAGTTTATTCCGCATTATTCTTGCCACCAACGTATTCAACGAATTGTTGAAAAAATTGTCATCCAGCAATATTGACCTCGTAATACTAAGTTGACCATGAAAATTAAAGCAAAACTTACCCTCGGAGTGGGACTGCTCTTCGCACTGATTTTTCTGCTGGCATTTGTCAGCATTCAACAAGTTTATGGTTTGGCGGAGGACACAAAAAACATCTTGACTGCCAATTACAACTCTTTGGATTACTCCAGAAATATGTTGAACGCACTGGAGCAAACGGAGGATACTGTAGCCCAGTCAATGGCTTTATTTGAAGCCAATTTAGGTTTGCAGGAACAAAATATTACGGAAGTAGGCGAAGGCGAGGTAACCCAGAGCCTGCGATTGCATTTCAATCATTTTAAGGCCAACCCAATGGACAGTGCTGTGGTGAAAAAGATGAGAAACGACATTAGCAGCATCATGAAACTGAATTTGGAAGCCATTCAACGAAAGAGCGCGATTGCAACGCATACCGCAGACGACGCAATATTTTGGCTAGGAATAATTGGCGCGTTCTGTTTTATCATTGCTTTTACACTGCTATTCAACCTGCCGTCCAACATTGCCAATCCAATTCAGGAATTAACCGAAAGCATCAAACAAATTGCAGCAGGAGATTATACGCAGCGAGTACAGTTCAAAAGCGGCAGTGAATTTGGGGAACTGGCCGACTCTTTTAACGTCATGGCAAAAAAACTGGAGGCATTTAATGCCAGTAGTTTGGCCAAACTGATTACGGAAAAAAGGCGCATTGATACACTCATCAATAATATGCACGACCCGGTGATTGGATTGGATGAAGAGAAAAAAGTGCTGTTTGCAAACGCAGAAGCATTGAAAATCACCGGATTAAAACCTGAGGAGATCCTTGGAAAATCGGCATTGGAACTTTCGTTGACCAATGACCTGATCCGCTCGCTGATGCAAGACGTAGCAGCCTGGCAAAAGGCTGAGCGCCCGACGCCACCACCCCCATTAAAAATATTTGCCGATGGGAAAGAGAGCTATTTTGAAAAAGAAGTGCTTGAAATTGCCGTTACGCCGACCGGCGAAAAAATCCCCCGTCACCTGGGAAATGTAATTCTGCTACGCAATGTGACAGCCTATAAAGAGTTGGACGCTGCCAAATCAAATTTTATCTCCACCATCTCGCATGAGTTCAAAACACCCATTTCTTCCATCAAAATGAGTTTGCAATTGCTTGAAAATGGGCGGATTGGCGCTGTAAACGGAGAGCAACAAAACCTGCTGCACAGCATTCGCGAAGATGCTGATCGCTTGTTGAAAATCACCGGCGAATTGCTCAATATGTCTCAAGTGGAAACTGGGAACATCCAGCTTAGCGTTCTGCCTTCTGATGCAAAAGCAATATTTACCCGAGCAAAGGAAGCAAATCAAAATACGGCTGACCAAAAAAAGATTCGACTGGAGCTGAAATGTCCTGATCACTTGCCTCTTGTATTGGCAGATAGCGACAAAACCACCTGGGTTTTGACCAATCTTATCTCCAATGCAATCCGGTATTCTTACGATAATTCGATTGTGTTCCTTGAAATTCGCCCATTCGATGATAAGGTGGAGTTGGTTGTAAAGGATACTGGACAAGGTATACCACCTCAATATGTTCAAAAGGTTTTTGACCGGTATTTTCGTGTACCTGGTTCCATAAGTGAAGGCACAGGACTTGGTTTGGCCATCAGCAAAGAGTTCGTCGAGGCACAAGGGGGCAAGATTAGCGTTGAAAGTGATTTTGGTGCTGGGAGCACCTTTAAGGTAGTGCTGAATATTGCTTAATAGCGTATCTTTGAATGCTTATTTGGGGATTTGCTCATTCGAGTACCCGAGCTTTGGTACTCGAATAACCAAATATCTAAATAACCGCATTACCATTTTTCTCAAACCGATATTCATGCGTTTTTTACACTGTAATCTCTTCATTTTCACGGTTCTATTTTTCTTTTCTACCCAAAAAGCCACTGCCTGTGGCTATGATTGGGTGGGCGATTGCTCCTCTGCTGTTCACCTCCGAATCAATGGTACTTTAGACAGTTTTATCATCGCCGATTGCCCCTCTGGTATTCGATTCGATGGACTGCATCTCGGCACACTTCAAAACCTTTCGCTTGCCAATGCCAGGGCCATTACCTGGGAAAGTTGTATCAACAACGTTTCGAACATCCGGCTACAATACCGTGTATACGAGCAGGGTGGGGGAGGAGGCAATTTCCAAACTCTGAACCTGGATCAGGATTATTTCACACTCGTGGGACTTTACACCACCCGCTACCGGAGCAAGGCAAGCAATATTGATTTGGCCTCTGGGCTCACCATCGGGAAAACCTACGTGCTTGAAGTATATTTTGTGGCTGAAATTGATACCATTGGGGATGATTTTATCCCCGAAACTACCATGACGAAAAACAATAACGGTCAGAATTACCGCCTGACCTTTACTTATGGTGGCCCCAATGCTACTCCATTCGTCGTAATACCCACCACCGTCAAAGAACCCGCCTGTAACGGAGAAAACAATGGAATCATTGGCATCCGTGTTTGGGGCGACCAAACAGGGCTCTTTTATAATTGGTCAAACATCAGTCTCAATTTTTACCAACAAAATAGCTTGCCAGCAGGAACGTATACCGTGACGGTGACTGGGGCAAATTATACAGAATCCGATACCATTGTGCTTGGCCAACCCGATGTATTAACGGTTCAAACCTCTAATATTCAACCCATTAACTGTGGTGGTGGCCAAGGCTCTATCACGGTCCAGGCCAATGGGGGCACTCCGCCCTACCGCTATCTTTGGGCAAATGGCCAAACGACGGCTACTGCAACTTTCTCCAGCAGTGGCAACTATGCCCTCTCACTTACAGATGCTCACAATTGTATAGCTGTCCAAACATTTAACCTGCCTGGAGGAGGCACGGTTCAGCATAGTGTTGCGCAGAAGATCTGTGCAGGGGAAAGCATTGTGTTGTATGGGACGATATTTGATGCACCGGGTGTATTCAGTTTTATTGTGCCCGGAAACGGCGGCTGTGATACGCTCCTTACATTGACCATCACGGAGAGCGCCCCGAGTGCTTTACTCGCCAATCTGCCTTCCAATATTCTGGTCACATGCAGCAATCCTTCGGTCAACCTCTGCGCCGAGTCTTCGGCTGATGCGCTTTTCCAGTGGTCGAAAGACGGGATTCCCGCTACACCCACGCAGTGTTTGCTCGCTACAGCAGGCGGCACTTACAGCATTGAGGTTACGCTAGATGGATGTGTAGCTACAAAAAGTATTCTTTCAGAAGAACATTTGGTGGCAGTCCCGGCGCAATTTGTCGGTATGGACACTTTAACCTGCCTGGGTTTTGGCACCACACCAACGTTGTTTAGCGCCCTTACAAATGCCCAAAATCCCACCTTTTCCTGGACCAGCAATGGCCAGTTCCTCACTTCCAATGATTCCTGTTGGTTTGTAATTTCCGACGGTGGGTTTGGTTATATCCTCCCCGAACTCATAGTTACAGATGTATTTGGTTGCATAAAGCAGGCTACTGGTATGCTTACAATTACAGAAGACGCAAACGTGCCAAGCGTTTCAATCAGCACAACCGATGCCTCCGGCCCCAATATTTCCAACGGCTCAGCCTCAGTGGAAGTGAGTGGAACAGGCCCTTTTGAAATCATTTGGAGCAACGGCCAAACAGATCAAGACATCCAAAATTTACTTCCTGGCACGTATTGTGCCACCGTGACAGGGGCAAACGGCTGTGCCATCACAGATTGTGGCGTGGTAGGCTACACCCTAGGTTTGTTTGAAAGGCAATATATCCCGCTTCTTGTGTCCCCGAACCCCGCTGGCCCTGGCGACTGGCTGGAAATTCTGCTGCCTGAAAGTTTTTCAGGTTCAAAAATTTTGATCGAGATGATGGACGGTCATGGCGGCACAGTCATGGCCGAAAACTTGGTCAGAACCACCGAAAATCTTCGTGTCCAAGTGCCCGAGACCTTGCCATCGGGCGTATTTTTCCTGCGTATTGTGTCGGAAAACGCTCAGGCAACCGGGAAAATCCTGTTAAAGAAGTGACGATTTTAAGAAAAAACGTTGTTTACAGTGCCTTTGGCAGGAATAACGTTTTGTTTATTACTTCAAAACAGAGTCTTTACCTACCTTTGCGGCGAACAATTATCAACCATTCTATCACCTTTCACAAACATTTCCAAAACATGAGCAAAAAACTCTCCCTTATCCCAGCACTTTTCTTTGCTGCTTTCGTGGTTTTCACCGCTACTTCTTGCGGCGAGGACTGCAAATTTGACCAAAAAGACTTTGTTGGTCAGTATGTCGTTACTGAAGACTGCTCTTTGAGCCCAGCTGCTTCTTATAATGTCACGATCACTGCAGATGGCGAAACTAATGTAAAAATCACGGGCTTCTGGGAACTGTTCAGCAACTCGGTGAATGCTAGCCTTGACTGCGGTACCATCACCATTTCTAGCCAAGATCCAGACAGCGATGGTTACGTTGTAGAAGGTTCGGGTAACATCGAGAAAAACGATGGCAACGTCACGATCAACTTTAGCTACACTGTTACGAACAATAACGTATCGCCTGCAACCATTGACCAGTGCAGTGCTACAGTTTACACCAAACTGTAAGCGTTTTTAGATTCAAGTTTAAAAAGGCTGCTTCACGTTGATTCGTGGGGCAGCCTTTTTTTATTTTTTATATAGAACAAAAATGGCTGCCCCGGTGAATCCCGAGACAGCCATATATTTTACAAATGAACGCAGAGGTTTAGTTGCCGCCGCCCATTTTTGCCTTCTTCTTGTCAGCGTTTGGAGCCTGACCTTCCATTTTGGCCTTTTTCTCTTCGGCTTTAGTGCCACCTTCCATTTTGCCCTGTTTAGGGTCAACCTTGGTAGGAGGAGGTGTTACAGGCAGTGGGTCCACTTTCGGGCCTTTTGCACCACCTTTTTTTGAACCACCTTTGGAAGGGGCTGGCACTGGAGCAGCAGCCATTTCAGCTTTCCAAGCTTCGATACGGGTAGTGGCTTCTTCCTGAACGCGTGTATCGCATTCGGCAGTTTTTTCTGTGCGAAGCATTTCAAGTTTTGCGGTTACTGCAGCAGCAATTTCTTCTTTTTGCTGAGCGAGTGTTTTGCCGTCAAATGCGGTGAGGGTGAAAAAGCCAGCAACGGCCAATGCACCAGCTAAAAGCAATTTTTTATTCATCTTGATGATAAATTTTCGGTGAATGATTTGAAAATGAATGGATTTTGAGCTGTTCTGAAAGGGTTACTTCTTTTTGCCTGCAGCCATTTCAGCTGCTTTTTCGGCTTCGTAGTCAGCGCGAGCTTGATCCACAATGGCCGAAACGCGACTTTCGAAGTCGGCTTCGCATTTTGCTGTCATCTCTTGCTCGACGGCGGCCTTGCCAGCGTCGAAGCCTTTGGTGATTTCAGCTTGTACTTGCTCGTCCGTGAGCAGTTTTTCGCCGCAGGAGGCCATGGAGAACATGAGCGCTGCGCC
>Ga0247844_1005918_pt1 | contig 15160 bp, 15 predicted proteins | sample LaCtaG_FD_192421 | JGI IMG/M metagenome (GOLD analysis project Ga0247844, IMG submission 192421) | Freshwater microbial communities from meromictic Lake La Cruz, Castile-La Mancha, Spain - LaCruzMarch201714.5m_1 | ecosystem: Environmental > Aquatic > Freshwater > Lake | place: Spain: Castile-La... | reverse complement strand
ACGGTGGCGGCTCTAAGACACGTGCTTCGTTTGCTGGAGACGTGGCCGAGTGGCTGAAGGCAACGGTTTGCTAAATCGTCATACCCCTAAAGGGTATCGAGGGTTCGAATCCCTCCGTCTCCGCCAACGAATGTTGATTTCATTGGGTTTTTATGTTTTTTGGAGTCTCTACCCACCATTTTACCCACCGCTGATGATTTTTTGGCTTCTGTAACATGAACAGCGTTTCCAGCAGCGAATTGACAGTCGAGATGCGGAGATTCCGGACATCTGGCCCGACAAAAAACACGCTCGTATCGGCATCCCCCGCGACGTCCGCTTGACCTTCAATTTCAACCGAGACGAACAAAAGCGTTTACGCCACTAGCGGCCGTGTCAACGCAGATCTCGTCAGGAGAGACAAGGTGCTGCCCCGATCGGGATGCATGCTACCCGTGGCCGTCACTCGTGTCGCCAGGATAGTCGCGCAGGGACAGGTCCAAAGACAAACTTTAACCATAGGAAACAGCGGAGTATATCTGGACCATGTTCGTCGGGAGATGCAGTAGAGGCACGCCCGCGACGCCCCTAACCTGTTTTCCATTCGATCGCCATCAATCCATGACACTGATCCCTTACGCGTACGCAAATGCCGTCGTCGATGAGTTCCACGCGCTCTTGTCGACACACAAAATTAATCCGCCGGCGCGTTCGAAGGCCGAGAACGATCTCTTCTCCATGGCGGAGCTGCTTGAGATCTGGCGGGATCCTCAAGGTCGCATCGCACAACCCTGCCTTATCCGTGCAGCTGCGGGCGCGCATGATCTTGCGTCGAAGGTTCTTTGCGCACGGGGACTTCCAGAATTTCCGGCCGTCCTGCCACATCTGAAGCTGATGGCAGAGGCGCCCGATTTTTCACGCGTCATACTGATGGACAAGGGCGATGGGCGGGATGACCTCTCGCGCAAATATGCTGAACTCTATCTTGCGTGCCTGGCAATCCACTGCGGTACCGGCCTAAGACTGGACCATCCAGTCAAATCCAAGGGAGACAATCCCGACGTCATGCTGCTATTCGAAGGAAAGACCTGGGCACTCGCGGTCAAGACCATTTCGAGCACGCAGGGTCAGTCAGTCTACACGAACATTGCGGGCGCCGCTGAGCAGATCGAACGCTCGTCAGCGGCGGCGGGCCTCGTCGTCATAAATGCCAAGAATGTCATCCCGCATGACACTATCTGGAACAAGAACTACGGAAACCTCGACGAGGCTGTCGCCGACCTGAACGCAGTGGCACGGGAAATCTGCACGAATGCTTCCGCCAACCGGCCCGACAAGGAATGGCAGGACGTCTTCCAAAGCAAGGCGACCGTCGCCCCCGTTCTCTTCATATTGCAGAGCGTAGCGCGCATCCACCTGAGCCCGGGCCTTGTCTCCACCCCCATCAAGGTGATTGCTTGCGACCCCTTCGGACGCTCCCTCGATGATGACGCCATGAAGCTTGCCGAAAGCCTCAATATGGTCGCAGCAAGCCTCCTTGGATCGACACCACCCGCTCATCTGCGTCCGACGGGCAGCGGCTGACACGATGGCGAAGTGTTTCCTCAACGTTGCGATGACACGTGTCCGTCCCGGTATAATCCGCACACTCCACCGCAGAGAACTGTCGGAGGAGAAACGAACCGAGATTCGCCATCTTGGAGCAGAGCATGCGGACATCGCGATGCTCAACTCGGCAGGCTGCTCACCTTATGCGGGCCGCGTCTGTTCCACTTCAACAAGCAGACACAGACACCACTCTCTGCGATTAAGATGCAGTGATACCGATTCGGTCCCTCGCAGACTGACCTTCGACGCATCGCCAGAGAACCATCATGTCCACCACTGAAATCGAATGGACGGATGCAACATGGAACCCGGTCGCGGGGTGCTCCATCGTATCGAAAGGGTGCACCAATTGTTATGCCATGGCGATGACCCGACGCCTCGAAGCAATGGGGGTCCAGAAATATGAAGGGTTGACTCGCATCTCTGGTAACCGACCAGTTTGGAACGGCATGGTGCGCGAGGACCGCGCTGCGCTGACTATACCGGCGAAATGGAGAGAACCGCGCACCATTTTTGTAAATTCGATGAGTGACCTATTCCACGAAGCCGTCACCGACGAGTTTATCGAAGCGGTGTGGCGTGTGATGCGGGAAACGCCGCGCCACCAGTATCAAATTTTGACCAAGCGCCCTGAGCGTATGGCTCAGTTCGCCGGCGAGCGCATCCCAGATGTTCTGCCGAACGTGTGGCTCGGTACCAGCGTCGAAGACGCAGAAGTTGTCGGCAGGATCGACAGCTTACGTGGTGCCCCGGCTGCAATCCGCTTCATCTCATTCGAGCCACTGATCGGCTGCGTCGGCTCCGTTGACCTAACGGGCATCCACTGGGCAATCGTAGGCGGAGAGAGCGGGCGCGGCGCACGGCCCATCAAAGAGCCTTGGATCGACAACATCCACCGGCAATGCACCGATAGCGGAACGGCGTTCTTCTTCAAGCAATGGGGAGCGTGGGGCAAGGACGCCAAGCGCCGATCTAAAAAAGCCAACGGACGTGACTACCTCGGCAGAACTTGGGACGAGATGCCCCGTTCAGTTGCCCTTACCAGCTAGCGCCGCCCTCATCAGGAAGAACCATGACCGAAAAGCCGTACCAATGGCCGGAAGGGGCGAAGCTCCCTGAACATTCCAGGCGGAAACACAAGGTTGTTAGAGAGTATTTTGCAGACTACCTATCCATCCGCTGCAAGACACCGCAGCAAACTAAATTCCGCCTCGCCATTATCGACGGATTCGCTGGCGGTGGCCGGTACGATTGCGGCAGCCCAGGCTCGCCGCTGATCTTCATCGAAGAACTCGACCGGGCAACCCAAGCACTTAATCTCTACCGCGCAGCGAATGGAATGGCACAACTCGATATCGAGTGCCTACTGGTCTGCAACGACATGGATCGCAGCGCTATCGAGTTGCTAGAGACTCATGTAGCTCCGCTTGAAGCCAGGATCAAATCGGAAACTCCCCAGCTACACCTGCGCGTCGAGTACATGAACACGACATTCGAGGAAGCATACCCACAGATCAAGCTACTCTTGGTGGCCAGCAAATATCAAGCCGTCTTGTTCAACCTCGATCCGTGTGGACCTAGTCACGTCGAAAGGTCGACGCTCGTCGATATCCTACAGTCGTTTCAATCGGTCGAAGTGTTCTACACCTTCATGATCAAGTCGCTTGTCACATTCCTGCACCAAAGGAACCCTGAGCGGCTTCGCGCTCAGTTCGCTCCGCTCGGCATCGACCCTACCAAACTTGAAGAGCTAAACGGTCTGTTGAGTAAGCAGGAATGGTTGGGAACCGCAGAACGGATCGTGTTCGAGACGTTCAAGACTTGCGCGACCTATGTAAGTCCGTTCTCCATCCACAACCCGGCTGGGTGGCAATACTGGCTCATTCATTTTGCCAACCGTCCACGGGCGCGCCAAGCCTACAACAACACCCTTCATCAGAACAGTACGATGCAGGCGCACTTCGGCCGATCTGGCCTCGATATGCTCGTCTACGATCCACGCCATGACCTCCCGGACCTGTACCTGTTCGACGATCCAGGTCGCGACCGTGCCCGACGTGAACTGGTCAATGATATCCCGAGGCTCGTATATGAGTGCGGCGACGTTATCCCCATCGAAGAATTCTACGCGACGATTTACAAGGCCACGCCTGCGCACTCGGATGACATCCACACTGCCATCATGGAAAACACGGACCTCCAAGTCATAACTCCAAACGGTGGGGAGCGTCGCAGCGCCAACGCCATTGCAGTAGGCGACGTGCTAAAACTGAAAAAGCAATTCACGTTCTTCCCAATGTTCTCAGCACCGTCCGACCGCCGCGGCAAGTGAAGCTTCGCTGGCCATTCGACGGCCGGAGTCTGCCGGTAGGATCCACCTTCGAGCCGGTGTGTCTTATGATTGTCGATGGACGCCTCAAGCTGCAAGTTTCTCTTCTGCCGCTTCGATCGAGTAATCGCTCAGCTCTGCGCGCGAAATCACCAACTGTAGCAGGCTTCCTGCGCCAACTCCGAGATGCTTGCCCTGTAAGCCGCGGTTAACAACCCACAGGCAGACATCGATGGCCTGAAGTCCAGGGCTCCGTTTGGATTCTTCGAAGGAAATTTCGGCATCGGGAAGGGCTTGATATTGGCGCACCTCGCCGGATGAGAGGATGTGCTTGCCTGGCGCAGCGTTGCTCCAAAGCTCCTGCCAGAATTCAATTGCAGCATCATACTGCTGCTGGCGATAATGCTTGATTATGCAGGAATCGGATTTCCACTCCACGTGAATTTTTTGAGCACAGTGGGCTAGGTTGCTAAAACAAATGAGGTTGGGATGCCGGCCTTTGCCCACTAGACCTGTCTGACGCAACGTGAAGGCACTTGGGTTTTTGCTCGCCCATCTGGCAACGCGCGCGATCGCCAACTGTGTCGGCCTCGCTAGAGGGGTTTCGCAAGCCGTGGCTAGGCCTGCACAACCCGCGGAAAAGGCTTGGAGCATTTGATCCGTCTTACTCAGTTGGAAGAGGCATGCCTCAAACGGGCTGCCGATTTCTCTGATCTGCATGTGTTTTGCTATTTCGATCGCGGTCGTCAGGCGGATTCCTGGATCAGCAATGAATATCCAATCAGAAACCGCATTTTCGGCGGGATCGAAGATTACCGAGTGTACAATTGTCGCTAGCGCGTAACATTTCTCGACGCGAGACAGGCAAAAGCGCGCGTTTGCACTGTCGAGCATTCGGGCCAATTCCGGGCTTAAGTTCTCAATTGCAGCGGGCCCAATTTTCGAGGCATGGAGTGCGTCGAGATTGTGCGCCTTGAGGAGTTTTTCCCAGGCGTCGACATACGCCGCATCGAAATCGATCTTGGTTGCAATTGCACCCGACATGAAAAATGGTTGGCTCGTGTTTAGGAAACGCGCTCCGGTGTTGCCTGTCTCATCAATGTATAGGAACACTTAGACTCCCCTTGAACTGAGCTCCCGCATCGTTTTCCGTCGTCAAATTCAACTCATCGTCGGTCTGATCGGCTCGAAAACTGATATTGAAACCGAACCACAAGTTGCATGGTATGAGCCGCAGGTGTCTCCAAATGTACTGGCGAACGTTGGTGGTCCCAGTCAAGCATAGCGCACAGTAAAGAGTATCGGTCTCAGCTCGGCCAAGTTCGGCATGCAAAAACGCCGTTTGATCTATTGACTCACCACAATTGCTTGTGCGGTCCGGCTTCTACTAGGTCATTGGAGATGTAGTGCACGATTCGTGTATCTCGGCCTCGAAGTCGATGACGCGATCGCGCAGAAGATCGAAATTTGAACATCGACGCGATGCCTCAATGACCGGACGTGGCGGCGCTCTCTGCGCCGCCGGTTACAGAATGCCCGATGTCGGCTTGTGGGATGTCTCGGGGATGTCTCGTCTGCATCCAATCGCGACCGTGCCGCGCGACACCGTTTAGGCGTTTGGGCAGTGTTCGGCGATGTCCGCAACTGTATATGAGCGACGACCGAGCGATCCGATGCCGACCGTCACGAAATGTTAGGCCATGGGAAAAATAACCCGCCGTTACCGACCTTTTGCTCAAGCCGGTTCCCGATGGGTCTTTGCGGTTCGCGGTGGATCAACGCGGTTCGCGATCAGTCGACGCCGTACGAGACGGAGCTTTGCGGTTTGCGGTAAACCGACGGTTTTAATTCGATTTGGGTAGACTGTCGAAGATGACCGGCGTTCGGGCTAGGCTCGTGCGCCACGCTTTGCCTGATGCGGTTCGAGATGGTTTTATGCTGTTCGCGGTGTTGGTACGGCCAAACCCATACGATTTAGATAGCCAGGCCCGGTTTCGTTGGGTCTAAGGGTAGGAATAGTGTCGGGGTATGAAGCAATCGAAAATTCGGATGGCGTTGGCCAAATCCCTCTTCTGTCGCAAGCTGAGATCGACCAAGAGATGGCTGTTCTAGCTCATCTTGGCGCCGGCTGGGATAACGTTGCTCGGGCTCTGCGGTTTATCAAGGAATTTGATAAACGCACTGATGCTCAACTGCATACCTGGGAAGATAGGCAGAAGGCTGTAGCCAAACTTTTCCAATCACTGATCTTCTTGGTTGACGCGTTGTTGTCGGGGTCACAAACCCCAATGCCAAAACTGATCCTTTGCCTCGACTTAGCGCTCTGCGACGTCGCAGTAGGCACCAATCATCGCCTGCTTCTGGGAGGGGAAATAGCATCAGATTGGGGGGACAGGGTTAGCCAACGGGCAGATCAGCGGATCAGAACCGATTCTGCGGCGGTCATGACCTTTCTGGTGGAGTTCAAGCTCGAAAGAAACTTGTCAGCTGCGGCAGAAGTTGTGGCGAGGGAGTTGACTGCTGCGGGCTTCTCTTCACAGAACGCTGGGAAGATTCAGGGCGGCACCATAAGGCGGTGGCCTCGGCAAGTTCAGTCCAACACGAATTCAGCCACCCTTTACCGAAGTTACCTGGATTTCTTGCGTGTAGCGGCAAGCCAGAATGCGTCAGCAGAGATTGTTGGCAAGAAGGCGCTCCAAGCTTTGCGCCCGTTGGTCTATGACAACGCTTGGACAAGCAAAATTAGGTAACCCGTGGGGGTTCCACTTACCGTCCGATTCACCGATTCATCCTGGACTTTCATCCAGGAGGATAGAATGGACCCTACAAAGACTACAGTCAATCCCGAAGCACCAAAGCAACCGCCGAAGCTGTTGAGACTCTCGGCAATTCTTGCTCCTAGAGGGCCGATCCCCGTTTCACGCTCCACGTGGTATGCGGGCGTTAAGTCGGGTCGCTACCCCGCTTCTATCCCGCTCGGGACCCGCATGCGGGCCTGGCACTCGGACGATATTGCAGCGCTCTTGCGTAATGGAGCGTCCAAGTGAGAAAAACTCATCAGTGTCGCCGGGCGACGTTACACCTCGATTACCTGATCCTCGTCCTTACCGCCTTTTTCGTTCTGCGGCTCAGGGAGGGGATGATGATCCTCTCGGCTACCCCTGCTCCAGTGGGGCCCGGCCCCATGGCCGACTCCGCGAATAGTGCCGACCTTAGAGCTCGTCGCTTACATGCCAGGCGCGGGACTCGCAGGGTGGTATGGAACCTGGACAAAATTAAAGCGCTCCTTCGCAATGGAGCGACCAAATGAGAAGAATCTATGATTGGCGCCGGGTGAAGCTCCATCGCAGTTACACGATCCCGGAAGTTGTCGCTCTTTTCGATCTTGCTGAGTGTACGCCGTATCAGTGGATCAAGAAGGGGCTTGTAGCCGACAACTCCGAAAGGCCGGTCCTTATCCGAGGGGCAGACCTCCGAGAGTATGTGCATACCGTCAACGAAAGCTATAAGTGTCCGTGTGGTCCCGGGCTGTTCTATTGCTTACGGTGTCGTTCGGCCCGAAGCCCCGCCGGGAACATCGTCGAATACGAGGCCAAAACGTCGTCCCGCGGGTTTGTGCATGGCACCTGTAGCGTTTGCGGTCTCGGCGTCTACAAAGCGGCGCACCTTGCGTCGCTTGATGAAGCTTTTCCAGGTGTGATCATTGAATACAAGGGTGATCACTAATGGCAAGGGGGAAGTCGACCACCACTTTTGAAAGCGAGAATGGCGGTATGAATCGTTCTCCCGGTGTGGTCCGGGAAAACGAGCGCCGAAAACGAGACTATCTGAGCTATCAGGCAGAGGCCTGTGGCCGGGATGAAAAGACCATCGACCAGACGACCTGGGCGATTGCGCAATTTGAAGCCTTCGCACCTGGCCTGTCATTTGAGAAGTTGGATCGCCACTTGGCGATCCAATTCAAGAAACATCTTGTTGCCAAAACAAGTTCGAAGACGGGCAAGCCACTGAGTGTCACGACTGTCGTCAAGATTTTGAAGGAAACGCGAAATTTCTTCGGTTTCTTATCGCGCCTTCCAGGCTTCGGGGGGCGACGCTTTGCATTGGGGGTCGAGTTCTTGCAGGCATCGACAAAAGATCGGCGTTTGGTTTCGTCTGCAGCAAAGAAGGCCGCTCCCAAGCTGGAAGACCTGGTAGCTGCAACTCTGGCTATGCCGTTTGCCACCCCAATCGATCGTCGAAATCGTGCCGTCATGGCACTTCTTTTGCTAACAGGAGCGCGAGATGACGCACTGGCTTCCCTCCGCTTGAAGCATATAGACGTTAATCGGGAGATGATATTTCAACATGCGCCTGAGGTGAGGACGAAGGCGTCGAAATCGTTCGATACGTGGTTCTTTCCCGTCGGTAGTGAGCTCAAAAACATCATTGTCGAATGGACAAAAGAACTCACCATCGTCAACAAATTTGAACCCAACGACCCGCTTTTTCCCGCAACGAGGAAGTCTAAAGGCACCTTGGGATTGCTGGAAAATGACGGCTTGTCCAGGACCGTATGGGAAACGGCCGGCCCTGTGCGCAAGATATTCCGTGCCGCCTGCGCTGAGGCGGGGCTCGATCACACAAGCCCGCATGCCGTCAGGTCTACTTTGACCCTTCTGGGTGAACAGCGTTGCCGAACTCCCGAAGAGTTCAAGGCATGGTCACAGAATTTGGGACATGATCATGTCTCAACCAGTTTTACCAGTTATGGGACAGTTGGCGCTGAGCGACAGGGTTTTCTGATTCAACAGTTAGGATCGCAAGAAAGCGACAAAGATTTCTCTATGGCGATGAAGTTCGTGGAATTACTCCGACGCGAGCGGGGAATTGAGCCGTGATCGGAGACGGGCAATCGACGGCTCGAAGTTCAAGGCCGTCAACGCACGTGACAACAACTTCACCCAGGCCAAGATGAAGCGGCGGCTCGAGCGGATCGACGAGAGCATCACGCGCTACATGGAGCAGTTGGTGACCGCCGATCGTCAGATCGCTGGGGGCAACGATACCGTGCCGCAGGCCAAGGTCGAACGGCTGAAGGAGAAGACCGCCAGGCTGAATGAAGAGGTCGCGCGCCTCAACGCGATCAATAAAGATTTGCACAAGAGCGAGGATGAGCAGATCTCGCTCGCATGAGGCGGTGCTGGATAAAGTCCAAGCGCGCCTCGATCGCAATCTTGAAGCCATGACCCTGCGCCGCTCGACCGTCGAGCATCCATTTGGGACCATCAAGTGCTGGATGGGCGCGACGCATTTCCTGACGATGACGTTGCCGAAGGTCGCCACCGAAATGGCGCTCAACGTGCTCGCCTACAACATGAAGCGCGTGGTGAACCTAATCGGCGTCGACAAGTTGCTGGAAGTGATGAGGGCGATGGCCCTAGCGCGCTCAAAATCTGCGCGCGCTTTGCGGCTGCCAGGGCGCATTCAGGCGGTCACTGGGCGTACTCTGGGGCCGGATCGCCGCGTTCAGTCGAAAAAATGGGCTCGATGCACCAGTTCTGACCGGATGACGCAGAACCTGACCGTTTTCACACGACCTGGGTCATGTGCACGCATGCGCGACCGGATGCTGCACTCCCGCTGCTCATCCAGGACCGTCCGTCAGTGCCAGAATGTTCTTCGATCGGCAGCTGAGCCCCCGCTTGCGTCGGCAACAACTCCGTGTAAGTTTGGCTGTGATGGGCCATGAGCGAGCATCTATTTTCACTCGCGACGATCTACTTCTTATCGGCTTTATTGGGTAAAGCGGAATTCTAGAGGAGCCAATTCTCTCCGATCGATTCTGCTGGCCACGGGGCATTGCAATAAGTTGCGCGGAGCGTGAATGGGGGGATAAACGCGCTCTCTTCAGATGAATCAGACCTCGGCTCATGAATCCGTTCCGTTAACCCGATAGGTGCTTCCGTCGACATGGACAGCACTTCAACTCATCGGTTCGCCGGAGTGCTGACAGCAATCCTTTATCGGCAATTTATACTCCGGGACAATCGCAGGACGGTTGCCATTGATGCGCATCAACCGAGTTGTTGCCCGGTCATGGTATCAAATATTGCAATTGCGCTTCAGTCTGCGCAGCCAGCAACTCAATGGAGTGTCGGCAGTCGACTCCCGCAGGGTCCCGAATGATAAGCGTCATGTATCAGATCGAGCTTCGAGGGGGCTAGAGCGAGACGTCAAGTCGCCCAATAGCAGGAGATCCCGTGGAGTTCTCGTTGTCGAGGCTACAACAGCGAGGTGCCTTCTGAAAAGGAACGTTTTATCTGCGGTAGGGGGGGGGACATGAATGCAATAGCAGTGAGCGACGACAAGCCGAGAATTTTCGTTTCCTATTCGCGCAAGGATACAGATTTCGCACAGGAACTGGTTGCGGGGCTCAAGATCGCAGGGTTCGAGCCGTATTTCGACAAGCACGACATCGCCGCGGGCGAAGAGTGGGAAGCCAGACTCAACAACCTCATCGAGCAGGCCGATACCGTCGTCTACATTATCTCCCCGGATTCGGTGGCGTCACAGCGATGCACGTGGGAGGTGGAGCGCACCGAGCAGTTGAAGAAGCGCCTGCTCCCAGTGATTTGGCGTTCGGTCGAGGAGGCGCTGGTACCGGAACGATTGAAGCGGCTGAACTACGTTTTTTTCGATAAGCCATTCTCGTTTGCCTCGGCGCTCGGGGAGCTTGTGGTGGCCCTTACCACGAATCTCGATTGGATTCGCGAGAATACCCGGCTAGGCGAGCTAGCCTTGCGGTGGCATGCGCGCGGATGCCTCCCGGCGATGCTCCTGCGTGGAGAGGAACTCTCTTCCGCAAAGGATTGGCTCGCCCATCAGCCTGGGCATGCCCCAGAACCAACGCTGCTGACGCTCGAGTTCCTCAAGGAGAGCGAGGAAGCCGAGTTGGCCCGCGCCAATGCCGAGCGCAAACAACTCGAGGAGATTGCGATGGCGCAAAAGGCAACGGCGGAGGAGCAGAACATGCGAGCGAGATTTCAGCGCAGGTCCGCAAGCGCGCTCGGCTGTGTTTGCGCATTGGTCTTGGCTGGCACGATTGGAGTCTTGTTCCAGGTTCACGCCACCTCGCGGCGCGAGGCTGCCGTATTTGCGAGCCGAGCTTTAGGGGCGGTACGCGAGGGCAAACCCGACTACGCCTTAAAGCTCGCCATCGCTGGACTGCCGCCTGTAGGATCGACCCCACTCGCGGTGGTTTCCGACGATCTGCAGGCAGGGCTAGCCGATTACGCCGCCCGGTCGACGCATAAGATGGTGTTCAAAGGGCATGCGGATGTCGTGCACGCAGTCGTCTTTGCCGAGGGCGGCACCCAAACAATTACAGCGTCCTGGGATAGCACTGTCAAGGTCTGGGATGCCCGGAGCGGACGCGAGCTGCGGTCGTGGCGGGCGCATGATGAGCACGTCTACTCGGTCGCCGTCAGCCCTGACGGTGGCGCCGTGCTTACCGGCTCGGCGGACAAGACCGCAAAGCTGTGGGATTTCAAGACAGGCAAGGAGCTGAAGACGCTTGCGGGGCATACGGGTGCGGTCGAGCACGTTGCTTTTAGTCCCGACGGTCACCTCGTAATGACGGCCTCCAGGGATAAACTCGCCATACTCTGGGACCGTGCCACCGGACTTTTGGTCAAGACGTTGTCGGGCCACGAGAATGCCGTGCGGACGGCCGCCTTCAGCCGAGACGGCAGCTTAATCGTCACCGGCTCGTGGGACAAGACGGCGCGTATCTGGGATGCGGCGAGCGGAGCACTATTGAGGACCTTGACGGGGCACCACTTGGGCGTCGAGGGAGCTGCCTTCAGTGGCGATGGGCAGCGGCTGGTGACGGTCTCTGCTGACAAGACGGCGCGAATCTGGAATGCCATGACCGGCGAGCAGGTGGGAGCCGCCATGGAGCATCCGGCGGGTCTGCAGTCCGTCGACGTCAGCCCCAACGGGGCCTTCATCGCAACGGGGTCCGTCGATCACGATATTCGCATCTGGGAGGTCGAACGCCGGACGATGGTGCACCAATTGCGTGGGCACGCCGGCGTTGTGCAATCCGTTGCATTCGGCGCGGACGGACAGTCCTTGCTGACAGCGTCCCGCGATTACACAGCGCGTCTGTGGGCGCCGTTTGCGGGTGATCCCAAGATCACGTTCCGTGGGCACGCCGAGTGGGTCCGTCACGCCGTAGTCAGCACAGATGGCACTCGGCTGTTCACTAGCTCTTGGGATTGGACGGCACGGTATTGGGATGTAGCGACAGGCAGGCAACTGCACGAGTTCCGCCACGAGCATGACACGATTCAAAGCGTCGCAGTGGCGCCCTCCGGCCCGCTTCTGCTGACAGGGGGAACGGATGGCACTGCGCGTTTATGGGACGGCGAGAGCGGAAAGTTGATCAGGATTTTCAAAGGTCACGAGGACTTGGTTCTGCCCGTCGTCTTCTGCCCAGATGTGACATGCGTGCTGACTGCCTCCGCTGACAAGACGGCGCGGCTGTGGGATGTTGCGACAGGAGCTGTGCGCCAAGTGTTTGCGGGGCATAGCGGCTTGGTTAACATCATCGCCTTCAGCCCGTCCCGACGCCAAATACTGACTGGCTCGCAAGACGGCACCGTGCGGTTGTGGGACCTTGAGACAGGGCAGCAAATCCGCGTGCTGGCAACGCATAAAGGGGCGATATTGAGCGCGGTTTTCAGCCCGAACGGTGAGTGGGTGCTCACCGCCTCCGCCGACCGCACAGCTCAGGTCGTCGAGGTTGCGACAGGCGCGCTCGTCAAGGAGTTCAAAGGCCACAAGGATGAGGTCCGTGCCGCACTGTTTCTGCCGGACGGCGACCGTGTCGTGACGGTTTCCTTCGATCACAAGATCCGGATTGGCAGCGTTTCCGGCAAGACGCCCGAGAGGGTATGGGGGGGGCACGGCTCTGCCATCACGAGTGCGGTGCTGAGCCGGGACGGGACACACCTGCTGACCGCATCGTGGGATAAGACGGCACGCCTATGGGACGTTGCGACTGGCGGAGTACTGAGAAACTTCGAGGGGCACGAGAACTACCTGGAGGAAGCCATCTTCACCCCAGACGAAAAGGCCGTCATAACCTCGTCGTGGGATGGTACCGCCAGGCTGTGGGAGATAGCCGAGATCGTGAACGTCGCACCGGACAGCCGGCGCGATTATGTTTGCACGAAATTGTTGGCCGAAAGTTCGATGCAGACATTCACAGACGATGAGATGGACGATCCGATTCTCAAAGGGCGCAAAGACATCCGCAATCCTTGCAACAGTTTCGGGCCCTTCCGCTTAGGCTATTATTTGGGGCGCTGAGTGCGACCAGTCGGTCACTTGATCAACAGCAGCCCTACCATCCAATGAGACGCGCCCGGGAACCTTGCACTTGCGTCTGTTTATGAACGTCGACCCGACATCAAGAGAATGAAAAAAGAAACTGCTGCTTTGGGTCAAGATGAACGCGCGCAACACTCAGCCTGTTCGACAGCTGGACCTTCAGCAGCCGACAAACTTGAACTGATCGTCAGCTTGACCCCAGATCGCTACGGCGTCAACCTGCGTCGTTGAAGGAAGAGACGGGCCAGCTGCAGACGAACCAAGACACGGATCATCAGACGGCATGTGCTTTTTGTGCCCGCTATCCGGTCGATCGCTATCCAAAATTTGCTGAACTGCAATCCGAATGGCGCGAATTCAGGATGAGAACGGTAGGTTTTGGGTGGTCATCGAGCGCCGCCGGCCACGTTGACCTCAGGCTGATTTCGGTCGAGATCGACCCATCTCGATAGGTTCCCAGTTGCGGATTGTAGGTATACCCTGGAAGCCGACAGTCACATCGCGTTGCGACTGACAGCGCGGTCCTTTCCATTTGGCTGCGCAAGGATGAAACGGACATCGGGGCCACCGGCGATGCAGCCATTTACATTTTTCATCAGCTATCGGCGGGCCGATACAGGGCCGGTCGCGCTGCTTCTGAAGTATGAAATCGAGAAAAGATTGCAATTCGTTCGCGCGGCAATCGATGTTGAAGAAATGCGCCCTGGGCAAGTCTTCCCCGACCGCATTCGACAGCTTATCGACAGTGCAAACGCAACCATTGTTTTAATTGGTAACGAGTGGATGCCTCGCTCAGCTGAAGATCCCTCGGTCTGGCCTGAGGACCGCGATTGGGTCGCTGCTGAAATCGCATATTCGTTTGACAGCCCAGGACCAAATATTGGTGACGGCTCCGAACCCAACAAGCGTGCAGTGATTCCACTGTTTGTTGGTCCGCTTCCGGATTTCCAAAAGTTTCGCATCCCTGCAGAAGTCGAACCGCTGACATATTGCCATGCGGAGCACGTCACTCATGCCAATTGGCCAAACCAGATCGGCCCCCTCCTGGATCGTATAGCCACAAACTACGGCTTAAAAAAGCGACCTGACACGGACGAGTACCCAAACCCGAACAGAACGAAGGCTCGCACACAACCCATGAGCGACACGGAACTGAGCAGGATATTGGCCTTTGACGATTATGATGGTTGGTACATCGACAACTTTGGCAACGCCGATGCGACCTATATTGCCAAGACTTTCAAGTTCCGTGGATTCAATCAGGCGTCCGAATTCATGCAGGCCGTTTCCAACTACTGCTCTACCCTTGATCACCACCCGGAATGGCGCAACGTATTCAATCATGTCAGTGTCGCACTGACGACCTGGGATGCGCGCCGCAGGGTCACCATTTACGATCTGAATCTCGCACTTTACATGAACAAGGTCGCGGCGCGCATAGCTGGAGGCAAGCCAGTCAAATAGTAACCCTATCCAGTCGCGGCCCAGATTTGGGGGGACACCCACTTCGGGACATCTCCTCCCAAGTCCCTTGATTTCGGGGTTTCGGACCCCTACGGCCCTGGTACACTCCGAAGGCCGACAGCCAAGCAGCGTCCCGACTGGCCCTTCTCGAATCTCTGCTGCGCTGCAGCGAAACGGTCGGTGTCGAGCCTATCGCGTCGGCGTGCGTGGTCCGGCCCGGCGACGGTCGGTATCGGAGGTCCTGCCGAAGTCAACTGAACACCGTTGAGGGCTCTTGCTGACCCTGGTCGTGTGAAAAGTCACTCCGTGCTACGATTCTGTTATTGAATCGGCGGGGGCATGAATGGCTGGCTTCGTTAAAGGGACGGATCGCGGGCAGATGTCGTTGTTGCCCGAAAGCCT
>Ga0247844_1005917_pt1 | contig 15166 bp, 19 predicted proteins | sample LaCtaG_FD_192421 | JGI IMG/M metagenome (GOLD analysis project Ga0247844, IMG submission 192421) | Freshwater microbial communities from meromictic Lake La Cruz, Castile-La Mancha, Spain - LaCruzMarch201714.5m_1 | ecosystem: Environmental > Aquatic > Freshwater > Lake | place: Spain: Castile-La... | reverse complement strand
AGCCTTAACTGGCCATGAGTTTCTGTTGCCCGCAACCCAGCGATAGCCAGCGCGACCAATGGGGCCAGAAATAGTAAGCAGTGTTGCGAGAACTGTGTTTCCTCGCACTTTAAGCAAGAAGGCAACGGCGCGTGCTCCGCTATAGCGCTTGACTTCGGTGATCACAAAGACCTCACGCGAACATTGCTCTGTGCTCAACTGGAATTGAGCGAGGTCTGCGGTGTGAAAATCTAGCGCGGTAATGGTTAATTTCTTACTTACCCAAGAAATGGAGTTTTTACATAACTGGCACTGACCGTCATAAATGACTGTTATCTCAACCATCTGTGAGTCACCCCATATCTTTACGCTCCAGAATTCTAACTCACCTAGTAAGTTCAGGGCGAGTAGAATCTGGTGAGTGCGAATGGAGAACTGAAAATGCAATTACGTGAATTAAGCGATATTAAAAAGTTTGACCTTAATCTGATTACATTTTTGAATAAGGTGAGTTTGCCTGCGCTTCGAATCTCACTTGGTATTGTCTTCATTTGGTTTGGCGTGCTGAAAGTTTTTGGTGATAGTCCAGCTAACGATCTCATTACAAAAACCGTCTACTGGTTTAACCCAGATATTTTCATTCCCATTTTGGGTATTTGGGAGGCCGCAATCGGCCTCTGTCTGCTGGTGCCTTCATTTATCCGAGTTGGGCTATTTCTGCTTGCCCTACAAATGCCCGGCACCTTCTTACCGCTGGTCCTGCTCCCCGAGGTCTGTTTTATAGAAATACCTTTTAACTTAACTCTCGAAGGTCAGTACATCGTAAAGAACTTAGTTCTCATTGGAGCAGCGATGGCAGTGGGAGGCAGACTTACCCCCATATTGAATACGAAGAAAAGTACTTAGTTATTCTTCACAAATTCAGAGGCGTGTGGAAAGCCAGCAGCCTCTAACTTCACAGCTAAATCTTCCTTAACTGCCTTTACGACCTTATGTGTTCCATCGCAATTCTTCTCTTCATCTCTGGTGTGACCACACTGACAAGCTCCCATGATTTCCTTCTTCCCTTATTAGTCTTTCCTGATTCACTACTGGCCGATACTACAGCTACTTACCTGCTTTACATTTCTCGGAACAATATTTCACATTCTCCCAATCGCGAGCCCACTTCTTTCGCCATTCAAACTCCAAATTGCATCGAAGGCAGACTTTGGGGGCAAATCCGTTCTTGGTCTTTGCTTTCATATCTTTAGCTACCGCTTTAAAGCTTTAATAATTGACCACGCCCAATAGAACAATCCAAATTGCAGTGGTAGCCGCGCGAAAGCGATGAGTGGATATGGCATCGGGCGATCGCGCCAATCGATAGCCATCTTGATATTGGCAGAATAGACGGCGATAAAGAGAAAGAGTGCGGCATAGGCAGCAAGTAATCGAATGGATACTGAGCCGATCTTCATAGATAGTGGCGCAAGAAGCGCCAAGCCGATTGCAATCTCGGCCGCGCCACTTAAGTAAGTCCAGAGGCGTGGGCCACCAGGTAGGAATGCCGGAACGATGGCATCAAGTGATTTAGGAGCGATGAAGTGGGCAATACCAGCGATGAGCAGCATCGCTGCCAGGGCGCGGGTTGCCAGTGTCATGGGCAGAGCATAGTTCTGACCTGATGTCAGTGCCCAGATCTAGAGTCAGCTCATGTTCAACTGGTTTCGACATAAGGCTATGGATCGCGAATTAACTGAAATCCTCGATCGACATCAACAGGTCCGCCGTGATGCCATTGATATCCGTGATTACTTACTGCAGGTCCTGGCAGATAATCGCAGTGATTCTGAAAAGTTTAGTGATGAAACACTTGAGAAAGCAGCCGAGCTGATTGAACAAGTGGGGCCGGGCGCTTTTTATTGGATGACAGATATAGCAGCGCAGATGGTCTTGTTATCAGAGGCCACGCTGCGCGGTTTTGCTACCAACGTCAGCGTTGAGTTAGGTGCTACGGCAACTGCCGAAGAGATAGTGGAGAAGGTGGTGCAACTGCCATAGTTCGCTTTCGGCGGCAGAGTGAGCATGGTTTCTCGTGGAAAAGGAATTCTCAGGAAATATTAGTAAGCCATGTTGCCCTTTTTCCCAAGAAGTCGGGTAGGTGGCTGTAATAATTTCGGCGTGCCTTCACTCGAGGGCGATCCAACTCGGAGGTTATGTGAAGATGCTAGAAGGACTTATTGAAAAGATTATCTTTGCCAGTCGCTGGTTACTTGCTCCCCTGTATTTAGGACTCGCACTTGCCCTAGTACCAATCTTGTTCCGCTTCTTTGACGCCTTCTGGCACATGATTACTCACCTGACAGATCTCACAACCGGAGAAGTAACTCTTGAAGTACTTGAACTGCTCGACACAGTGCTCCTGGCTAACTTGATCATCATCGTGCTCTTTGCTGGGTATGAAAACTTTGTTTCCAAGATGGCAATTGCTGAAGGCTCTGAAGATCGTCCACACTGGATGGGTCACGTTGATTTCAGCGGCCTCAAAATCAAGCTCATTGGTTCATTGGTTGCAATCTCAGTCATTGAACTTCTCAAAGACTTTATGCAAGAAGGAACTTTTGACGCCAAACGTGAAGGATGGCGCATTGGTATTCATATGACATTCGTTGTCTCCGGTGTGCTCTTTGCGCTGATGGATATGATGGCTGATCGGCATAAGTCTCAGCGCTAGAGTTCACTTATGGCCATACAAAGCGGAGATCGCTCCGCCTTCTTTCCTGCAATAGAGAAGAAGTATGGACAGCCGATGTCTTATTGGTTTGCGCGTCTGAAAGATTTGGACGCAGATAAATATCCAGCCCAGATTGCCTACTTGCGGCAAGAACATGGCTTTAGTCAGGCACACGCCAATGCCGTAGTGATGTCCCACCGAGGCTCTAGTACATCAAAGCGGTTTACGACTCTGACAAGTTATCTTGAGCCGCACGATGCGGTGAAGAAGAAGACACTGAGGGCAATCTTTAAAGCAATACAGGTGAAATACCCCGAAATGAAAGTCGTCATTGCCTGGAATCATCCGATGCTTAAGTTAGGCGATGATTACATCTTGGGTGTATCGGTGCTTAAAAACCATATTTTGCTCGGTCCCTGGGGTGATGGAATCATCGCTAAGTTCGCACCTAAGCTCAAGGAATACAAAGTAAATAAGAAGACGATTCAGGTTCCCGTTGATTGGGATGTCGATGCCAAGTTATTGGTAGCTATTGCAAAGGCTCGAGTTTCGCAGCTTTAGTAAATAATAATGGTGGCGTGCCTGGATTATTTGCAGGGTGTCTCGAGTAAAAGAATAAACAAGTCTGTGTTCTTCAGTAATCCGCCTGGACCACTGCCCCTCAAGGCTATATTTCAATTGCTTAGGTTTTCCGATTCCCGATGTGGGATCTTTCATGGCATCTTCGATTAGCGCTGCTATCTTGACTAATCTTTCCGGGTTCTCGCGCTTCCAGTAGGCGAGGTCAGCTAGCGCCTGTGGGGTGTAAGTGATCTTGGTAAGGCGCGGGGTTGATGCCATGGGCATACTCTGACTAAATTACGCGCGAGATTTCGAAGTCGGACGCTTCTTTGTGGATTTCTTTGAAATGGTTCCGGCTGGCGTTGTCAGTTCAAGAATCTGCTCCAGAACGTGACCTTTCTTATATTTCACCGTCTTTCCTTTGCCTGCCGCTAACTCGATTAAAGATTTTTCAAGGCTCTTGCGGTTAGCTGCCGTGCGCAGCAAGAAGGCGGTTTCTAGCATTGATTCCCATTCACTTTCTGAGACCAACACTGCATTGCCGTTATTGGATGTAATAGTGACGCTGTCATGATCGAGATTTACCTGCTCAATGAGCGGGAAGAGCTTTTCGCGTGCTTTGGATGCAGAGATGATCATGTGTGCTCCTTGAATAGATGAGTCACTGTAGCACCTTGTACGAGATATTGTACGAGATAGGGTTTAGCTGTGCGCCACAGTCTTTGAACGTATCTCGCCAATGCCCTCAATACCGGTAATCACTTCTTGGCCTGCACACAGGTACTTAGGTGGCTTAAAGCCAAATCCCACACCTTCTGGAGTTCCAGTGTTGATGATATCTCCAGGATGTAGCTCCATAAATTGGCTGACATACCAAACAATGTGACTGATTCCGTAAATTAGATCGCTGGTGCGTGAATCTTGGCGCTTCTCGCCATCGATCGTGCAATACACGCGCACATCATCGGGTTCGAATTCATCGCCAGTAACAATGACAGGCCCCATCGGGTTATAGGTTGGAAACGACTTGCCTTTAACCCATTGTCCGGCCCGCTCAATTTGCCAGTGGCGTTCGCTGACATCTTGACCTATGGAGTATCCAAGAATGTAGTCGCGAGCTTCGCTTTCACTCTTTAAATACAGTGCGCGCTTCCCAATCACAATGGCAAGTTCTACTTCGTAATCAGTAGCTGTTGAATTCGGTGGAATAACGATGTCGTCATTAGGCCCAACTAAACAATCTGGCGCCTTCATAAAGACAACAGGCTCTGGTGGTGGAGTCATTCCTGATTCAGCGGCATGGCGCGCATAGTTAAGTCCAATGCAGATGAGCTTGGTGGGGCGTGATACGGGGCTGCCAATACGCAGGCCTGCAATATCAAATGGTTCAAGGAGGGAGAGATCTGCTGAGCGCACTTTTTTAAGCGCTCCTGCTTCCAGTTCATCTCGATTCCAATCCTTAATCAGAGAATCGACATAGACAGCCTTGTTATCGCTGATCATTACCGCTGGGCGCTCGGAACCAATTTTACCAAATCTTGCTATCTTCATACTTTTACTCTACATCAACACTTTCAAAAAACCTAGAAAATAAAATTAGCTAAATATCTTTCCAGGATTCAAAATGCCGTTGGGGTCAAGGGTGGCCTTAATCGCGCGCATCACCGCAACCGAAGCCGCACCCGCTTCTTCCACCAATGAATCAATCTTGCCGGCACCGATTCCATGTTCGCCCGTGCATGTGCCCCCCATTGCAATAATCTGGGAAGTCATCTCGTGGGTGAGTTCACGTATCTGTTCTAACTCTTCTGGTTTTGTGGGATCGGTAATGATAAACGAGTGGAAATTACCATCTGCCACATGTCCCAGAATTGAGAAGGGGAAACCAGATTCCTTGAGTAGTTTCTCTGATATCGCAACAGCTTGTGCCAGTTTTGACAGTGGAACAGCGGCGTCAGTACTGATGCCACGCTTTCCTGGGTGTGCTGCAATTCCTGCCCAATAGGCATTATGACGCGCTTGCCATAATTTTCTGCGTTCGCCCTCTTCGGTCGTCCACTTAAAGTCAGTTCCACCAAATTCACTGGTGATTTCTTGCACCAATTGTGCATCTTCTTCCACACCACGCGGAGAACCATGAAATTCAAAGAGCAATGTGGGGGCTTCCTGAAGCGATATTCCGTCGTGGCTATTCACATTCCTAATCGACTGCGCATCAAGAAATTCACAGCGCGCGATGGCAACACCTGATCGCACAATGGCAATCGCTGCTTGCACGCCATCTTCCAGGGAGGCAAAGCAAGAAACGGCAGAAGCCATCTTCTCTGGAATTCCAAAGAGACGTAAGGTAATTTCGGTAATGACCGCTAACGTTCCTTCGGAGCCAACAATCAGACGGGTAAGGTCATAGCCGGCGGAGAGCTTTCGGGTCTCGCGCCCCACTTCTAAAATCGTTCCATCTGCAAGTACTGCAGTGAGCTTTAAGACGTTTTCTCGCATGGAGCCATAACGCACCGTTGTTGTTCCAGCTGCTCCAGTTGATGCCATTCCACCGATAGTGGCATCGGCGCCAGGATCTACCGAGAAGAACAAGCCTTCGGAAGATAACTTCTTATTCAACGCCATACGCTTGACGCCCGCTTGTACTTTGACGGTCAAGTCATCCGGAGAAATGGCAAGAATCTGATCCATCTCACTTAGATCCAGTGAAATTCCGCCAAAGAGTGGCAGGACGTGCCCCTCTAAGGAAGAGCCAACACCGAATGCAACAACTGGAATCTGCTCTTGATTGCAATACGCAAGGACCTTTGAAACTTCTTCAGTAGATTTAACGGTGACGACCGCCGATGGTTGCACTGGCGGGAATGCTGATTCATCGCGCCCATGTGCATCAAGCACAGATTGATTTTGTGAGATTCGCCCACTCACTAGCAATGAGAGGGCAGCAACTTGTTCGGCGTTAAGGTCAACGCGCGCTGTTATCGCCAATGCCATCTCATCTCCGTAGATGTTAGTGCCTTACTGTAGCCCCGAAGGGATTCGAACCCTCGTAGCTGACTTGAGAAGCCAGAGTCCTAGGCCGCTAGACGACGGGGCCGTGCCAAAAAATAACTAGGACAAACATATTCAGTTGTATTAGCTGGGGTACCAGGACTCGAACCTAGACTTACTGAACCAGAATCAGCAGGGCTGCCAATTACCCCATACCCCAATATTAAATTTTTACCGTGTGGCAAGGTGAGAAGTTTACCCCACCATCACAGTAGAAATTACTGAGCCAGAGCTGCAGAAATACGAGTCAGGCAGGCCTCTTTACCAAGTAACTCCATCGATTCAAATAATGGTGGGGAGATAGTGCTACCTGTTGTTGCAATACGAAGTGCGGTAAATGCAATCCGTGGCTTGAGTCCTAACTCCTCGATCAGCGAGGTGCGCAGAGCACCTTCAATCGATTCGTGGTTCCAATCAGCCAAGGCTTCTAGCACTTTCTTTGAGCGCCTCAAAATATCTTTGGCCGCATCATCACTAATCTTTGCAACTGCTTCTGGGTCGACTGCAAACTCTTGTACAAAGAGGAAACGTAGCAGCGCTGGCGCCTCATCAAGCTTAACAATGCGCTCTTGAATCAGAGGTAGCGCCTTCTTTACCAACTCGATTTCTTCAGCACTTCCGGCAATCACGTTGGCTTTTATCAAGAAAGGCAGGGTCCAGGTGGTGAACTCTTCGAGTGAGAGTGCTCGGATTTTATCGCCGTTAATCGCTTCCAGCTTTTTCATATCAAAGCGAGCAGGTGATGAATGCACCTTTTCCACAGTGAAGAGCTCTGTGAGTTCTTTCATGGAGATATTTTCCCGATCATCGCCAGGTGACCAACCAAGCAGTGCTAAGTAATTACAGATTGCTTCTGGCAAATAACCTTGTTCGCGATACCAGGCGATAGAGACTTCACCGTTGCGCTTAGAGAGCTTGGCATTATCTTGGCCCATCACAAAGGGAAGGTGGGCAAAGACTGGGTAATCTTCTAACTTAACGCCCATCGCTTGATAGACGCGAATCTGGCGCGGGGTGGATGAAAGTAAATCTTCTCCGCGCAGCACATGTGTAACACCCATGAGGATGTCATCGATGGCAACAGCGAGTGTATAAAGAGGTGAACCATCTGCGCGCACTAAGACGAAGTCCGGCACAAACTTATGATCGAAGGTGACATCTCCGCGAATCTCATCAGTAAAGGTGGTGCTGCCATCAGGCATCCGCATACGCACTACTGCTTCTCGGCCCTGCGCCTTAAAGGCGGCAATCTGCTCGGTAGTTAAGTCACGGCAGTGTCCGTTATAGCCCGGTGCCACATTTGCTTTGCGCTGTCCTTCACGCACCGCTTCTAATTCATCTGGTGAGCAGTAGCAGTGATAGGCATCGCCTTGGGTAAGAAACTTCTGCGCCCACTCAGCATAGATATCAAGTCGCTGTGATTGCAGGTAGGGACCATTAGCTCCACCTACTTCTGGACCTTCATCCCATTGCAAGCCAAGCCATTTAAGTGTGTCGATAGCTGCCTGAATGTATTCATCGGTAACGCGAGTGGTATCGGTATCTTCAATCCGGAATAAGAATGTGCCGCCGGTGTGACGGGCATATGCCCAATCAAAGAGCGCGGTGCGAATATTTCCAACGTGCAAGTCTCCCGTTGGCGATGGCGCAAAGCGAACTTTGACTGCTCTCTTTGTACTCATGGGCGCGCACTCACTTTATTTGTTAACTCGCCCAGGCCTTCAATAGAAACTGTGACGGTAGATTTTTCAGGTAGCGGACCAATTCCGGCAGGTGTTCCAGTAATGATGACATCTCCAGGTAGCAGGGTCATCACTTGGGTAACAAAGTGGACGATATCTTCAATACCGAACATCATCTGTGAAATTGATGCATCTTGCTTAACTTCGCCATTGACTGTGAGTGAGATGCGCTGTGTGCCAGGCACAAACTCAGTTTCAATCCATGGGCCTAAGGGGCAGAAAGTGTCGAATGATTTAGCACGCGTCCATTGTCCGTCACGCTTTTGTAGCTCACGCGTAGTCACATCATTTGCCATGGTGTAGCCAAAGATCACATCTTTCACTCGTTCTTTCGGAACCTCTTTGCACACTCGACCAATAACTATTGCCAGCTCTGCTTCATAATCAATCGTTGGCGCCATCGCCGGCCAGACAATGGTGTCGCCGGGGCCAATGACAGATGTATTTGGTTTCAAGAAGATGATGGGTTCGGTCGGAACTTCACCGCCCATTTCAGCTGCGTGGTCGGCATAGTTCTTTCCCACGCAGACAATCTTTGAGCGCGGGATGACCGGGGCCAACAGTCGCACCTTTGCCAGCTCCACCTTCGCCGCCGTCTTTTGAATACCGTGATAAATCGGATCTCCAGAAATGATTGTTATCTGATCATCATCTTCCAGGATTCCAAAGAGTGGGTCGTTTCCTAGTCCAGCATCAGGTTGAGGAGTAAATCGAACGACGCGCATTGGACAATCTTATCTTTTCCTAGCGCCAGATGCCTAAAGCGAGATAACTTCTCCGCTTACTGCAACGAAAAATACGGTCGCACTTGGTGTGAAGTCTTTAATCGCCTTCGCATTTACTGGCCTTGATCCAGTTGCCACCACGCTTTCAATTCCAGAAATTCCAGATGCGAGGGCAACTGTGAGCACAGCTTCAAAGGCATCGAGGTTCAGTGATGGTGATGTGACATTGACTGCCACATAGGTGCGCCCGGTTGAATCACGCAGCGCTGCCGCTTGTTCTGCTCCACTGCGAGCAAGAGTGGATGTGGCAAGGGTGACCAGCTTTGCATCTTCTGGATTATTCATGCTCATCAACCTCCTTATCCAGCCGCTCAATAATAACTGAGCTAATTCGGCGACGGCGACCTAAGGGGCGCTCAGAGGTAATGGAGTAACCATGTAAATTGATGGTCGAACCAGCGATCGGAACACGGCCAAGTTTTTCAGCCATATAACCGCCCACCGAATCTACATCTTCAAACTCATCGCGGTCCATCTCAATTTTAAGTTCATCAGCCAAATCCTCGATATGCATCGATGCCTTAGCGCGCGCTTTTGTCTCGGTTATCCAATTAAATTCTTCAATGCCATCGTCATATTCATCGGCAATCTCGCCCACGATTTCCTCAATAATATCTTCAATCGTAATAATGCCCGCGGTGCCACCGTATTCATCGACCACGATTGCTAAGTGAATCTGATCGCGCTGCATCTCTTTAAGTAGCTCTGCCGCCTCTTTATTTTCAGGGACAAAGACAGCCGGGCGTATGTGCTGCTCTACTTTTTCAGTTGTCTCTGCCTCATGGTGATCTAAGGCGCGCTTAGCTAAATCTTTCACATAGGCAATACCAATAACGTTATCGATGTTTTCACCTGTGACCGGAATTCGTGAATACCCAGAGCGCAGCGCCAATGAAAGTGCTTGCCGCAGTGATTTATCTCGTTCAATCCAGACCATATCTGTGCGGTGGACCATCAGTTCGCGCACCAAGGTGTCACCTAACTCAAATACATTTTGTAGCATCTCGTGTTCATCAGATTCCACCAGACCTTGAACGTGGGCGTGATCCATCAGTTCTCGGAACTCGCTCTCGTTGGTAAATAGGCCCCACTTGAAACCTTTATCAGGGGTAATCAGATTACCGAGTGCAATCACACCCTTAGCAATCGGGGTGTAGATAAATGCCAGGGCAAGGCTGATGCTCTTTCGAACTTGGTTCACTTCTGTGACCACTCCTTCACAATCTTCTCTTGCAGGGCAAACATTACTTTCTCTTCATCAGGATCTGCGTGGTCATAACCAAGAATATGAAGTAGTCCATGGGTAGCAAGGATATAGATCTCGTGCTCGGTGCTATGTCCGGCATCACTCGCCTGTTTGGCTGCAACTGCTGGTGCAATGACAATGTCACCAAGAGTCACAATCTCACCATCATGTTCTGGAAGATCCATCGGAAAAGAGAGCACATCGGTCGGTCCAGATTCATCCATCCATTTGATGTGGAGCTCTTCCATCTCGGTAACATCAACAAAGGTCAGTGAGATTGCGCAATCCGGATGAAGTTCCATATAGGTAATTCCAAAATCAAGCAGTGAATGCATCTGCTTTTCTGGCACCAAAGCCCCAGAACGATTTGTCAACTCAACGCTCATGACAGGACTTAGTTGCTACGAAGAGAACGAGGAGCCGATTTGGTTGCATCGTAGGCATCATATGCCTTCACAATGTCACCAATAAGTCGGTGTCGAACTACGTCATCTGCGGTGAGCTCCATAAAGGAGATGTCATCAACGCCATTTAAGATGTCGCGAATAATGGCAAGCCCGGAACGCTGACCGTTCGGAAGATCGGTTTGAGTGACATCGCCGGTAATAACCATCTTGGAACCAAAGCCAAGGCGGGTTAAGAACATCTTCATCTGTTCTGGTGTTGTGTTCTGTGCTTCATCAAGAATAATAAATGAGTCATTTAACGTGCGACCACGCATAAAGGCAAGCGGTGCTACCTCAATCACACCTGATTGCATCAGGCGCGGAATTGAATCGATATCAATCATGTCGTGCAGCGCATCAAAGAGGGGGCGCAGATATGGATCAATTTTTTCATTGAGCGTTCCAGGCAAGAAGCCGAGCTTCTCTCCTGCCTCAACTGCCGGACGTGACAAAATGATGCGGTTAACCTTCTTCGCTTGCAGCGCAGCAACAGCTTTTGCCATTGCAAGGTATGTCTTTCCGGTTCCAGCTGGGCCAATTCCAAAGGTGATGGTGTTCTCTTCAATCGCATCGACATAGAGCTTTTGATTGGCAGTCTTAGGTCTAATGGTGCGACCACGATTAGAGACAATATTAAGTGAGAGCACTTCACCCGGACTCTGCTCTGGGATCGCTTCTAACATGGCAATGCTGCGCGAGACCGCATCCACATTCAATGTTTGACCAGAGCGAATAACGACCATCATCTCGGTAATGAGCTTTTCCATCGCAATGCAATCGATATGAGGACCACGCAATGTAATTTCATTGCCGCGCACGGTGACATTTACGGAAGGAAATGCGGCTTCGATTGCCAACATATTTGCATCGCTTATTCCGAGCAGTGAAACCATCGAGATGGCGGGAGGTACCGTGATCAACAGGCGTTCCATATAACTGAAAATCTATCGTTAATAGGGTGAATTCACCACACGGAAAGCGCTGTGTTGATGGCAGAAAGTGCGGCTAACCCAGCATGGGCCGAGCGCAGAATCGGGCGCCCCATGAGCGCAACCTTTGCACCAGCTGCTGCAAAAGCATCGATTTCATCATCTGTTAACCCACCTTCGGGTCCAATAATGATGGCAATCTTCTTCGCCCCTGGAACTATCACTTGGGAAAGTTTCATCGTGGCGCTTTCATGAAAAACAACTGCCAGATCAACCTTGGCAATTTCATCGATGATGTTGGCAGTCGTTGCCACCCCAACAACAGCAGGGATTCTAAAACGGCGCGATTGCTTACTTGCCTCTCGCGCAGTGTTCTGTAACTTCTCAATTTTGTATTCAGATTTTCCAATACTTCGCGCTGCCTTCCACATCACGATGCGGTCGGCGCCCCCTTCGGTGCAGAGTTCAATAGCTTCCTTGATGCGATCACCCTTAGGTATCGCTTGAATGACGGTGAAGGTAGTTTCCAGTGGCTCCTGGAATCCGGATTCAAGGACAGTAACTGTCAGATGTTTCTTATGTACTTCCACAATCTCAACGTGGGACCAGTTACCTTTGCCATCACTTAAGTTGAAGTAGTCACCACTTTGCATACGCAGCACGCGAATAGCGTGGTTGGCATCCTCATTGGCAAATTCATACTTGGCACCCACCGTGGTGGGTAAATCATCAACAAAGAAAAGTGTAAGCACTTAGCGACCGAATGAATCTCTAAATTTAGTAAAGAGACCCTCTTTATGTCTCTTAATCTTCACATCGCCCGCTTTTTCACCACGTGATTGTGCAAATTCCTTGAGTAACTTCTCTTGTTCTCTAGATAGCTTATGCGGGGTTGCGATATCAACATGGACAATCAAGTCCCCACGTGTGGTGGTGCGAAGGCGAGTCATACCCTTGCCTTTAATGGGAAGTGTGGCACCGCTCTGCGTGCCGCCCCTAATCTGTAGGTCAACTGGTCCTTCAAGGGTTTCCACCTTCACGGTGGTGCCAAGTGAAGCTGCGGTAAAGGAGACTTCAATCGCGATATGCAAGTTATCGCCATCACGCAGTAAGAAGTCGTGGTCAGTCTCCACAATTTCGACATAGAGATCTCCTGCTGGTCCCCCACCGGCGCCTACTTCTCCGCGACCTGCCATCTGAATTCTATTTCCAGTTTCAACACCGGCCGGGATTTTCACATTAATAGTCTGTCGAGCACGTACTCGACCATCGCCAGCACATTCCCGACAAGGATCGGTAATCACCGAACCGTAGGCAGAACAGTTATTACATGGACGAGATGTCATCACTTGACCAAGGAATGACTTCTGCACAAACTGTGTTTCACCGCGACCTTTACATACCGGACACATTGATGGCGCGCTGTTATTAGCTGTTCCCTGCCCGGTGCACTTCTGACAAACAACGGCTGACTCCAAGGTAATTTCGCGCTCCACCCCAAAGCACGCTTCAAAGAGATCTACCTCAATGCGAATTAAGGCATCTTGTCCTTGGCGCATACGTGGACGTGGTCCACGGTTACCACCGCCACCAAAGAATGCATCCATGATGTCGCTAAATCCGCCACCACCGAATCCACCACCAAATCCACCACCAAATCCACCACCAAATCCACCTTGTGCACCCATGTCATATTGCTGACGCTTCTGTGGATCACTTAAGGTGTCATAGGCAGCAGTTACCTCTTTAAATTTATTCTGAACTTCTGGATCAGGATTAACATCCGGATGTAGTTCGCGGGCAATTTTTCGATATGCCTTCTTAATATCATCTTGTGATGCACCGTGATCAAGACCAAGCAAGCCGTAGTAATCAGCCATTACCTTGAACCCTCAGTGATATATCGACCGATATAGCGAGCAACAGCTGAGACTGCCGAAATTGATCCTGCATAATCCATACGAGTAGGGCCAATAATTCCTAGCGCCCCCATTGGAGATTCGCCTTGGCCATAGCCAACGGTGACAAGGGAAGTTGTCTGCAAATTCGCCTCGTGCTGTTCACTTCCAATTGTTACGTGCACGGTGGGGTGAGCATCACTAAGAAGTCGCAACAGAACTACCTGCTCTTCTAGCGCTTCTAGAATGGGAGAAAGAGTAGAACCTAAATCATCACCTGAGCGGGCAAGGTTTGCCGTTCCTGAGATAGCCATCATGTCGCGGCCGTGAGAATCACCAAGAATTGGGTACTGCACAACTGCTACCTGCTTGGTGATATCTGCAAGTAACTTCGCACTGCGCTTTACAACTTCATCTAGATCGTGTGCACCACCAAGAAATGTTTCAATGGCGCGACGTTCGGCGGTGGATAGTGGCTTAATCTTTGATAACTTATCGACGAAGAGTCGGTATCCAAGATCTGTTGGTATGCGCCCGGCACTGGTGTGAGGCTGGGTAATAAAGCCTTCTTCTTCCAGTACTGCCATCTCATTACGAATAGTTGCTGGGCTGATGCCAAGAGCGCGTTTATCAGCAATTGCCTTTGAGCCCACAGGTTCTTGGGTCTCTACATATTCATCAACGATTGCTCGAAGAATCTCTAGGCGTCTATCGGTAGTCATGAGGTCTCAATCTTAACCGGTGCGCCTTAGCGGAGCATTTCATGTGTCAGGCGGTCGGCAATCAAGCGACCTGTCGGGGTCAGTACCAGCGCGTCGTGCTTTTCAATCACATGTCCGCTCTTGATGTACTCCAACGTGCGCTCGTATTGCGCCACTGTCAAAGCCGCCTTCTTCACGCCTTCGGGCATGCGAAGTGCCAACATTACATACTCTGATTTCTTCTGCTCATCAGTTAATACTTCCGAATCTTTGATGGGTGAAGTTCCAGCAAAGACCTTCTCTTTATACACTGTTGGATGCTTCACATTCCAAAAACGCTTGTTATCGATATGTGAGTGCGCACCTGGACCAAGCCCCCACCAATTATTAGATTTCCAGTACGCAATATTGTGTCGACATTGATGGCCAGGCTTTGACCAATTTGAAAGTTCATACCACCTCAAACCTTTTTGTAAACATTGCTGATCAATAAGTAAATACATATCAGCCATCAAGTCATCATCAGGCATGGTGTATTCACCGCGTTTAATCTGGGCAGCTAACTTTGTGCCTTCTTCCACAATGAGTGCGTAAGCACTGATGTGATCGATATTAAGTGAGAGCGCTTCTTTGATAGTTGCTGCCCAATCAGCCAATGACTCTCCGGGGCTGCCATAAATCAGATCGACTGAAACGGAAGAAAATCCGGCTGCGCGCGCCATATCAACAGCCTTGCGAACATTCTCCGGATTATGGGTGCGATCAAGAACTTTTAACACTTCTGGATTAGATGATTGCATACCGAAGGAGATTCGATTAAAACCCGCCGCAATAAGCTGCTCCAACTTTTCTTGCGTCACTGAATCTGGATTTGCCTCAAGGGTAATCTCACAATCTTCGGTGAGGCCATTACGCTCTTTAATTGCGCTAATAACCCGGCCCAAATCTTTTGGCGGTAGCAGCGATGGTGTTCCGCCACCAAAGAAGATTGTCGGCACTTCATCTAGTGGGGCTGCTGCTAACTCCCTGAGCACGGCATCGATGTAATCACCGGAGACTATTTCTAAAGTTGCCCCATCTTGCAGCTCTGATGGCGTGTAGGTATTGAAGTC
>Ga0247844_1005915_pt1 | contig 15171 bp, 12 predicted proteins | sample LaCtaG_FD_192421 | JGI IMG/M metagenome (GOLD analysis project Ga0247844, IMG submission 192421) | Freshwater microbial communities from meromictic Lake La Cruz, Castile-La Mancha, Spain - LaCruzMarch201714.5m_1 | ecosystem: Environmental > Aquatic > Freshwater > Lake | place: Spain: Castile-La... | reverse complement strand
AGTTTCAGATCATTGCTTAACAGGTTTGATTTTACAGTTTCAAGTTGGAAAAGCTTCAATTATATAGCTTTTATGATTATATTATTCAAGAAAATTAAAACAAACAAAAAGTCAAGATGACTTCATTCAAATAAATCCAGCACAACAAGCAAATACCTATATTTCACACAGAAAATAGATTAGGATGAATAGAAAAATAAAAATCATTTTTCTATTCGAATTTATATAAACATAAAATACTAAAATACAATTCACTCAAAATCAATCCATTAAGCTAATTATAAAAATATAATAATAGGGTTTACTCTCAAAAACATAAGTGTAAACTATATTTTTTGAACTAGGTATTACAATATTAAAAAAAAATACCCTATTTTTGTCAGTGCATAACTAAAAATTATAAGAACAAATTGATTTCATTGTAAGGAAAATCTTACAAAACTCACAAAAAAAAATACTGAAAATGAACCCACTTGATTTAAACAAGGCTCCTGAAATCGCAACAAGCGTAACTCTTGAAACAGCAGAAACGAACTTGGAAACTGTAGAAACATCAGAAACTGAATTGGAAATTGCAAAAACACCAGAAGTTGAAACAGAAACTGTAGAAAACTCAATTCCTGCAGTTGAAGTGATTGAAGTAGAAGAAGAAAAAATAGATCTTGAAACAGAAACGGCAGAAACAATAAGTTCTTCAGTTGAGGTAAAGGAAGAAAAAGTAGTTGAAGTTGTAATACAAGCAACAGAAACAAAAATATCAGCACCAAATCATCTCTCAAGCACTAAATTAGAATTGATTGAAGCATTGAAATTGTTAATCAATCAAGAAGTGGAAGCAGTAAAGGATGAAGTGGAACATATCAAACAATTGTTTTACAAGAAAACTAAGGCTGAAATTGAAGAACAAAAGAAAGTTTTTATCGAAGCTGGCGGACTTGAAGAAGAATTCGTAAATGAAAAAGATGAATTGGAAGAGACTTTCAAATCGCTTTTGAATGAGTTTCGAATTAAAAAAGCAACTGTTTTAGCTCAATTAGAAAAAGACAAAGAATCAAACTTACTTCAAAAACAACAACTTTTAGAGCAAATGAAGGTGTTGGTAGCGAGTAATGACGATGTATCTACACATATAAATGAATTCCGCGCTTTACAGCAAAAATGGAAATCTATAGGTTTGGTACCACAAACATCCTCAACCGAATTGTGGAAACAATATAATCTTTACCAAGAATCATTTTGGGATTTAATCAAGATTAACAATGAGTTAAGGGAATACGATTTCAAAAAAAATCTGGAATCCAAAACATTATTATGTGAATCGGCTGAAAAATTGGCTGAAGAATCAGATGTCATTTCGGCATTCCAACAACTTCAAAAGCTTCACGAAGAATGGCACGAACTAGGTCCAGTAGCACGTGAACTTCGCGAACAAATATGGAATCGTTTTAAAGAAGCATCCACTGCTATCAACAAAAAACATCAATCCTATTTCGATACAATTCGTAAGTTAGAAGATGAGAATTATGCAGCGAAAAATGCATTGTGTGAAAAAATTGAAGCCTTTGATTTTAGCAATCTAACCAGCTATCGTGCTTGGGATGATGCTACTAAAACAATGCTTTCTTGGCAAGATGAATGGAGAACCATTGGATTTGCACCTCGCAAGGTAAATCAAAAGATTTTTGATCGTTACCGCAAAGCCTGTGATGCATTTTTTGCTGCCAAAGGAGAATTTTACAAAGACACAAAAAATGTGTTGACCCAAAATGCTGACAAGAAAAAAGCCTTGTGCGAACAAGCCGAAGTTTTAAAGGACAGTACGGATTGGAAAGAAACTGGTGAAAAACTAATTTTACTCCAAAAAGAATGGAAAGCTGTTGGGCCAATTCCTAAAAAATACTCAGACGAACTTTGGAAACGATTTATTGCAGCCTGTGATTATTTCTTTGAGCAAAAAAACAAAAGTACTTCAGGACAACGTAACGCAGAAACTGATAATTTAGCGAAAAAGAAAGAATTGATTGCTAAAATTACAACATTTGAAAAAACTGAAAACCACGCCGAATCACTTGCTGTTTTGCGAGCGTTAATGGCAGAATGGAATACGATTGGACATGTACCCTTCAAAGAAAAAGATAAAGTGTACAAAGAATATCGCGATGCAGTGGATAAACAATTTGAAGGTTTGAATGTAGATGCTTCAAATAGACGTATGGATTCATTCCGTACGAATTTGAAAGACATGAGCAGTAAAGGTGAAAATAAATTGTATCGTGAGCGTGAAAAGTTAGTAAGAGCATTCGAACATTTAAAATCTGAAATTGCAACCTACGAAAACAATATTGGATTCTTCTCGTCATCCTCAAAAAAGGGTGGTGGACTTATCAAAGAAATGGAACGGAAAATTGAAGCACTAAAAGAAGAGAGCAAATTAATTGAACAAAAAATCAATTTAATTGATGAAAATGTTTAATCTTTTAGAAGCTTAAGTAATAGAAAAGACTAAAATATTAGTATTTAGAATGGCAGCAACGATGTAAAAATATCATCGTTGCTGCTTTTTTTGTGAGATAAACACGATAAAGTATAAATCAAAAAAAAATGATATTGGTAATGAACAATAATTTAAGATTAAAATAATCCTGATTTTATCTTGGGTCCAAAAATCATTTGATTGTTCAATTTAATTAGTTCATTACAGTACAATGTTTTAGACAATAAGGTGTTTGGGTTAGTAAGTTTATCAAAATGCATCATAACTATAAGTACACAAATATTTCGATTGAAACAGCTAGAGAGCATATTTTGTTATTAAATCACATAGTTCTACTAGTCTAGAAAACTATTTGAAATTAATTTTGTTCTAAATGGAATTATTACATTTTTATAATGACGAAATAAAATCTTTGTTGTATATTTGCGCTTTATAAAAATAAATATCTCAAAACAAAGATTGAAATATTTATAGAAATAATACAAGAATTTCTTATTGTACAAGATTGCTTTAAATAATCCTCTATTATTTATGGCTAAAAAATCTCTCATACAATCAGTAACATATTGGATATCTTTGTATCGAAAAATTTCTAATTACGAATTTTAATTACAAGCAGAATGAGTGAAAAAGAAGAAATGCCCAAAAAGAAAACAAGAAGGGAGTTCTTACAGCAATTAGGAATTGTTGGAGTTGGTACTGTTCTAGGCAGTTCTGCAATTTTGGCAGGTATCAATTACGACAAGAAAAAAACAGAAAGTCAAAGAATAAGAGTACTTACAGCTGAAAACGAGCTTTTAGAAATAGAAAAAAGCGATACTACAGCAGTTGTAAAAACAAAATATGAAAATCTGACTTATCTTCAACAACAAGGTAGAGAAGGAATGGTAGGAAAGCGTTTTGTGATGGTTATTGACCTATCAAAATGCCAAAATGCTCGTAAATGTATGGCTGCTTGTCAAAACGCCCACCATTTAAGACCCGAACAGCATCATATTAACGTATTGAAAATGGAGGAAACCGAAACTACTCCCCCATTTTACATGCCAAAACCTTGTCAGCATTGCGATAATCCTCCATGCGTGGCTGTTTGTCCTGTAGATGCTACATTTAAACGCCAGGACGGAATTGTATTAATTGATAATGAAAGATGCATTGGTTGTCGTTTTTGTATTGCTGCCTGTCCTTATAGCGCAAGGGTTTTCAACTGGGCTGAACCATTGCATGCTCAAGAAGATGAAGATAAAACCTACAATGTGGAATTAAATGTACCTCAGAAAAAAGGTACTATCAGTAAGTGTTTGTTTAGTGCCGATCAAGTGAGATTGGGTAAACTGCCCTATTGCGTTTCTGCATGTCCAAATGGAGTATATTATTTTGGTGACGAAAACGAGGATTCTGTTACAAATGGAACTACAAAGGAAACGGTACGGTTTAAAAAATTGTTGGCTGATAATGGCGGCTATACATTAATGCCAGAACTTGGTACCAAACCACGCGTTTATTATTTACCTCCAAAAGGCAAGGAATATCCATTCCAGGAAAAGGATAAAGCTGAGGCTGAAGAGCATTTATCACATAGTTAATCAAAAATACAATTATTGATAAGTAATTTGTCTGAATAGATTTCAGATAAATTACTTGTAACAAAATACTAGTAACTAATTATATATGTTAGAACAATCAAAAGTAGACAAAATTACGTCCGACCTACTAAGATCAATCAGGCTCAATAAAAGTTTCATGATTTGGATGGGTTTTCTGGGAGTTTCATTATTTGTGTGTCTTGGCGCTTACGTTAAACAGCTAACTGATGGCTTGGTCGTTACAGGATTAGGGGATTATGTTTCTTGGGGAATGTACATTTCCAATTTTGTGTTCTTTGTTGCTACAAGTTTAGTTGGAATGCTTATTAGTGCAGTACTTGGACTTTCCGGACAAAAATGGGCAGCTCCACTTGCTAGAATTGCAGAAATTATTGCATTGGCGTTTGCAGCAGTGGCTGGTTTGGTTATTATTTTGGACATGGGACGGCCAGACAGACTTTTGAATGTGTTTCTACATGGTCGTGTTCAATCACCTATCGTTTGGGACCTTACAGTTGTGACTGGTTATGTGCTTATTAGTGCTTTATTTTTGTATATTCCACTTATTCCTGATTTCAAAATTTGCTCCGAGAAGATAGATAAAATTCCTGCCTTTCAAAGGAATATCTACAAAATTCTATCACTTAATTGGAACGGGACTCTTGAACAAGAAAAAATATTGAAACAGTCAACACGCATGTTGTCCATTTTAATTATTCCAGTAGCTTTGGCCATACACACAGTTACGTCATGGTTATTTGCCAGCACGCTGAGGGCTGGTTGGGATTCAACAATAATGGGACCTTATTTTGTAACTGGTGCTTTTGTATCTGGCTCTGCAGCAGTAATTATCGCTATGTATTTCTACCAAAAAAATTACAAATTGGAGGATTATATTACCGATTTGCACTTCGACAAAATGGGTAAATTACTAGTATTGGTTTCATTGATTTATCTTTATTTCAATTTGAATGAATATATGGTACCTGGTTATAAAATGAAAAAGTTCGATGCTATTCATTTAAATAATATGTTCAGTGGAGGTCATGCAGTTATGTTCTGGTTAGTTCAAATCCTGGGTCTTTTATTACCAATCATACTCCTATTATTCAAAAAAATGAGGAAACCCCTACCAATGTTATTCATTGCTATAGCTGTGATAATTGGGGCTTGGTTTAAAAGATATATTATTGTTGTGCCAACAATGGAACACCCTTTTTTACCCATTCAAAATGTACCTTTAAACTTCAAAGTTTACACACCCACTGCAATAGAGATTTTAGTTTCAATTGCACCATTAATTCTGGTTTTAATTATAATTACAATATTATCAAAAGTTATTCCTATAATTCCTGTTCACGAAGCCATTGAACAATTAGAAGAAAAACAATAATATAAATTTGATAATTAAAAATTCAATCATACTTTTCAGCTTACAACTTATGTATAGAAAAAAAATCAATTTGAAGGTTGCTATTACTCTTGCTATCACAACATTGTTTTACCTCCTACCTCAAGCTCAAAACAATTGGAATGTTCCGGCAGATAAGAAGGCAAAAAACAGTTATATAAAATTTGATGCTGCCAGTGCAAAAGAAGGTGAAGCAATTTACATTACCAATTGTAAATCATGCCATGGCGACATGGGAAAAAATAACAGTTTAAAAAGTTTGAATCCGGTTCCACCAGATCTAACATCTACTAAAACTAAATCGCTCACAGATGGTGAATTAGCTTATATACTCAATGTTGGTAGAGTTCTAATGCCTTCATTTAAAGATGTGTTATCTGAAAATAATCGTTGGAAAGTTATTTCTTACATTAGAAGTTACGACAAACAATACGTTCAAATTATTTCAAAAACAGACCCTACAAAAAGTAATTTAGTAAAAGTAAAAATAGTTTATGATTCAATAACGAGTAAAATTGGAGTTGAAGTAGTAGCCAATGAAAAAACAGGAATTGTTAGTTTAAAAAATGCTGAAGTTGCGCTTTTTGTTTCAAGATATTTTGGTAAAATGCAAATCGACAAGACTCTTCGTACTGATAATCTAGGTGTTGCAACTTTTAGTTTTCCCAAAGATTTACCTGGTGACAAATCTGGAAATGTAGAATTAGTGGTGAGAGTTAACGATGATATTTATGGTGAGATAGAATCTCAAACCAAATTAAAGATAGGTATTCCAACAAATAAACCAAGCTTGACAGAAAACAGAGCCATGTGGAATGTATTAGTAAAAGCTCCCATTTGGATTATATTTCTTTATTTATTTGGTGTGTTAATGGCAACAGGATTCATACTATATATCATTTACAACTTATATAAATTATCAAAATCTAATAACAATTTAAAGTAACAAATCATGAAGAATCTAGCAATTTTTGGAAGAGTTCTATTTGCATTGCCTTTTGGTATTCTTGGGTTAAATCATTTTTTGATGACAGATGTATATTTAGGTATGATGTCCTCATTTATTCCTGGTGGAGCATACACGATATTAGTTTCGGGTTTATTATTGATTGTGGCCAGTATCAGTATTATGTTGAATAAAAACATAAAAATTGCTTGTTTTGGACTTGCTGCTTTGTTGTTTATTTTTATTACTACAATCCACATTCCAAATTTATTTGACCCAAAAACTGCTCAAATGGCACTTATGGAACTATTAAAAGATTCTGGATTAATGGGTGGTGCAATTATGATTGCAGTTTATTTAGATTCTATTGAAAATCTAGGTTTCAAGAAATAGAATCATGAAAAATAAAATCCTTCTTGCATTTATTTTAGTTTTCACTTTAGTGGTGAAAACTCAAGCCCAAGTTGACCAATCCACTGAAGTAGGTGTAATTGAGCATCTTGGAAAAACGATTCCATTGGATTTGAAATTCGTAAATGAAAAATTCGATACAGTTACTCTCAGACAATTAATTAACAAACCAACAATTTTATCATTTGTATATTTTGATTGTCCGGGTCTTTGCAGCCCTCTTTTAGAAGGTGTTGGGGGTGTTATTAAAAAATCAGATTTGAAATTAGGTGAAGATTATCAAGTAATTACCATTAGTTTTAATTTCAGGGACACACCAGAAAAAGCCAAAATAAAAAAAGATAAATTTGTAGATAAATATACAAAAGGAAAAGGCGATGGTTGGATTTTTCTGACAACGGATAGTACAACAATTTTAAAAATCACCGATGCTACGGGCTTTAAAACCAAAGCAGTAGGATTAGATTTCGTACATCCATCTGCAATAATTGCTGTTAGTCCTGAAGGAATGATTACTCGTTATCTTTACGGAATAACTTTCTTGGCAATAGATTTTAAAATGGCTATTACTGAAGCAAACAAAAATCAGCCAAGAACATCTATTCAGAAAATAATGATGATTTGTTACACTTATGACCCTGAAAACAAGCGTTTTGGATTAGATGTAACAAAAATACTTGGATCATTAATTATTTTCTTTCTTCTAGTATTTATCGTAGTATATTTAATTAAACCAAAAAAGAAAAAACAAAACTAGTAATAATGAGTAACGGAACTGAAAAAATTGAATATGTAAGTTATTTGGACCATAAAGGAAAGTATAAAGGCTTGCTTTCATGGATTATGGCTACAGATCACAAAAGAATAGGATTGCTTTATATGTATGCAATCATGACTTTTTTCTTTATTGGTGTAATTCTAGGATTGCTGATGAAGGTAGAGTTAATTGCACCTGGAGAAACCATCATGAAACCTCAAACTTACAATGGTGTTTTCACACTTCATGGGATATTGATGATATTCATGGTTGTAATTCCAGGTCTTTCGGCAGTATTTGGTAATTTCTTTTTGCCAATTATGATAGGTGCTAAAGACGTTGCTTTTCCAAAATTAAATCGCTTTTCGTGGTGGATTTTCATTGCAGGAAGTATTATGGCAGTTGCATCACAATTGTTGAAAGATGGACCTCCCGATACTGGCTGGACATTTTATGCTCCATACAGTACCACAACTGGAACAAACGTAATAATGGCTACAGCAGCCGCATTTGTGCTTGGTTTTTCATCCATTCTTACGGGATTAAATTTCATTGTAACCATACATCAAATGAGAGCGCCGGGAATGAAATTTTTCAACATGCCATTGTTCCCATGGGCTTTATATGCTACTGCATGGATTCAACTCCTAGCCACACCGATAGTTGGTATCACACTATTAATGTTAATAGCCGAGCGTGCATTTGGTATCGGATTTTTTGATCCAAACTTAGGCGGCGATCCATTGTTGTTTCAACACTTATTCTGGATATATTCACATCCAGCTGTATATGTGATGATTTTACCAGCAATGGGTGTAATTACAGAAATAATTCCTACTTTTTGTCAACGACAAATCTATGGCTACAAAGCAATTGCAATTTCAAGTTTGGCTATTGCAGGTGTTGGATTCTTGGTTTGGGGTCATCATATGTACACTTCGGGAATGAGTGATCAAGCCAGATGGTTTTTCTCATTACTAACTTTTATTGTTGCAGTTCCAAGTGCCATCAAAGTATTCAACTGGATTACAACCATGTATAATGGTTCAATTGATGTGAAGCCACCATTTCTTTATGCAATTTCATTCATCTTCTTGTTTATTATCGGCGGAACAACAGGTCTTTTGCTTGGTTCTGTTGCAACCGATGTTCAAGTACATGATACTGCATTTGTTGTAGCACATTTCCATTATATTATTTTTGGAGGTATGGGTTTTGCATTTTTTGCTGCTATACATTACTGGTTACCAAAAATGTACGGAAGAATGTACAATTTCAAACGTGCTTATATAGCTTGGGGAATAAATTTTGTAGGATTTAATTTGCTTTACTTCCCTCAATTTATTATTGGAATTGAAGGTATGCCAAGGAGATATTTCGATTATCCTATTCAATTTCAACCAGCTCAGATTATATCATCCGTTGGAGGTTTTATTTTAGTGGCAGGATTAATTTTAATGGTTTACAATCTTGTACAAGGTGTACGAAAAGGTGAAATAGCATCTGAAAACCCGTGGAATGGTTCTACTTTGGAATGGCAAATTGCATCGCCTCCATCTTTGGAAAACTTCGACGAAGATCCAATCATCAAGAAAAACCCTTACGATTACAAATAATTTGGAGTTGGTAGATGGTAGTAAGACTAACCAACTTGTCAAATAAATTATTATATCAAAATCAAACAAAACTAACCTATTCCACTTTGGGGAATAGGGATCTAATTGGAATTATATGAGTGAGCATAAAATAGTACATTTTGAAGAGCATAGAGACGACGAAGCATCCAAATTAGGTATGTGGTTGTTTATATTTACGGAACTACTCTTATTTGGAGGTTTGTTTTTGGTTTATTCGATTTTTAGAATGCAATATCCAACTGCTTTTCACGAAAGCAGTTTAGAATTGAGCGTTACAATTGGTGCAGTAAATACGATTGTACTACTATTTAGTAGTATGACTATTGCAATGGCATTGACCGCTATTCAAAAAAACGATCAAAAACGGGCATTAATATTTATTGGAATAACATTGTTTTGTGCGGCCGTCTTCTTAGTTAACAAGTACTTTGAGTGGGGTCATAAAATTGAACATGGTTTATATCCGGGCTCACCTTTAATGCCACTTTTAGATAGAGGACATCTGCTGTATTTCAGTTTGTACTTTTTTATGACAGGCTTGCATGCTCTTCACATTATAATTGGAATGACGTTATTATTAGTCTGTTATTATAAAGTAAAAAGTAAAAATATAAACAGCCAAGATTATGTATTACTTGAAAATGGGGCACTTTATTGGCATTTAGTGGATTTAATATGGATATTCCTGTTCCCATTAATGTATTTAATCACTTAGAATCTAAAAACAATTCGAAATCAAGGATTATTAAGTCTAAATATCTAATTCACATAGTTATGGCAAACAACACCACGCATACAATAGAATATATAACACTTTCAAAAATTTTGGTGGTATTAATGTTTCTTACATTTTTAACCATTAGTGTCACCTCAATCCATCTAGGACCATTAACGGTAACAGTGGCACTGTTAATTGCAAGTTTGAAAGCATTTTTAGTGCTATCAAATTTTATGCATTTAAAATATGAAAGCGTTTTACTTCGCATTTTAGTAGGAATGGTATTCGTACTTTTTGCATTAATCATAGTAATCACATTTATCGATTACGCTTTCAGATAAATACAAGTTAATCAATCAAATAGATGTTTTTTTTATCATATAGCATGATATTTAACAGCTATTCGTTCTATACTTAATTCAAACACACATGTTCAGCAACGCATCAAACTTTGTTTACGGAGTGGATAAAGCATTCCTTATTATTACAGGAATTTCTGTCTTTTTTTTAATTGTACTTACGGCCTTAATGATCTATTTTGTTATAAAATACAATAGAAAAAAAGGAAAACCAGCCGTACAAATAAAAGATAATTCAATTTTAGAAATCACATGGATAACGATTCCAATGATTTTAGTACTTTATATGTTCTATATCGGTTGGGAAGGTTTTATTCCAATGCGACAAGCTCCAAAAGACGCAATGGAGATAACTGTAAAAGCTTCTATGTGGAAGTGGGATTTTGTATATCCGGGGAATAAGGAATCGAGTGACACATTGGTTCTCCCAGTAAATAAAGCTATAAAATTAAACCTAAATTCTAAGGATGTTTTACATGGTTTTTCTGTTCCAGGATTTAGAATTAAAGAAGATGTAGTTCCATTAAAAAAGAATTATTCTTGGTTTATCCCGGGTGAAATTGGTGAATTTGATATATTTTGTACAGTGTATTGTGGTCTTAATCATTCGTATATGAGAGGAATCATTAAAATTGTAAGTCAGGAAGATTATGATAAATGGATAACAGCTCTCCCTGTCAAAAAAATTGATAACAACTTAGGATTTAAAGTAATTGAGAAAAATGGTTGTATTGCATGTCATTCAATAGACGGATCTAAAGCTGTAGGCCCATCATTTAAAGGCTTATATGGTTCTTCTATTGATGTAATTACAAACGGTGTAAATCATAAAATCACTGCCGATAGTACTTACATGGAATCTTCTATTTATGAACCGAATAAAGATGTTGCCGTAGGTTATCCACCGGGAATTATGAAATCGTATAAAGGTATTGTAACTGAAAAGGATATTAAACTAATAAATGAATATCTGAAATCGTTGAAATAATTATGAATATCTTAAATTCAATTCCCGCTTTAATAAAATACAAAGTTTCGATAGCAGTAACGTTTACGGCTATAACTGGTTACATCGTATATACAGGTAGCTTTGATTTTCCTTTAATCTATTTAGTATTAGGAGTATTCTTTTTAGCTTCTGGTTCTAGTGCTTTAAACGAATGTCAGGAAAGTAAATACGATGCAAAAATGCCCAGGACTATGAATAGACCTATTCCTACTGGCAAATTATCACTTTCGCAAGCACTTGTGATTTCAACTTTATTTTGCTTATTAGGACTATTTATATTATACAGCTCTTTTGGTAAAGTAACAGCATTATTAGGCGTTCTGAATTTGGTGTGGTACAATTTGATTTACACCTACCTAAAACGCGTTACGTCCTTTGCTGTAGTTCCAGGGTCACTCGTTGGTGCAATACCAGCACTCATGGGATGGACTGCCGGCGGTGGGTATGTATTTGAAACTACAATTATCTTTATCGCATTTTACCTCTTTATTTGGCAAATACCCCATTTTTGGTTGTTGATGTTGAAGTATGGTAAGGAATACGAAGATGCAGGATTTAAAACTATCAATCAAGCTGTGCATCCACAAAACCTGAAATTAGTTATATTTGCTTGGGTGATAGCAACTTCATTTTCATCAATTATTGTTCCCTTGTTTTTGGTAAGTATCTCATTTCCATTCTTCCTCATGATTTTCGTTTTAAATCTTGGATTCATTGCTATCTTCACCAAACTATCTTTTGGAAATGTTGCAGAACTTAATTTCAGAAAATCATTTGTTAGTATTAATCTTTACATGATGATTTTCATGATAATGCTGATTGCTTATCATTTGTACACCACATAAATGCAACTTTAAATTAACTCGCCATTATTGGCGCAAAGCTATTAAAAAAGGTCGGATTTTCATCCGACCTTTTATTTTTTTTGATATCAATTACAACTCATATAATTAATATCTTAATTAAAACTTTAGTGTTACTCCAGCCAAGAAATTTCGTCCGGCCTGTGGGAAATAACGCAAGTCGTTGTAACGTTCGCCACCAACTACTGCTGAATACCAAGTCCAAGCATTGGTTTCATAAACCTCTCCGAAGAGATTGTTTACCACCACATTAAAATCTATTGATTTCATTTTGTTTATTTTTAAAGAATATTTCAGATTCAAGTTATTCACAAAATAAGCATCGATTGAACGTACATTATCTGATGAATTGTCAATGAATTGTCTTCCAACATAATTAGAATGTAATCCACATTCAAAAGCTTTATAATTGAACGTAAAAATACTATTGGCAATAACTTTTGGCGAATAAGCAATATCAGTAGTTCCTAAAAATGTATTTATTTTTACTTGTTTATTTGTAACTGGATCAATAATTGGACTCCAGTCGGCATCCCAAACCTCTACTCCTTCTTCTGTAAAACCCTTAATTTTATTTTGACTCAAAGTCACATTTCCATCCCATCTCAGCCAATTTGTAATTTTTGCTGCCGCAGTAATTTCAATTCCAGAACGGTAACTATCCGCAATATTTGAAGTTAACATCTCTCCTATTTCGCTAATTTTTCCGGTAAGGATTAATTGGTCTTTGTACTTCATGTAAAACAAATTAGCTCCAAAACTAAAATCTGGAGATTGAAAACGGTAACCAAACTCAGTATCATTAAGTCGCTCACTGGTTGGCTTTTCATTTACTCCTGCATCTGTATAATTATTACGCATTGGTTCTCTATTGGCAATTGAAAAGGATGCGTAAACATCGTTATTCATATTCAATTTATATGTTAAACCTAATTTCGGATTAAAAAATTTGAAAGAGTGCTCTTGTGTTATATCAACATTTGCATCTCTTGTACCAACCATACTATATTGTATAATTCTATATTGTAAATCTGCCATTACGAATAAATTATTCAAAACTTCAGCATTTGCTTTTGCATAAATGTTTGTTTCATCTTTTGTAGATTTACTGCGATAATACTCATTAGCAACATTCAAATTCTTGGCATCTTTAACCCAAATTACGTTACCAAAATGATGTCCAATATATCGGTTTGTTGAACCACCTATTGTTGCATTTATTTTATTTTTTTCATAGGTCAATGCATAAGTTGCACCCATAAATTGATTGTCCAACCATTTGCGACGAACCAAATCTGTACTGTCAAGCGTATAACCATTTACAACTGGTGCTGTTAAACCGTATTCAGCATAACTACGTTCAGTTTTGTATTCCTCATAATAACCCTTCCCTTTGGTGTAATGGGCAGTAGCATTCAAGTGCAAATTAGGACTCAATTCTTGCAAAAAATGCAATTGATAATGTGTTTGATTATAATTATCTGTCTGATTATTATAAAATTGCGTATTCCCATTTTTATCTGTGTACTTACCCAATTCGTTATATGTTCTATTGGTCTTTAATGAATCGCCACTAACGCCATTCCAGGCTTGATAGGTTTTTTCACTTCCACCAAAAGTGATAAATTTCACTACCGTTTTATCAGAATAATAACCTGCTGCTAAATAGTATGACTTCAAATCTACAGATGCTCTATCCATATATCCATCAGAAGTAATATTTGAAAGTCTCGCATCAAATGCAAACTTATTATCTAACAGACCTGTACCAACTTTCATTGAGTTTTTATTGGTGTTAAATGAGCCCAATGTAGAACTTAATTCAGCATAAGGTTTAAGGTTTAACGATTCCGTTTGCATATTGATGCTTGCACCAAAGGCTGCTGCTCCATTGGTAGAAGTTCCAACTCCACGTTGCACTTGAACTGATGAAAGTGAGGACGCAAAATCAGGCATATTTACAAAAAACACTCCATGTGATTCAGAGTCGTTTAATGGAACACCATTTACAGTCATATTTATACGATTAGCATCCGTACCTCGAATTCGAAAACCTGTATATCCAACACCAGTTCCTGCATCTGAGAAAGTTACAAATGAAGGAGTAAGGGCTAATAAATAGGGTAAATCTTGCCCTAAATTTCGCTTTTCAATTTCTTTTGCACTAACATTACTGTATGCAACTGCTGAACGATCGGTGGCACGAAGGGAAGAAACCGTAATTTCATTGATCGAAACAGATTTTCGAATCAATTTCACCGTTACTTCTTTATCCACATCCAATTGATTGATAGCAGTTTCAAACCCAATGTAGGAAACTTCGAGCGTATAGTGATTGTTTGTCAAATGCTCAAAACGAAAAGAACCATCACGAGCAGTTGTTTTTCCAACCGAACTATTTTGAAATAATATGGTAGCACCCATCAATGGACGACCATTTTCGTCAACTACTTTTCCCGTTAAGGTGTGTTGAGCGAATGTTGAAATAACCGAAAACAGCATAAAAGCTGCAATAAAAGTTTGTCTCATAACAATTTATTAATTAGTTAATAATTTGATTTTGAGAGCCTAATAAAAAAATACGGATGATTGTGCTTATTCCCTATTCGGCATTACCCGTGCAGGTTCAAAGGGTATGATCTCAGCCCGAAATATTAAGGCACCCCATTAAAAATGTATGTAAAAAAAGAAAGAAAAACAACCCTGGAAGCGGGTCGAATTCCTTTCGGGGGACAAAAGTACTCAAAAAAAATGGAAAATGAACAGGTTATTATAAATTAGAAAATTGTGGGTATTGAGTTTTAAGATAAACCTCCCTGATTTTGAATCAATTAAACACCATTCCTCACTATAAACTATTAATGCGAATCAGGAGTAGAGACTCCATAATTCATTGTTAGTATAAAGTGTTTATATTCAAGAAAATAAGTGTTAAGATGTTTGTTTAATTCCCTGAAAATCATTATCTTAGAGGAAAATT
>Ga0247844_1005911_pt1 | contig 15180 bp, 13 predicted proteins | sample LaCtaG_FD_192421 | JGI IMG/M metagenome (GOLD analysis project Ga0247844, IMG submission 192421) | Freshwater microbial communities from meromictic Lake La Cruz, Castile-La Mancha, Spain - LaCruzMarch201714.5m_1 | ecosystem: Environmental > Aquatic > Freshwater > Lake | place: Spain: Castile-La... | reverse complement strand
CCCCGGCCTGACCATCGTCGGCATGCTGTATTTGCTGCTGTCGCTGCGCCTGGGTCATGTCCCGCGCGGTAAGGTCCGAGTCTGGCGCGTGGTGCAAACCCTCATGCCCTGGAGCCTGATCGGCGTGTTCATGCTCGGTCTGCTGGTCTCGGTGGTCAAACTGCAGGATCTGGCGGTGATTGTGCCGGGTGTGGCGTTCTTCGCTTTCGTCGGGCTGCTGGTGGTGTCCTCGGCGGCGCTGGCCAGCTTCGATCCGGCTGTTTTCTGGCCACGCATCGGTCCAGTCCTTACGGTCGCGGATCGGAGCGCGGCCACGCAGGGGCTGACGAACTGCCACACCTGTGATCTGCTCGTGCCCCTGCCGGCCGGGCAGGGCGAATGTCCGCGCTGCGGCAGTGCCATCCACGGCATGCGCCTATCTGATAGCCTGACGCGCAGTGGCGCGTTTTTGACCACCGCCGCTTTTTTGCTGGTGCCGGCAAATCTCTATCCGGTAATGACGGTCAGCCGCTTCGGACAGGGCGAGCCGAGCACGATTCTCGCGGGCGTGATCCATCTGATTCAGGACGGTGCCTGGCCGCTTGGCCTATTGGTCCTGTTTGCCAGTTTTGTTGTGCCGATTGGCAAGATCCTTGCACTCACTTTCCTGATCGTGTCGGTACGACACGGTTCTGCATGGCGCCGTCGCGATCGCACGGTGCTTTACCGGGTGACCGAGGTGGTCGGCGCGTGGTCGATGGTGGATATTTTCCTCGTCGCGATTCTCGTCGCGCTGGTGCGCATGGAAGGACTGGCGACGGTAATGCCCGGCATCGGGGCGAGCTTTTTCGGCGCGGCGGTTATGCTCACCATGCTGGCGGCGCATGCCTTCGATCCGCGCTTGATCTGGGATGAGGCCGCGCCCGCCGGCCAGGCTGCGGCGCTGGCAGTGGCGCGCACATGAGCGAATCCGTCAGCTTGTCGCCAGTGGTGCGCGAGAAAAGCGGCCTGTCGCCGATCTGGCTGATTCCGATCATCACCGCCTTGCTTGGCGGCTGGCTGATTTATCACAGCCTGACCGATCAGGGTCCACTGGTGACGATGACCTTCCGCACCGCGGAGGGCATCGAGGCGGACAAGACGCGGATCAAATACAAGAGTCTTTCCATCGGCATGGTCGAGGGGGTGAAGTTTTCACCGGACTTTTCGCGTGTCGAGGTGCGGGCCCGCCTCAACAAGGAGGCGGCGCATTTCCTCAAGCGCGACACGCGCTTCTGGGTGGTGCGGCCGACGCTCAGCGCGCGCGGCATTTCCGGGCTGGGGACGCTGCTCTCCGGTACTTACATCGAGGTGGAGCCCGGCGAAGGCGCACCGCAAAGCCTGTTCGTCGGGCTCGAATCGCCGCCGGTGCTGCATGCCGACATGGCGGGCAAACGCATCACCCTGTTGGCGAAACAACTGGGCTCGCTCGACCGCGGTTCGCCGCTCTATTATCAGGGTATCGTCGCCGGCGAGGTGCTCGGCTATGAAATGGCCAACGACTATCGCAATGTGCTGGTCCACGCCTTCGTCAAGGCGCCTTACGACACGCTGTTGCGCAGTCATACGCGTTTCTGGAGCGGCAGTGGCATCGACCTGTCGGTCGGCGCCGACGGGGTGCGCCTGAAGACCGAATCCCTGCAGTCGATGCTGTTCGGCGGCATTGCTTTCGATACGCCTGATATGATTGATGCAAACGCCGGTAGCGAGGACATTGCCGGCCTCGTATTTACCTTGCACGACGATCTCAAGTCGATCCAGGATCAGGCCTATGTCAGCAAGCTGCGCTACGAGTTGCACTTCGAGGATTCGCTGCGCGGCCTGACGGTCGGCGCACCGGTCGAGTTCAAGGGCATCAAGGTCGGCAGCGTGACCGCTGTGCGTCTTGAGTACGATGAGAAGGCTGCCACTTTCCGCATTCCCGTGCAGGTGGAAATCGAACCCGAGCGCATTGCCGCACGCGGCGAGAAACCACAACGCGTGTCCCGCGACATTTTCGAAGGCCTGATCAAGCGCGGCCTGCGCGCGCGGCTGCAAACGGGCAACCTGCTGACCGGCCAACTGTTCGTCGATCTCGTCATGCAGCCGAAGGCACCGCTCAAGCGGGGCGAGAAAAACGAGCTGCCGACGGTGCGCAGTGTCGGCATCGAGCAAATGATGGCCAGCGCCGGCAGCATCATGGAGCAGCTCGGGCGCGTTGATTACGCCGCACTGGGTGCCGATCTGCAAGGCACACTGAAGGGTACCAATGCATTGGTGAACGGCCCGCATCTCAATACGGCGCTGGAAGAGTTGGCGACGACGCTGAAGAGCGTGCGCATCCTGCTCGGTGCCCTCGAAGGACGTGCTGAGCCGCTTGCCGACAATCTTGAGCGCACGCTGGTGGCCGCCCGTGAGGCGCTTGAAAAAGCCAAGACAACGATGGCGCTCGTCGATGGCGCGATTGCGCCCGAGGCACCGCTGCATCATCATGCCGTACGGCTGGCGCAGGAGCTGACCATGACGACGCGCTCGCTGCGCCATCTGGTGGAAACGCTGGAGCGCAATCCGCAGGCCTTGTTGCTGGGCAAGCCGGTCGCCGGCGAACAGGAGTCGCGATGAGAGTGTCCCCTTTATGGCTGGTCTTGTTACTCGGTGCCTGCGCGAGCGCGCCGGCCACCCGGTTCTATGCGCTGGCGCCAGTACCCGTACCGGCCGCTGTAACAAAGCTGCAGGCGCCGCCCACTATCGTCGTGCGCGAGATCAGCCTGCCGCGCTATCTCGACCGTCCGCAGATCGTCACGCGCACGGGGACACACCGCCTGCGTTTTGCCGAGTATGCCCATTGGGGTGGCGATCTGCGCGAGGATGTCACGCGGGTCATGGCGGAAAATCTGGCGCGTCGACTGAGCGGCAGTGCCGTCCTGCCAGCGCCGACTTTTGTGGCAGCGAATCCAGACCTGACCGTGGATGTCGAACTCTTGCGCTTCGAGGCGACGGATGATGGTCTCGTGCATTTGGCCGCGCGCTGGCGTGTTCAACGCGCTCAGGTCAGGGAGATAACACTGTCCCGGCCACGACCGGGCGAGGCCGTCGATGCAGCCCTGGTCGGCGTCATGAGCGAACTCCTCGGTGACCTTGCTGCGGCGATTGCACCGACCCTGGCAGCGGAGGGGCGATGAGGTCCTTCATCTTGTTCTGCGCGTGGTGCATCGCCAGTTTGGCGCAGGCGCAGGATGGCCGTGCGCTCGTCGAGGACTCACTGCGTCGGCATGCCGCCCCGCCTCATGTCTATCTCGAATTGGCGCTGGTCATCCATGATGCGCAAGGTCGATACAACGTGCGGACTTTCCGTCACTATGGACAGCAAGACGATCATTGGCTGGTCGTCGATACGCCGCCCGACTTGCGCGGGGCGACGATCCATCTCAATACCGAACGCGGCAGCCGTGACGTGCTGGCTAGCCCGATTCTTGGTTCCGGCTTCCGGATTGGCGATTTTGCGCGGGAGGCCCTGGAGGCACACGACTATCGGCGCCGCGACGACGAGATGCTGGGACGGCAACTGCATTTTGTCGTCGATGCTTTGCCGCATCAACCTGGTCAGCCGGCACGACGTCTTTACCTTCGCCAGGATAATCTGTTCGTCAGCCGCATCGACCATCGGGATGTCGATGGCCAGCCGGCGCGGCGCCAGAGTTTTCACAATCCGCGTCCCGACGAAAGCGGCGTCTGGCGGCCCGGCATGATCCTCATGGAAGACCTGCGTGACGGACGGCGCTCCTTGCTCAAAGTCGAGCGCCGCGTGCATTCGCCAGACTATCTGCCCGCTGCCATGGTGACCGTCAGGCCATGAGTTCTCCATCCGCCGAACAGCCCCTGAGCCTGCTGCGCCGCCTGTTGCGGTTGGGGGCAGATCATCCCGTGCCGGTGCTGTTGTGTGTCCTGGTGATCAGCGTGGTGGCGCTGATTGGCGCCTTGCGCGTGGAACTGGATACCGGCATGACGCGCCTGACCGAGGCGGATGGTATCGACCGCCAGACTTATCTGCATATTGCCCGCGAATTTGGTTCTGATCAGCACAATGTGATCTACCTGCGCGATGAGCAACTGTGGACCCCGGAACGCTTGCTGGCGGTTCGCCGCATGCATGATGCCTTGCGTCAGTTGCCGTTCGTCGAACGGGTCGATAGTGTGTATACATCGCCGACCCTGGTGGTTGGGGAAGACCGCTGGCTGGCCCAGCCGCTGGTACCGACGGTGCCCGGGGATAGTGCGGCAGCTGAGGCGGCGCGTCTGCGTGCGCTGGCTGACCCGTTTGCGCTGCGCCATCTCGTTAGTGCGGATGGCAAGGCGTTGGCAATCGGCGTGGTCGTGCGCGAAGATGCGAGCGGCAATATTCATGAAGCCATAGAGGCAGTGCTGGCGCCGCAGCGCGCACAGTTTGCCGTATCGTTTCAGGTGGGTCCGGCGCGCTTGCAGCATGCATTGCAGTCGGCCCTGCGACACGATCTCATCCTTGTCGTGCCGGTCTTCCTGGTGCTGCTTTGGGGGCTGCTTTGGTTCTTCACGCGGAGTGCTTTCTCGGCAACCTTACCCTTGCTGGTCGGCATGCTGAGTCTGCTGTGGACAGCCGGGGCCATGGGTTACGCGGGTCTTCCCCTTGGTGTGCTGGCGATCCTGCTACCTTTACTGGCCACGCTGGCCGGTACCTTGCAGATACTGCGCATGGCCTCTGGGGCCTATGCGGAGGTGACCGGCGATCCTGCACTCCAGCGCCAGCCTGACCGGCGTCGGCTGACCGAGTTCATGGTGCGTGACCTTGGCCTGCCCTTGATCCTGACGGTGCTGACTCTGGCGCTGGGGTTCGCCAGCACGCTGTTCATGCAGGATACGCAGGCTTTGCACGACTTTGGCTTGGCGGCGATGCTCGCCATGCTGTTAAGTGGTGTGCTCGCCATTCTGTTGGTACCGGCGCTGGTCGCGACCATTGCGCCAACGCGTGCCAAGCCCATGACTTCCCTGGCGTTTGCCCGTTTTGCCGAGCTGTTGCTGGGCACCCTTGGCCTCCTGCGCCGCCGCCGCGTGTTCTGGTCACTGGTCATCCTGTCGCTGGTCGGCGCTACCGTCTTTCTGCGCCAGGCGCCAGGACTCATGCTGGCCAACGATCCCTGGTCCTACTTCAAGGCGGATGAGGGATTGGTGCGGGATGCGGCTCGACTGCAGATCGATCTGGCTGGACCGCAAGTGTTCTATGTGATGCTCGATAGCAACGTCGAAGGCGGCTTCCGCGAGCCGTCCAATCTGCGGCGGTTGGTGGACATCCAGGCCTTCATCGCCAAGCAGCAAGTCTTTGACCGTAGTCATTCGCTAGCCGATCTGGCTCTTCAGGCCAACCCGGCCGCTGCCGGTAGTTTGCCGCAGCTACCGACTACCCGTCGTCAGGTCATGCAGGCGCTCATGCCGCATGCGCCGCGCGATCTGGAGCCCTATGTCAGCCACGACTGGCGGCGTGCCAATATCATCGTGCGCCACAACCTCTACGATTCCTCGCAGATTAACCATCATGTCGGCGAATTGCGTCAGGTTGTGGCGAACTATGCGGGCCCAGGCATGGTGACGGCTGTCGTTGGCGAAAGCCTGCTGGTCAATGCTGCTGCCGAGCGGTTTCCGCAGATGCAACTGACCGCCACGCTGGTGCTGCTGGGTGCCGTGTTTCTCATCATGACGTTGATGTACACCTCGATCAAGGGTGGCCTCGCAGCACTGGCCCCCGGACTGGTACCGATCGTCCTGATGCTCGGCGGCATGCAGTTACTGCAGATCCCGCTCAGTCCGGCCACGCTGGTGGTGGCCATTCTCTCCATAGGTATTGCCGTGGAAAGCAGCGTGCATTTGTTTTCGCGCTACAGCGCACTGGCCCGCACCATGAGCGACAGCGAAGCCGCCGTGCTCGAAACGGTGCGTCGCGAAGCGCTGCCGATGCTCGCCATCCACCTGACACTCGCCGTCAGTTGTCTTGCCTGGCTAGCCTCGAATCTGGCGCTGCCGATGCAGTTTGGCGCGCTGACCGCCGCGACCCTGCTGTTGTCCGCCTTGGTCAATATCATTCTGATGCCGCTGCTCATGTCGCACATCCGTCTGGTCGGGTTGTACGAGATTCTTGCCTTGTCGATGCAGCGCGAGGCGCTGGAGGCTAGCCCGCTGTTTCAGGGCATGAGTGACTTCCAGATCCGCAAGACCATCCTGATCTCGGACCGGGTCGACGTGGCCGCTGGTCATCGCCTGATTACGCAGGGCAGTATCGATCGCAGCATGTACGTGGTCGTCAATGGCCGCTTCGAAGTGGTGCGGCGCGAAGGCGACGGCGAGCAATGGCGCGCCGTGGTAGGGCCCGGGGATGTGATCGGGGAAATCGGCTTCGTGCGCGAGACGCGGCGTACTGCCGATGTCTGCGCCCTCGAACCTGCCAGTGCCTTGCGCTTCGACTACACCCGCTTGAAAAAAGACCTGGCCTACTTTCCTTACCTGATGAACCGGCTCAACTTCAATATCAGCGGCATTCTCGGCCAGCGTCTTGCGGAGCTGGTCGAGGCCCAGTCGGGTGCGGATCCCGTCCCGCCAGCAGGGAGGCCGTCAGGCCGGAAGCGACCCGAAGAGGCTGCGCCGACTTTTACGGAACGGGATACTTGAGCGCGTTCTTGGCGATCTTGTCGCGCGCGGCCGCAATCAGGTCGATGTCGAGCGCATCGGCCAATTCGACCAGATAGATCAGCGTATCCGCAACCTCGTCGCGAATCTCGGCCAGCTTTTCGGGGGAAGGCGTGCGGCTTTCCTCGGGCGTGGCCCACTGGAAATGCTCAACCAGCTCGGCGGCCTCGACGATCATCGCCATCGCGAGATTCTTCGGGGTGTGATATTGCCGCCAGTCGCGGGCTGCGGCGAAATCGCGCAGTGCACCACGCAAGCTGGACAGATCAGTAATGGCGGTGGTAGGGACTGTGGGGGTCATGACGACTCCTTGAAAGCATCAACCAGGGCAGGGCGAGGAAGGGCCACAGCGCGGTAGTAAGTCGCGTGAGCCCGTTGAAGTTGAAGAAGTGGCCCTGCTGCCAGGTGCGCAGGGTGTCTTCCAGATAGGGGTTGTCCGGCATCAGGTTGGCCAGCACGGCGGCGAACATCAGGGCCAGCGCGGCGAGGGCCTGGCGCAAGGCGGCGGGCAGTGGCATCACGGCAATCCACAGCAGCAGCCCCAGCCCGAGGCCGCCAAGGCTGCCTGGCGTGGCCCAGGCAAGCCCGCGGTCGCCATGCATCAGTACCAGCAAGGCAAGGCTCTTGACGGCGAGCGCGGCGAGGATCAGGACGGGAGGCAAGAGCAGCGGATGGTTGGCGGCAAGCCGGGTGGCAATCAGGGCGATGGCCCAGGTTTGTGCGGCGACGCTGGCCATCTCCAATACCTGGAAGTCTTCGGCCGCAAATGGCAGGGCGGCGGGCAGGCCGAGCAGGCTGCGCAGGTTGCCATTGCCGAACAGGATAGTTTCCGGATTGAGTTGGGTCAGTAACCATAGGGCGACCAGTACCAGGCCGACATCGCCGTTGGGGCCATGCAGAAAGCGCCGTTGCCGCCAGGCATGCAGACGGCCGCCGTCGAGCAGATCGCGTCCCCAGCGCAGGCTGACCAAGGCACCTAGAAAGGCACCGGTGGCATTGCTGGCGAAATCGAGATTGGAGGGTACCCGGCTGGGCAGGTAGTTTTGCAGAGCCTCGATGCCGAGACTGAAGCCGGCGCCGCCGAGGGTGGCCAGCAAGACGGCGAGGGTAGGGGCCAGTGAGCGACTCAGCGCGGCGGCCCAAAGAAAGCCGAGCGGCAGGTAGGCCAGCGCATTGACGCCGAGGTCAAAGTGAGTGAAATAGCGTGGCCACGCAGCGTTAAGAAAGGCCAAGGGTTCGATGCCGGAATCGCGCCAGCCACTGAAAGGATGCAGGCTGGCATACAGCACCAGCAGCGTGTAGACGCCGGCGAGGGTGAGCGGCAGGCGCGAGCGCATCATCCTGTGAGCGCCACGGAAACGGCCCGACTCAGGCGTGGCGTGGGGTGGCCAGCCGCGCGCGTAGCCGCAACAGCAGTTCGGCGGGAGACAAGCGCACTGGATCGAAGCGCGGCAGATCGATGCCGTCGAGCGTATTTTTCACCAGCAGGCCCAAGTCGGTATCGCCCTCCATCAACAGGCGGCGGTTGAAGAACAGCGTGTCCGGGTCTTCCTCGCGGGCCAGCAGGGCGATGAAGTCACGCGCCCGAGCCGAGATGGTGAGATCTGCGGGCGTGGTATCGAAGACGGGACGGAAACCGCGTTCGCCGTAGCCGAAGCGCAGCGTCATGCCGGCATCGATGACGCGGATGACAAAGCGCTTGCCGATCAACGGCTCCAGCGGTTCACGCGGAATCAGGCGGTCGAGGACCAGATTCAGGCCGGTGACCAGCGCCAGCGTCGGCGGCAGTTGCGGCAGCTTGTGACCGAGGCGGGCCAGGGGGGCGGGAAACGTGAAGTCAGGCAGTTTGAAGTGGGTCATGTCGTTATCCAGTCCAGTCCAGGTTGTTCGTGCCAGAAGCCGTTGCAGTAATCACCTGCTGGCATGTCGGCGCTGTTGCCGTCGATTTGCGCACGATAGGCGCCAATGATTTCGGTCATGCGATCCGATTGCGGTGACAGGCGCAGCAGTTTGACACCTGCCGTCGCCAGATCCGGCAACTCGCGTTCGAGATGATAAACCCGAGCGGACATGGTCTGGATGCCGTTGATCGTCAGGAAGTCGGCGCCCTCGCGGGTCTTGAGATTCAGGCCATCGGGAAACTCGATGCAACGGAACTCGCAGCTGTCCTTCTGCAGATGGTAGCGGCGTGCGGTGAAGCAGCGCGCCGAGTAGGCGAGCGGCAGACGGCCATGGGCGAAGACTTCAGTCTCCATGTTTACCGGCATGTCCTTGTTGATGTTCGCCAGCGCCGTGCGTCCCATCTCCGGCGGCATGACCCAGCGCGTGGCGCCGCAGTCGGCCAGCAGCTTCAGCGTGTGGCTGTTGAAGATATTGAGCGTCGGGCCGGCGACAAAAGTTTGCCCACGTTCGGCGAGTTGGCGTACCGCGCCCATCTCGTTGGCCTCGATGCTCAGGCGGGGATCTTCCTTGACCGCATCCATCAGGCGGCGCACGGCCTTGAGGTCGGATTCCGATTCGATCAGCGGCAGGGTCGACAACGCCACTTGCTTGCCGGCATCGGCGAGCACGGTGGCCACTTCGATCCAGTCGTCAAGGCGCATCTCGTGGCGGCGCGAGCAGACGGCTTCGCCGAGATAGATGACGTCAACCGGCTGCTCCGCCATCTCGGCATAGAAATCCATCGTCCGCTGGCGCGGCCAGTAGAACAGCAGGGGGCCGAGCGAGAGCTTCATTTCCATGGACGGTTGTAGGCCCCGAGCGTTGCGGACTGACCTTCGGAGACCTTGTTTAGCTCTGCCATCCAGGCCGGCGAAACCGCGAAGTGTTCGGGATCGCGTTTGCAGGCGTCGATGGCGCTGCGCCACACCTTGGTGACCTGCGTGACATAGGCCGGGCTGCGCTGGCGGCCTTCAATCTTGATTGCGCGGATGCCCATCTTCATCAGTTCGGGCAGCAGTTCCAGCGTGTTGAGGCTGGTCGGTTCCTCGATGGCGTAGTAGGTCTCGTCGTCGACTTCGAAGCGGCCCTTGCATAGCGTCGGATAGCCGGCCCGTTCGCCAGCACCGAACTTGTCGATCAGGATGCCGTTCAGGCGCGTCTCCATGCCGGTCGGCGTTTCTTCGTAGCGTACCGCCTTGCCGGGCGAACAAGCCCCGTTGCAATTGGGCGAGGTGCCGGTGGCGTAGGCCGATAGCGCGCAGCGGCCCTCGACCATCACGCACAGGCCGCCGAAGCCGAACACCTCGATCTCGACCGGCGTGTTGTTCACCACCTGCTCGACCTGCGCCAGCGACAGCACGCGCGGCAATACGGCGCGCTGGATGTTGAAGCGTTCGCGGTAGAAGTTGATCGCCTCGTAGTTGGTCGCCGAGCCCTGTACGGAAAGATGCAGGCGTAGCTGCGGATGGGTGCGGTGGGCGTAGTCCATCAGGCCCGGGTCGGCGAGGATGATCGCATCGACACCGAAGGCGGCGGCCTTGTCCACGGCGGCTGTCCAGCGTGGCCAGTTGTCGCTTTGCGGGAAAGTGTTGAGCGCGATGAGCACCTTGGCACCACGCTGGTGGGCGTAGGCGACGCCTTCCTTCAGGCTCTTGTCGTCAAAGTTGAGGCCGGTGAAATTGCGCGCGTTGGTCTCGTCGCGAAAACCGGCATAGACGCAGTCGGCACCGTTATCGACGGCGGTCTTGAGTGCCGGCAGGCCGCCGGCAGGGCAAACGAGTTCGAAAGGGCTATTCATGATGGAGGCGGACTATAAAACTTCGCCGTCTGCATCGGCTTGACTTGGGTCAACGACTGCAAAAAGTCGGCGCTGGCGGGACGGCGTAAAGGTGGGGTTGGAGCAGACTCAGGCGGATTCGACCCGGTTGCGCCCGGCGTTTTTCGCCTTGTAGAGCGCGCTATCCGCACGATCAACGGTTTGCTCGGGCGACTCGCTGCCATTGAATTCACTGACACCGATGCTGATGGTCAGGTTCAGGGTTTTTTCATGAAGTTCCAGTGGCAGCGCCCCGATGGATTCGCGCAGGTTCTCGGCGATGCGCAGTGCTTCGTTGCGGTCGCAAGCCTTGAGGACGAGGAGGAATTCCTCACCCCCCCAGCGGACCGCTAGGTCGGATTCGCGCAGGCCGCTTTCCAGTCGTCGTGCAACGATCTTGAGTACTTCATCGCCGACATGATGACCGTGTTCATCGTTGATGCGCTTGAAGTGGTCGATATCGACCACCAGCATGCTGATCGGCCGTGGCGCACGGCGGTATTCGGCGATCAGCTTTTCGATCAGGATAGTGAAGGCATGACGGTTGAGCAGACTGGTCAACTTGTCGGTCGAGGCCATCTCCTCCAGTTGCCACTGGTAGCGATTGAAGGCAAACTGGATCAGGAGAATTACGATCAGTGTGACCACGAGACTGATGGCGAGATTGGTGTAGAGCGTTTGCCGGACCGCAGATAGCGCTACCGCTTCGTTCTGTTCGACGAAGAGAAGCCACTTCAATTCGGGCAGGTAGTTCACATGGAGAATGTGATTGTCGCCATCGACCTCAAACTGATAGGAACCGCGGCGGTCGCTGATGATGCGGTCGATTTGCGGGCCCAGGCTGGGTATGGTGTGCAAGTCGAGCGCCTGCTTTCTGTTGGTGCCGAACTCGACGATTTGTCCGCGTAGATCGACGAAATAGATCTTGCGCTTGAAGCGTTCCTGATACTCATTGATCAGGCGGCGAACGGAATCTACGGTGAGGCCGATACCGGTTGCGCCGATGTAGTTGCCCGAGTAATCGAAGACGCGGTAATTGATGAAGATGGTCAGCGCATCGGCATTGGCCAGGTCGGGATCGACGTTGATCTCGTAGTCCTCGGAAAGGCCGCGCACACGGTAGTACCAGGCGTCGCGTGGTTCGAAGGACGACACGCGCTTGAGGGCACCTTCGGCGGTGTAGTAGATGCCGCTCTTGTCCGAAACGAAGAAGCTGCTGAAGGCACCGTGGCGCTCTTTCACTTCCTTGAGGAAGCGGGCCATGTCCGGCAGGCTCTTTTCGCCACGCAAGACCCAATCGCGCACGAAGGTGTCGTGCGCCATGGTCATCGAAATCAGGATTGGACGGATCAGGTCGCGCTGGATTTCCGAGTAGATATTGCTCGAGGTCAGCGGCAGATCCTGAGCGATGATGGTCTCACGAATGGCTTGCTTGGAAACGAAGTAACCGATCATCGACACGGCGACAAAACCGATCGACAGCAACGCCCACAACATCAGCAGCAGTTGGCGGCGATCAAAGATGGTGGGATGAGTGAGTGGGCGGGCCATGACGTCTGATTCTAGGGCAAACCACGCGGCTTGCGCCCGGCACGTGCAAAGGCGGCATCAAAGATCGGTCGTGGCAGGATTCTCAACAGCTGGGCCACCAGGCCCATTGGCCACGGCATCACGGCAAAGCGCGTGCCGCGATCAATATGGCGCATCATGCTGCGCGCCGCATCTTCCACCGGCATCAGGAAGGGCATTGGGTATGGATTCTTTTCCGTCATCGGCGTGGCGATGTAACCAGGGGCGAGCGTGACGACTTTGACGCCACTGCCACGCAACTCCACGCGCAGGCTTTCAAGGTAGGCAATCGCGGCTGCCTTGGAGGCGCAATAGGCACCGGCACCGGGCAGGCCGCGAATACCGGCCACCGAGGCAATGCCCACCAGCCGCCCGCTGCCCGTCTGGCGCATCGCGGCGAGGAAGGGCTGGAAGGTATGCACCATGCCCATCACATTGGTATCGAAGACGCGCCGGAAGGCTGGCAGATCCTCGGCGGCTTCGGTAAGGGTGCCGACCGAGATGCCGGCGTTGGCAATCACGATGTCGGGAATGCCGGCGCGCTGGATGAAATCCTGACCGGCGACGGCCATGGCGGCCGCATCGGCGACATCAAGCGGGTAAAGGTGGCAGGGGGCGGGAAGCGCAGCCGCGAGTGCCTGGAGTGCTTCGCCGCGCCGGGCGACCAGACCCAGCGTGGCGCCCCGCTGCGCATAATGTTGCGCCAAGGCCATGCCGATGCCGGATGAGGCACCGGTGATCCAGACGCGCATGGGGGCGTTCAGAACGCCTACTTCTTCTTGATTTCGCCGCGGTTCTTGGCGATCAGACCATCCACCACCTCGAGCATGTTGCCGAAGGTGCCCAGATTGGGCGAGGGCATGTACTTGCCACCAATAATCAGCACTGGCACACCGCCGAAACCGTATTCTTGGGTCATTTCAGTAGCACGGCGGACCTTGCCATCGACGGCGAAGGACTTGTACATGTCGGCGAACTGCTGGCGGTCGATACCTTGCTTGGTCACCCAGTCCAACAGTGTTTTTTCGTCGCCGAGGTTGATGCGCTGCTTGATCATGGCATTGAAAACGGCGTCGTTATGCTTGTCGAGCAGCCCAAGACCTTCTAGGGTGTAGTAGATGCGTGCGCCAGGCGCCCATTCGGCGCGGAAGATGGCTGGCACCTTCTTGAAATTCACATCGCTGGGCAACTTCTTCGTCCAGGACTTGAGCAGGGGCTCAAAATCAGCGCAATGGGAACAGCCATACCAGAAGAACTCGATCACCTCGACCTTGCCCGGCTGCTCGGTGGGCTGGGGCATTTGCAGGCGGCTGTAGTGCTTGCCTTCTTGAGGCGCGGCAGCCAGGGCGGGTGACAGGGCAAAACCGCCAATCGTGACTGCAACGACAGCAACAAAAAGGGTGTTGAGCAACTTCATGGGTGTCCTCTCTTCTCTCTTATTCCTTGACCCGAACCACCGTGGCCGGGATACCATTCTGAGACAACTGACCGCGATTCTGGTTCATTTCTTCCGTGCTGCCGTAGGGACCGACACGTACACGATGCATGATGCCCTTGTCGGCCACCTCGACCTCCTGAACACCCGCCTCGAAACCCAGCATGGCAAGCTTGGCCTTCATTTTTTCGGCATCGGCCACCTTCTGGAAAGCGCCTACCTGCAGGAACAGGCGGCCACTGTCTACCTGGGGGGCCGGGGCGGGGGGCGGAGTGGACGCTGATGTTGGCGCAGGCGAGGCATCTGGCGTCGCCGGTTTCTTGCCTTCGAGGATGTCGTAAAACTCGAACTTGCGCTCGGCCGGTTTCTCGATGGGCTTGTCCCCCGGCTTGCCGGGCAGGGCGACCGGCGCCTTCTGACCATTGTCGTGTGGCTTGGGTTCGGACGTCAGCATCTTGTCGACGAAGGGCAGTGGGGTCTTGTTGAGATACCAGACGACGCCAAAGGAAATCAGCACCCCGACGACCAGACCGAAGGCCAAGCCGATGAGCGTACCACCATGTTGATTGGACATTACATGGTCTCCGGTGCAGACACGCCGAGGATGTGCAACCCGTTGCAGATTACCTGACGTACTGCTACCGCCAGCGCCAGACGTGCATGCTTCTGGACTGCATCATCGACCAGCAGTCGCTCGGCGTTGTACCAGGCATGGAACTCCGCTGCCAGTTCGCGCAGCCAGAAGGCGATCGCATGCGGGGCCTGATCACGTGCAGCGTTTTCGATCACCTCGGGGAAGGCGGCGAGCTTGGCCGCCAAGGCAAGCTCGCGTTCGCTGCTCAAGGCACCGAGGTCGGCCTGCGCCAGTTCGCGAGTATCGCCGTCCCACTGATTGAGCACCGAGCAGACGCGCGCATGGGCGTACTGCACGTAATACACCGGATTGTCGTTCGACTGCGATTTGGCGAGGTCGAGGTCGAAATCCAACGACTGATCCTGCTTGCGCAGCAGATAGAAGAAACGGCAGGCATCGTTGCCGACCTCCTGGCGCAACTCGCGCAGGGTGACGTAGGAGCCGGCCCGCGTCGACATCGAAACACGTTCTGTGCCGCGAAACAGGCTGACGAACTGCACCAGTGCCACTTCGAGGGCCTCGGCATCAAGCTCCAGCGCCTGAAGGGCACCCCTGACGCGTGGAATATAACCGTGATGGTCGGCGCCCCAGATGTCGATGATGCGCGTGAAGCCGCGCTCGAACTTGTTCCAGTGGTAGGCGATGTCAGAAGCGAAGTAGGTATAGAGACCGTTGTCGCGCTGCACGACGCGATCTTTTTCGTCGCCGAAGGTGGTGGAACGGAACCACTTGGCGCCGTCCTGCAGGTAGATGTGGCCGCGCTTGTCGAGTTCGGCCACGGCCTTGGCCACCATGCCGGTATCGTAGAGCGAGCGCTCCGAGAACCAGCAATCGAAATGCACGCCGTATTCCTCAAGGTCGGCGCGGCCGTCGGCCAGTTGTTCCGAAAGGGCGTGCTGGTGAATGTAATGCCAGTCCTCGCCGAGCAAGTCCTTGGCCGCGGCGATCAGGCCATCCAGATGCGCTTCGGCATCCGGCTCGGGGGGGGGCACACAGGCCAGCACGGCGGCGGCCGGATGGACGTAACGATCGCCATGCGCATCCCTGACCTGCTTGGCCATGTCGCGCACATAGTCG
>Ga0247844_1005908_pt1 | contig 15184 bp, 10 predicted proteins | sample LaCtaG_FD_192421 | JGI IMG/M metagenome (GOLD analysis project Ga0247844, IMG submission 192421) | Freshwater microbial communities from meromictic Lake La Cruz, Castile-La Mancha, Spain - LaCruzMarch201714.5m_1 | ecosystem: Environmental > Aquatic > Freshwater > Lake | place: Spain: Castile-La... | reverse complement strand
AAAAAAGCCGAAAGTAATCTCCAAATATCCGAAGGAGAATTTCAAAGAATGCACAGAGAAGAAGTTAGAATTCAAACAGAATTAGCACACTTGAAACCTCAAATAGAAAGTTACGAAAAAAGGTTAAGTGTCAGTAAGGGTAGTACAAAAGTATTAGAAGAAGAAATAATTAAATTAAAAAGTAAAATTCAAACTTTAAAAAATGACTTATCAAAATAAAAATCCCATAACAGTAGTAATTTTCGGAGCTACAGGTGATTTGGCTAAAAACAAAATTTTATCTGCATTACTTGATTTACATATAAAAGGCATGCTTGGCCCTCACTATCGTGTAGTTGGTTATTCTAGAAAAGATTTATCAGATGCTGATTATAGACAATTTGCCCGAACTGCAATTATTGAAAAAAACAAAATTGTGGCAGAGGGTGTTTTAGAAGATTTTTTGAAAAAGGTGACGTATCTTCGTGGTGATCTTGATAATATTGATGATTACAAAAATTTACGTCAAAATTTGGCGGCTTACGATAATCAATTGGGAACATGTACTAATAAAATTTATTATTTAGCTGTGCCTCCAACAATGTATGAAAAAGTTTTTAATGGTTTGGATAAAGGTGATTTGGTTTTGAGCTGTAAAAAACCCGGCATTGATAGTTGGACTAGAATTTTGGTTGAAAAACCTTTTGGTAATGATTTGGAACAGGCGAGATTGCTTGATAAAAAACTAGGATCATTGTTTGATGAAAGTCAGATTTTTAGAATTGATCATTATCTAGCCAAAGAAGCGGTGCAAAATATTATTAGCTTTCGTTTTGCTAATGCTATTTTTGAACCACTTTGGAACAATGAGTATGTTGATCGAGTGGAAATAAAACTTTTTGAAAAAAATACCCTAGAAAGCCGTATTAATTTTTATGATAAAGTCGGAGCCTTGCGTGATGTTGGACAAAATCATTTATTACAAATGTTAGCCTTGATTGCTATGGAAGATCCTGGAGGCATTACTTCTAATAAAATTCGTGAAGCTCGTGAAAAAGTTTTGGGTCAAATTGTGCCTTATTCTAGAAAAGTAGATAATTATGCTTATCGTGCTCAATATAATGGTTATAAAGAAATTGATCCAGCTTTTAAAAATTCAGAGACCGAAACTTATTTTAAAGTGAAATTAAATATTAAAAATAAGCGTTGGGATCGCGTACCTTTTATTATTGAAAGTGGTAAGGGTTTGAATGAAAGCAGGGTAGAAATAAATATTGTTTTTAAAGATAAACAAAGTTCAGTTTGCCAGATTGATGAAGTTTGTCGTTACAATAATCAAATCAAAATTAATATTCAACCAGAAGAAAAAATCTCACTTTGTTTCTGGACTAAAAAACCAGGTTTGTCATTTGAATTAGAACAAAGAAATCTGGCTTTCAATTTTAGTGAAGATAATTTACCGGTGACTGATGCTTATGAAAAAGTGCTTTATGATTGTATTCACGGAGATTCGACTTTATTTACTTCAACCGAAGAGGTTTTGCGAGAATGGGGTATAATAGAAAAAATCTGTGCTGATTGGAAAAGTGTACCACTAGAACATTATGATTTGGGCATGAATCCAGATGATTTAAAAATTTTAGAAGAAAAAATATAATTTAAAAATATGAAATTAGGATATATCGGTCTTGGAAAAATGGGTTACGGCATGGTGGAAAAAATGTTGGAAAAAGGTCATCAGGTTGTGGCTTTTAATCGCAGTCCTGAAAAAGTCGATAGTATCAAAGAGAAGGGTGCGATTCCGGCTTATACAATTTCTGAAATTTTTGAAAATTTGGAAGGTGGTTTTTTTGAAAATACTGGAAGTGCTGAAACATCTGGCGGACGAAAAGTAATTTGGTTAATGGTGCCGTGGCAAACTGTTGATGAGGTTTTGGATCAAGTTATACCTTTTCTAAAAGCAGGCGACATTGTTATTGATGGTGGAAATTCTCCTTTTGAAAAAAGTATCGAGCGTGGCAAAAAACTAGCCGATCTTGGTTTTGATTTTATGGATATTGGTACGAGCGGTGGTCCTGGCGGTGCTCGCAACGGGGCTTGCTTAATGATTGGTGGTAAGGCTGAAACTTTTACTGAACTAGAAAATCTGTTTAAAGATATTTCTGTGGAAAATGGTTACGGTTACATGGGTCCTGCTGGAGCCGGTCATTTTGTAAAAATGGTTCATAATGGAATTGAATATGGCATGATGCAAGCGATTGGTGAGGGATTTGAAGTTTTGAAATCAGCCGACAAACTTTTTGGTCAAAGTTTAGATTTGAAAAAAGTTACAGGAATTTATAATCATGGTTCTGTGATTGAGTCTCGTTTAATTGGATGGCTCGACAAAGCTTACTCTCAAAACGGTCTAGAATTGGATGGAATTTCTGGCGAAGTAAAACATAGCGGCGAAGGTTTGTGGACTGTGGAAACTGCTCAAAAACTTGGTGTGCCTGTAGAAAACATTAAACAATCTTTAGATTTTCGAGTGGCTTCAACTGGTAATCCTAGTTATACCGGTAAAGTTGTTTCCGCTCTACGTAATCAATTTGGTGGGCATGATGTGAAGGAAAGTGCTTAAAATAAAATCCTCTTAGCGTATGATATAATTCTTGTATGAAAATTATTGATATTTCTGTGCCGATTAATAATAAAACTGTTGTTTATCCAAATAATCCTGCAGTGGTAATTGAAAAAGTGGCTAAGACCGCCAGTTCGTCTTCTCAGTTGAGTAAAATTTCTTTTGGTTCACATACCGCTACGCACATCGATGCACCGTCTCACACTATCGAGTATGGCGATCCTATTGAATACTACTCTCTAGAAAATTTTATTGGGGAATGTCAGGTTTTTGATTTTAGTTATTTGAATCCTGGTGAATTAATTAAAATTTCAGATTTTGAAAAAGTTTTAAACGGCGAAAACTCTCCAAAAAAAGAAATTTCCGCTGGTGCCAGAATTTTAGTTAAGACCTCTAATTCTAATCGAGGTTACGATGAATTCTATGAAGACTTCGTGGCTTTGAGTGGAGACTGTGCAGATTGGTTAGCTGAGAAAAATATTTATCTTTTTGGAATTGACTATTTATCTATTAAGAAACGCGGCTCGGCTGATAATCGGGCCCACAATTCTTTGCTTGCTAAAAATATTCCAATTATTGAAGGTTTGAATTTAAAAGAAGTTACAGCCGGCACTTATGAAATTTTTTGCCCACCCTTGAAATTGACTGGTGTTGATGGAGCTCCAACTAGAGCCGTTTTGATTATTAGAGAATAAATTTTGTAGAATTAGTATTAATTGGCTAATTTGGCATTAAATAGTAAAATAGAGAGATAAAATTATGGAAAATTCAATCAACAACTTCTCAAAACAATTTGCTTTTGAGCCAGAAATTATCAATCCTGAAAAATTTAATAATACTAAAAAAAGTTTTGTGCTTGGGGGAATGGGCGGTTCTCATTTAGCTGGTGGAATTTTCAAAATAATTAATCCTGAAATTAATTTATCTATTTATCGAGATTACGGCTTACCTAAAAAATCAGCCGAGGATCAGGACGCTACTCTATATATCGCCAGCTCTCATTCTGGTAACACTGAAGAAATTTTGGATTTCGCTGATGAGGCTTATTCAAAAGGTTTGGATTTAATTATTGTTACAACTGGTGGAAAATTATTGGAATTTGCACAGGAGAATAAAATTCCTACCATTGTTTTACCTAATGATGGTATTCAACCTCGCACCGCGCTAGGTTATTCATTGCTCGCTTTGTATAAAATAATTTTACCTGAAAAAGTTTCTGACTTACAAAAACTACAAAATATTATCGACTCACAGAAAAATGTCGCACAAGCTAAAGAGTTAGCTAAAACCTTACAAAATAAAATTCCAGTCATTTATACTTCATCTCAAAACCGGGCCGTGGCATATAATTGGAAAATTAAATTTAATGAAACTGGAAAAATTCCTGCTTTTTATAATTCCTTTTCAGAACTTAATCATAATGAAATGCAAGGTTATGATTTTGTGTCAGAAAATGCCGCATTATCTGAAAAATTTCACTTTATTTTTATTCACGACAGTGCCGACAATGAAAGAGTGGAAAAAAGAATGAACGTCACAGAACAGGTTTATAAAGAAAAAGGATTACCAGTTACCAGCTTGTTTTTAGAAGGTGATTCAAAAATTGAACAGATTTTTAATTCGCTTTTGCTTGCTGATTGGGTTTGTCTAGAATTAGCCAAGATTTATGGCACCGAACCAGAGAAAGTGCCCTTAATCGAAAAATTTAAAACTTTACTTTAAATATTATGATTAGAGAAATATAATTATGTTAATAGATCAAATTTTTAAAAGAAAATATTCCGTTGTAATTGTTTTGCTTCTTCTTGCCGCTATTCTGCTTTCTATTGGCTTATTTAAATTATTTAATTCTGAAATGAAACCTGGAACCATTGAAAATTCAACAGAACAGGCAGATTGGGTTAAATATACGAATACAGATTTTAATTTCACTATTAGTTTTCCAAAAGATTGGAAGATTTATGAAGACTTATCTGATATAAACGCGCCAAAAATAAATATTTATAAGCCTGAATATAAAACAAAAACTCCCTTAAATAATTTTTCTCAAGAATCAAACATTTCTATTTTTCCCAAGGGCCTAGCGACTGACGTTGTGGTTGGAAAAACTCAAGACGTTAATTTTAATTTAAAAGAAAAAACTGCGAAATCATTTGATTATCTTCTAACAAACAATTTAGCTTGGGCTTCTTTTATAACTTTCAACACACCTCCAAAATCATGGCAGTCTTGGGGATTTGTTTGGTTAAATACAGAAGTTAAAAATCTTACTTATAAATGTAAAAGTGGAAGCAAAGAGGTGGAATTAGATCTTTGTAACACTTTTGAAGGTGATATACTGGAAAGACAAGGTAGTATTGATAAAGAAATCAGAAACACAGAATTAAAAATTTTAAGCACATTTAAATTTATTGATTAATGAAAAGTCCTAGTACTTTTAAAAACATCAAAAGAGAATGGTATAGATATGAACCTCAAAAAGTTTTTGAGCTTTTTAATGTTACCAATAAAGGCTTAAAAAAAGAGCAAGTTAAACATAATCTGGAAAAATTCGGCAAAAATATTTTGGTTGATTCTAAAGCCAGAAGTTATTTTGAAATTTTCTTGTCTCAGTTTGCCAGCCCTCTGGTTTATATTTTGGTGGTGGCATCAGGAATTGTTTTTTGGCTGGGTCATTACACCGACGCTTTGATTGTAGCTGGAATCGTTTTGCTAAACGCCATTATCGGAACCATTCAAGAAGGTAAAGCCGAAGATACTTTAATGGCTTTAAAAAATTATATTAAAAGCTATGCTACAGTCATTCGCGATGGTAAAGAGAAAATTATTGATGATACAGAACTAGTACCTGGAGATTTAATTTTATTAAAAGATGGTGGAGCTGTGCCGGCTGATGCGCGATTGGTTTTTGCGAATTCTTTAAAAGTAAATCAATCAATTTTAACAGGAGAATCAGAATTAGTTATTAAAACCGCAGATCAAATTGCGGCTACAAATTTACAAATAGCCGACCAACAAAATATGATTTTTCGCGGTTCGTATGTAGTTTCTGGCTTGGCTACGGCAATAGTTATTGATACGGGTACTAATACTGTTATCGGAAAAATTTCAGAAAAATTAAAAGAGATAAAAATCGATGTGCCGCTAAAAAGAAAAATCGATGAACTATCAACAATTATAATGTGGCTTGTGGGAATTTTGTCTGTAGTTATTTTTGTTTTTGGAGTTTTATCTGGAAAAGTTTGGATGGATATGTTTTTGACGGTTGTGGCTATTGCAGTGGCGGCGATTCCTGAAAGTTTGCCGGTCGCGGTGACTTTGGTTTTGACTGCCGGGGTTTGGCGCATGACGCAGAAAAATGTTTTAGTAAAGAGATTGCAAGCGGTTGAAGCTTTGGGTCAAGCCACGGTGATTGCGGTCGATAAAACCGGCACCATTACCAAAAATCAAATGATGGTTGGTAAAATTTTTGTAAATAATCGTTTTATAGAAGTTACCGGAAGTGGTTACGAGCAGATTGGTAACTTCATAGAGAACGGTCAAATTATTGAAAAATTAGAAAAAGATAAAGATTTGGATTTACTTGCCAAAGCTTCTGTTTTTACTGCTACTGCTGATTTAAGGTATAAGTCTGATCAAAGAGAATGGATTTTGGAGCGAGGTGATCCTACAGAAGCCTCTCTTTTGGTTTTGGGCAAAAAATATGGTTATATCAAAAGCGAGTTAGAAGATCGTTTCCCCAAAATTTTGGAAATTCCTTTTGATTTTGATACTAAACATCACACCACTATTAATTTAGTAAAAAATAAAAATATTTTATTTACCGCAGGCAGTCCAGAAATTATTTTGGCCAAGTGCCAGACCATTTGGCAAGGAGGTAAGGTGGTGGGGATTTCAGACGTAGATAAAAATAAATTAGAAACGACCATTAATGATATGAGTTCTGAGGGTTATCGAATTTTAGCTTTGGCCATTAATATGAAGCCGCCGAAAGAATTGCCCAATAATGAATTGCCAGAATTAACTTTTCTGGGATTTGTGGGAATTATCGACTCTATTCGTCCTGAGGTTTATGACGCGGTTGAAAAAGTGAGAAAAGCCAATATTAAAATTGTGATGATTACTGGTGATCATGCTTTGACCGCACAATCAATTGCTAAAAAAGTCGGCATCTATAGAGAAGGAGATATTGTTTTGACCGGAAATGATATTGATAGTTTAGATGAAAAATCTCTGATAGAAAAATTAGACAAGGTTACGGTTTTCGCTAGAGTGACGCCGGATCACAAAATGAAAATTATTGATTTGTTTAAAAAACGAGGTGATATTGTGGCTATGACAGGAGACGGTATTAACGATGCTTTATCGCTAACAGAGGCAGATTTGGGCGTTTCTATGGGTAAAAATGGGACTGAAGTGGCTCGTCAGGCGTCTGATATCATTTTGCTCGATGATAATTTTGGAAATATTGTGGAAGCAGCCGAAGAGGGTCGAAATATTTATTGGACTATCAGTAAAACAATTTTATTTTTGTTATCGACCAATCTTGGAGAGCTTCTTTTGATTACTATCGCAGTTTTAATTGGTATGCCTTTGCCGTTGGCGGCCACTCAAATTATTTGGTTAAACTTGGTGACAGATACGTTTTTAATTACCGCTTTGGTTTTTGATCCGAAAGAAAAAAATATTATGTCAGAAGAGTACCGTTCCAAAGGTAATCATATTCTCGACTCGCTAATGATCACTAGAATTTTGACAGTTTCTATTACGATTTGTTTTGTGACTTTAGTTTTGTTTAATAATTATTTGCCTTTAGGTATAGAAAAAGCTTCAACTATCGCCTTAACTACTATCACAGTCCTAAACTTATTTAATATTTTCAACGTCCGTTCTCACATTAAATCAATCTTTACTCAGAGCATTTTTAATAATAAGTATTTAATTGGTGGTATTTTAATTGCTACAGGACTACACTTGTGCGCTATTTATTTACCATTTATGCAAGACCTTTTAAAAACCACCGCTCTTGATTTAAGCGATTGGGGTGTTATTTTTGGAATAAGTATTTCTATTATTGTAATTGAAGAAATACGAAAATATATTTTTAGATCAGGGCTTAGATTGAGAGATAGAAATTGTTGTTAGGTGGTTTCTTTAAAAAGAATGAGATAAGTGGAGCGTTTAATCTTTTTTTAGTGAATCTCTAATTTCAGTTAATAGTTCAGCTTCTTTAGAAAGTTTTGGAGCCGCTTCTTGTTGTGCTTCATGATGAATGCGTAATCTATTCATTTGTTTAATCGCAAAAAATATAACAAAAGAAACAATTAGAAAACTAATAATAGTATTTATAAAAACTCCATAATTTAAAGTAATTGCGACAGTGGTTCCAGAAGCTTGTCTTAAAACAATATTTAGACTAGAAAAATCTAAACCTCCAGAAATAAAAGAAAGGGGAGGCATAATAATATCTTTAACTAAAGAGTTTACAACTCCGGTAAAAGCTGTACCGACAATAATACCAACTGACATATCTACAACATTACCTTTGATGGCAAAATGTTTGAATTCTTCTACTATTTTCATATAGTGGAATTATATTACGGTTGAGTTTTTAAGCAACTCGTGGGCGTTTGATGACTTGAATGACTTTGCCGTTGATCATAAAACTGTCGTCTTCATGGATATAAATAGGCGGGATTTCTTTGGTAGATTGAGACATTAACAAAACTTGGTTGTTAACTTCGTCCCAGACATATTTTTTAATGTTAGCCATGTCATCAATAATAGAAAGAATCACATCACCATTACGAGGATTACGATATTCACTATCGATAATTAAATAATCACCGTCTTCGATAGTTTTGCCATCAACAGAAGCTTTGTTCATAGAAAGACCTTGAGCCCGAATAGCAAAAACACTTTTACATTTTTTTAGAATGCTTTTAGAAATTTTTAAATAACCTTCTATATTTTCGTTAGCGAAAATTGTAGCAGGACCACAGTTAGCTGTTCCGATGATTGGAATAGAAAGTAGGGAAGAGTTTTGAGTTTTGCCCATAATTGCAGGAAGAATTGATTTAGTCTTTTTATCTATTTTGATAAAACCCTTCTTTTGAAGTTGATCTAAATGGTGTTTTATTTTTTGAGGAAATTTTTCTCCAACCGCGTCACCAATTTCACGCAAGGTTAGACCAGTAATGTTTCTTTCGCGAGTTAATTTTAGTATAGCCTCTTGTATTTTATGCATATTAATTAAATTATTCTTCCCATTAATATCCTTATTATACACATTTCTAGAAAAAATTAAATAAGTTATCCACAGATATTTAAAACTAGAAAACTTGACAAAATATTTAATCAAACTAAAATTAGTTCAGTATCAAATTAATAACTAATCAAAAAATATGTTTCAAGACTTTCAAAAAAAAGAAAACCGCGTAAAAAAACACTTCACACGTCTTTCTATGATGGCAAAATTAGTTAAATACATTAGAACAGGCAAAAGCTTTAAATTGATTTTCTAATAAGAAAATAATACACACCTTTCCGTGTTATAAACATTTAATATTTTAACTTTCTCTGTTAAAATATACTTAATGAGTAATGTAACAATTGAAAACGTTAAAAAGTATTGTCGAGCAGCAAATTATTTAAGTGCCATTCAGATTTTTTTACAAGATAATTATTTATTAGAAAGACCTTTATCACCAAATGATATTAAGTCTCGCTTGCTTGGTCACTGGGGAACTTGTCCTGGTATTAACTTTGTTTATGCGAATTTAAATTTTCTCCTTAAAAAACATAACGACGCCGATTTTGTTTTGGTGGTTGGTCCAGGTCACGGTTTTCCAGCTATTCAATCGAACTCTTTTATTGAAGGCACTCTAGGTGAATATTATCCAAATGCTACTATCTCAAAGGCAGGTATTGAAAATATTACTAAAAATTTCAGTTGGCCTTATGGTTTTCCAAGTCACGCCAGTCCTCATACTCCAGGTGTTATTTTAGAAGGTGGAGAGCTTGGTTATTCTTTATCTACTTCATATGGTGCTATTTTAGACAATCCAAAATTGATTGTGGCTTGTATTGTCGGTGATGGTGAAGCAGAAACTGGTCCAACCGCGACAGCTTGGCACGCAAACAAATTTGTTGATCCTCGAAACAACGGAGCGGTTTTGCCGATTCTGCATTTGAATGGTTACAAAATTTCAGGTCCAACTATTTATGGTCGGATGTCAGACGAAGAATTAACAAATCTTTTTACTGGTTATGGCTACGATGTTCACATTGTTGAAAAAGCCGAAGGTGCCAGTGGTGCCGAAGGTGATGAAGAAAAAATTTACACTGACATGGCTGACACTATGGAGGCGTCTTATGTAAAAATTCGTCAAATTCAAGCCGACGCTCGAGTTAAAAATGTCGACACTATCAAACCAAAATGGCCAATGATTATTTTGCGAACTCCAAAAGGCTGGGGAGGTATTAAAGAAATGGACGGTAAAAAAATCGAAGGTAACTGCTATTCTCATCAAGTTGTCGTTAAAGAACCTCGCACTAAGAACAATGAATTAATGGCGCTTGATACTTGGTTTCACTCTTATAAATTCGAAGAATTGTTTGATGAACAAAATGGTTTTATCCAAGAAGTAAAAGATTTAATTCCAGAAGGTGATCGACGCATTGGTAAAAATAAACACACTTTTGGTGGTCCAGAAGTTTATAAACCACTTCAATTACCAGATCCAAATACTTTTGCAGAACCTTTAACAAAACCAGGGGTAATTGGTTCTAGTTCTATGATTCGAGTAGGAGAATATTTAAATGAAGTTTTCAAATTAAATGCCGATGCTAAAAATTTCAGATTCTTTTCACCGGACGAAACTTATTCTAATAAATTGGATAAAGTTTATGCCAGCATCAAACGTGCTTGGGTATGGCCTTTGGAAAAATGGGATGAAGATTTAGCGCCACAAGGCCGCGCAATCGAAATGCTCAGCGAACATACTTTGCAAGGTTTAATGCAGGGTTATGTTCTAACTGGTCGTCATGGAATTTTTGCTTCATATGAATCATTCATTCAAATTGTTTCTAGTATGGCTGATCAATACGCCAAGTTTCTAAAACAAGCCAAAGAAGTGGCATGGCGCGGTAATATTCCTTCTTTCAATTATATTTTGACTTCATCTGGTTGGAGACAGGAGCACAATGGTTTTTCTCATCAGAACCCGGGTTTCATTGATGATATGCTTCAACGACAAGGGGATTTTATAAATGTTTATTTCCCAGCAGATGGAAATGCAGCTTTGGCAGTGATCGATGAATGTTTGTCTTCTTCATACGGTATTAATGTTATTGTGGCAGGAAAAACTTTGGAACCACGTTGGACAACTGTGGAATCATCTAAAGAGCAATTAAAAGAAGGTTTAGCAATTTGGAATTTTGCTAGTCAGGAAAATCCAGATATTGTTTTTGCTTCAGCAGGAGATTATCTAACAAAGGAGGCTCTGGCTGCTGTTGATTTATTGCAACAAGAATTACCTGAAATTAAAACTCGATTTGTGAATGTGTCGACTTTGTCTTGGTCTGGTTTTGGTGCGGGTCAACATGTTTTAAGTAAGCCAGATTTCTTCAGATTCTTTACTAATGACAAGCCTGTAATCTTTAACTATCACGGCTATCCTCAAACTATTAAACAAATTCTGTTTGATTATGCGGAAAATCCAAAACGCTTCAAGGTTAACGGTTACAACGAAAACGGTTCAACAACCACACCATTCGATATGCAATTGCGAAATGGTACTAGTCGATATAATTTGTTATTAGACGCAATTTCTTTCTTGAAAGAAGGTAATAAAATAAGTCCAGAAAAAGCTTCTGAAATAGTAGAAAAATATCACACAAAAATTGCTGAATTCAAAAAATACATTGTTCAGTATGGTGTTGATCCAGAAGAAATCAGTGAGTGGCAGTGGAAAAAATAAAATAAAAAATGCAAAAAATTATTATAGTAAATAGCGGCAGTGTTTCTAAAAAGTATGCTCTTTATGAAGGACAAGAATTATTATTGTCTGCTCATTTTGAGATTTTACCCCAAGAATTTCAAATGCATTTGAAAAAGGGCGAGACTTTTTCTAGAAGTGAACGTATTTCTAGAGAAAATTTTGAACAAGCCTTTGATTTTTTTGTTGATCTGCTTGTTAAATCAAAAAATATTGAAAAAGAATATGACATTGTTGGGGTAGCTTTTAGAATTGTGGCTCCAGGCTTAAATTTTCAAAATGATCAAAGAATTGATAAAACTTACTTATCAAAAATTGATGAAGTTTCTGAAAATTCCATGATTCATATAAAAGCTATGAGAGAAGAAATGAATCAGGTGATAGATCGATTACCTAAAACTGCGCATTTTGCTATTTCAGACAGTTCTTTTCATATCACAAATCCAGAACACGCTAGACGTTATGCTATTTCAAACAAAATTACCGAACAAGCAGAACTTTATCGTTATGGGTATCACGGGATCTCCGTTTCTTCAATTGTTGAGAATTTAAAATCAGAAAATAAATTGCCAGCAAAAATGATTGTGTGTCATTTAGGCGGTGGAGCTAGTTTGACCGCTGTGTTAAATGGAAAAAGTTTAGAAAATTCTATGGGCTATACACCCCTTGAGGGAATTCCAATGGCTACTCGATCTGGAAATATTGATGCCGGAGCAGTTTTGGCAATGATGGATTATGAAGATTACGATTCTAGTGAAATGAAAGAAATTTTGTTTAATGAATCTGGGTTACAGGCAATCAGTGAAGTTTCTTCAGATACTCGAGATTTAATTGAACAGTCTGAGGCTGGCAACAAAAAAGCAGCTTTAGCGTTAGATATGTATGCTCATTCTATTAAAAAATATATTGGCGCGTATACGGCTATTTTAGGAGGATTGGATTTAATTGTTTTTACAGCAACAGTGGGAGAGAGATCAAATAAAATGCGAGAAAAAATTTGTTCAGGTTTGGAGCATTTGGGAATTAATCTTGATCTAGATTTAAATAAAAAATTAAATGAACACGAAGGTTATATTAATAAACCTGGCAGCGAAGTTTCCATTTTAATTAAAAAAACAGACGAGATGGCGGAGATGGCAAGACGAACTTACGAATTACTGAATAAAAATTAATTTACAAAAACTATAAAATATTGTGTGATATATAATACCTTGACACACCCTATTGGTATATTACTCTAAAAGAGGAGTCTGTACTCTAACAACAAAAAACAACAACAAAAAGGAGGAATACTCGTGAAAACTACGAAATCAGAAGTTAAGCATGTAAAAGTTAAGAAAACGGAAAAAACCATGAACCTGTTTGGCCGAGCCACTTGGCAATGGCTATTCTTCGGTCTCGGACAGCTGGCGCAGTTCTTGAAGAAATCCAAAGACGGAGCTCTTTCAACGGCTGCAAAACTGGTCGCCAATGATAAAATCGTTGGTGTTCGAAATCGTGCAGGTGAGTTGGTCTACGCATGTCGTATTCCAAGGGTGTTGAAATATACATCATGGGAACTGATTGAACAGCTTGCCGACGATAAATTCAATTTGGTCGGCAAATGGCTCGAGCAAAAATTCTCGAATAAAGAAAAGCTTGAGTTTGATGCCAAAAAGTTGGAAGCTTTTGAAAAAGAGCTTGAAATGCCGGCGCAGTTTATTGTGTATTTTATTCAATGTTTCGTCGACTGCGGTTTGGTCAAGGTTGATCAAAACAAAATCTTGTCATTGGTGTCGAAGGGCACCAACCTCTCTGCTAGCAGCTTGAGAAAAGTTGCAGTAACGAGAAGTTTACGGGCAACGGCTCATAAACTTGATGAGGTTTCTACAGAAACGGATGCGTTGAAAATTCTGAAAAATCTCCATACTAAACATGACCAGAAAACCAAAATGGTGACTGTTCCTATTGAAGTGGATGGTTCGTTCAGAATTCATCACATTTGTGAAATTCGAATTGGTCATCAGGACATGGATATCGAAGAGCTGGACGCGACAATTGTTAGATTGGAAGCAACCCTGCCAGTCAATCGTCCACAAGTCATTGTGATAGGTGGTCTGATCCAAGGAACATTTCAGCACGTACAAAAGGAAAGAAGGGATACTTTGACCACTGGTTTAAAAAGTGACAACTCACAGTTGGATTTGGCCAAAAATATCCTGAAAAGGATTTCGAGCCTGGGTATCAAAGTCATTGTTAATCTTAGCGATGATGACAAAATATGGTGCCAGAATTCAGCAGCGTTTCTATATAACGCCATCGAGAATCAAAACAAACCGATCTCAGACAAGAGCAAAAAATCTTTGCATTTTATGCAACTTGATAAAATGAAGGGAAATAAGGTTTGGGATATGGCGAAAGATTTCACCTGGACTGTTTCGTTAGAATATCAGATGAGGACTGGTCTCAGACTACGTTCTGCTGACGAAATATTGATCATCACCAAGGGTGAGGTTCATATGGAGGAGTCGATTCTCCTGATGGATGCGTACAACCGGTTGGTTAACGGAGATGCTTTGACGGCCGACCATGCAATTCTTGAGGTGGACAAAATTCCCTTGCCGGGAAAAGTGTTTGATGACTTCATGGTGGTGGATGATTGCAAATTCGAAGTCTTGATCAAAGACAAAGCCTCGGGTACTGAAAGAAGCCTATCCATCATGGAGAAGCATTTCTTCAGGCTCACGGCCAACTCAATGGTCGGCGATCCAACATCGGCAGTTCGAGCTATCACAGCTCAACTTAACAGCATGAAAGCGGAGAAACCTGATGTGGTATTTATCGAGCACGAGCAACAAGCTTTTGTGTTCGCGACAGACCACACCCTCGTGGCTTCGCTTCCTGGTATGCAAAAAATGAATATTGGTCGACGGTCGCAATTTGCGAACGTTCAGTCCGATCCTTCACATCGCGTCATGACCACAAGGAAAGACGTTTTTGGAGGGGGTACAATGCCCATTACATTCTATCCTGACGGCTCATTCGAGGTGTTTATGGTAGACCGTCGTTTGATGGATAAAGCATCTATCTCTGACGAAAGGATTAAGATTCCTTTTATGGTTGATTGGCAAAATGGATCAGTGACAGCAAATGCTGACTTACAGGCGATTTTCATGGATTACACCATGCATCATCTGTTGCCAAATCATCCAACGTGGATTTTCTACGGAGGAGACCATGTTCAGGGGTTCAACTATCCAACTCATTGTTTTGAAAGTCAGCGGGTTGGGTTAGTTTCGGTGGATTCTCAGAAAGAGTTCGTCGCTTCGCTTATCAAGTGTGCATTAGTGGAAACGCCAAAAATGCACACCAAAGAACACTTGAAGCACGTTGGAATTATCCCAGGAAATCATGAGTGGAATTCTGGGCATAAAAACCTCGGTGTTATTCATTGTGAACAGATCAAGCATGCTTATGAGTTGGCGTTTGTTCACTGCGGAGTTCACACTCCGGTTGTACCTGGTGTAAGACCAAGTCCACGAGTTGAAATCTACGACTCGGCTCGCGACAATGCGGGTAACCACTACAAGGTTTGGGCAGGTCAGGA
>Ga0247844_1005905_pt1 | contig 15194 bp, 15 predicted proteins | sample LaCtaG_FD_192421 | JGI IMG/M metagenome (GOLD analysis project Ga0247844, IMG submission 192421) | Freshwater microbial communities from meromictic Lake La Cruz, Castile-La Mancha, Spain - LaCruzMarch201714.5m_1 | ecosystem: Environmental > Aquatic > Freshwater > Lake | place: Spain: Castile-La... | reverse complement strand
CCCGATGCCGATCGCGGGCGCCATGTTCGTCGTCACTGCATCGGATGCACCAGGGCGCAAATGGCGGATCACCGCTGTGCGCGAGACTGCGCCGAATGAATACGACGTCGTCGCCACCCGCTACGTCCAAGAGAAATTCGACGCGATCGAGGACGACGTCTTCCTGGCCCCGGTGACCGTCACACGGCTTTCTTCGGGGGCCGTCCAGCCCCCCACCGAACTGATCATCACCGAGAGCATCTATCGGGCCAACAACCAGACGCGCACGCGCGTCACCTTGTCGTGGAAGGCGTCGACCGACACACGGGTGGCGTCCTACACCGTCGAACTCATCACCCCGGCCGGCGTCACCACGAGGACCGGCAACACCCGCTCTAACAGCATCGACCTGCTAGATGTGGAGACGGGCTTCTACACGTTCCGGGTTTACTCGGACACCCTGGTCCAGCGCAGCCGACCGCTTCAAGTCGACGGCTACGAGGTCCGGGGCAAGGAAGCTCCGCCGGCCGACGTCACCGGCTTCACCGCCGATCCCCAGCTTGCTGGCGTGGACCTGTGGTGGAACCCGGTGCCGGACCTCGATCTGGTCGGCTACGAAATCCGAGAGGCCGCCCCCTCCCGCCCTGGTGGCTACACGTGGAACGTGCAGCAATCCATCGCGACGACCGTCGCACGTGACGTAGACCCGACGCTGGGGCCTTACCTGCTGGTCATCACCAGCACCGACCATGGCTTTGCGATCGGCGACCCGGTCTATATCGAGGGAGCAGGCGTCATCGCTCCTGCGGGCCAATCCGTGATGCCGTTCGACGGCGCGTATCTGGTGTTCGACGTCATCAACTCCACCACAATCACGATCCTCGACACCAAGATCAAGGAACTGACCGGGGTTTGGAACGGCTCGTCCGGCACTGGCACGGCCACCATCCGCTACGACAACACCCTGGTCCGCGACCTCAAGTCGACCAGCTACTTCCAGCCCCTGCAGGACACGTCCAACCACACCTACCTGATCAAGGCCCGGGATGACTCGGGCAACTATTCCAGCAACGCCTCGGAAGTGTCCTCCCGGATCGCTGCCCCGACCGACGTCACCATCTTCACCGCCACGCCGCAGGAAGATGGCGTTCTGCTGCGCTGGGAGGCCGTCCCTGGCATCGACGTCGAATACGAGATCAGGGCGGGGCAATCCTGGGACCTCGGCCAGACCCTGTCGATCACCTCGTCGACCACGATCACCATGCTGTTTCCGGCGATCGGCCTGAAGATTTTCTGGGTCCGCGCCCGCTCGCGCCTCGGGCTCGAAAGTCCCAACCCCCTATTCTCGCAGATCGCGCTGGAAAACCCGGCATGGCGCAATTTCATCCTGACATCTGACTATCAGGCGGGGAGCTTTGTCGCAGGCGCACGGCGCAACATGGAGTATCTGTCGGGCAGCAACACGCTGTCGGCCATTACCAACGCCTTCACCTTCCCCACGGCGCTCGACAATGCGGCCTGGATCAAGGCCAACAGCATGACCGTCACCGCCAACCACGCGGTGGCACCTGATGGCACTACGACCGCCGACCGCTTCAACATGGTGATTGGCGGCTCTGCTGGCTATGTCGCGCGGACCATGGCGCTCATCGCGGGATACAGCTACCGCTATGTGGTCCAAGCCAAGCCGTCTGATGTTGGGGCGAAGCGATACCTTGCCATTCTGTTCTACAACACCACGTTCGGCGCGTTCAAAGGCGCAGTGTTTGACGTCGACCTTGGCACGATCACCCTCACCAGCACGGGGGTGACCGCAACGATCAAGCCGCTCGCCAACGGGTTCTACGAGTGTGCTGCCCAGGCGCTGTGCACCGTGACCGCCCTGACGACTTCATCTATCCAGTTGCGCATGCCGCTCACATCGACCGACATTTTCGGCGGCGGCACCCCAGTAACAGAGGACGGATTGATCGTCGCCAAGGTCATGTTGTCTGCGGTCAATGAGCCGACATACGGTGAATACTTCAACACTCTCGACCTGGGCGACACTTTCCGTGCACGTAACTGGCTCGACAGCGAGCTTGTCATGGTCGATGAGGCAGACAGCGTCGCGTGGAACATGGCGACGTTCGCGTGGAATTCCGAGGAAGCGGCGGTTCGCCAGTGGATCGCGGCCGGTGCCAACAGTGGGGCCACCGCCAAGCGGATGCTGTCGATCAAGACCGCGACCCTGGCCACGGATTTCGTCTGGGGTATCGAAGGGGCTGACAAAAACACCTGGATCGGCACCGCTACATACAACACTGCCCACGCCGGAACGGTGACCTACGCCGCCTTGACGGTCACGAACGGCATGACGGCTGTCTCGGGGGCAGTTGGTGCATCCTGGGCTGTGGCGGTGACCAGCGACTTCACCGTGCGCTTCACGGCACGCATGCAGGACGAAGGTTCCGGCAGGGTGCTAAACATCATGAACAATGTCCCCTTCATCACCCGGGCAGTGACCGTCACGAAGACCAGCGGACAGTTCGTGCTCACGGCCACCGATGGCAAAACCTTGACCATCCCGGCCGCCGACTTCTCCCCGGCGATCGAGGACTATATCACCTTCGTGGTGTCGCAGTCCGGTTCGACCCGGCGCTTTGCCGCCTACGCCCATCGCTCGGGGGCGTTCGCCCAGGTATCGCGTGACGACGCGCCGGCCCAAGGCGCCATCAACTTCATCCAGCTTGGCCCCTACACCTACGCGATCGCCGCCCCGGCGATCGGCAACATCGAGCTTTACAACACGGGCCGGTCGACCGACGACGCCATGCAGGTGTTCGCCCGGAACGGACTGGCGCAGGCGTGCTACGACCCCTATGTCGACTTGCTGCCCGGTGACTACGACTACCGGTATGGCCACCTGATGATCGCAGTGCAGGCCCCCTACGAGGTCGGTCGTCCCTCGATCTCCACCATGCGCCTCAACATCGACGTAGCGGATGTCAACGAGCAGGGCACCAAGGTCATCTCTGGCGCCACGTGGACCGCCGTCACGTTTGCTAAGCAGTTCACGGTCGCGCCGGCTGTGATCGCCTTCCAGGCCACTGGCACCAACGTCGCGGTGGCGGAGGTGCAATCCATTACCAAGACCGGATGTCAGGTGCGGCTGCGCGACGCGGCAGGCACATCGGTCAACGGCACCGTCACATATCTCGCCAGCGGCTATTAGGAGGCATCAGTGCAGCTCGTTGCAAACAGCGGCTTCCGTGGCGACACGCGTGTCCTTCTGATCACCAGGGACGAGGTGGACATTTGCGACCTGGGGGTCGGCGACGAACTCGACGATGGCTTCGGATCGCCGGTCGCCGTGGCGGGGCTGTGTGCCTCCCCGCTCGACGCACGATCGTTTGTCATGCTCGCCGGGCTCCCTTTGACCAGCGAGCATCCGGTCTGGACCGTAGCCGGCTGGCAGATCATCGACCCGCCTGTCTCCCCGCCGGAGGCGGTCACGATCGAAGTGCTGGATTTCCTAGTAGAGACCAGTCTGGACACCGTCGACCTGCCGACGATCCCCATCCTGCGATCGAGCAGCAGCCTGTTGGTTGCGCGCGGCCTGTCCACCCGCGCCGCCGGGCCGGTCTCTCTGTTGGCCTCCTCGCCGGAGGACGTGGTCTATTGCCCGGCCCTGGACGGCGGGGGCACATTTGTGGCAAATGGATACGTGGTCGGCGGATTGCGCGTGATTTCGCGCGAACCCATGTGATGGCCGGGTAGGAGGTCCGCATGCCCCAGTCCTTTACGGCACTAACGGCCACCAACACGTTGCAGGACTCGCTGCAGCCGCTCCTCGACCGCGACCTGTCGAGCCGCAGTAACAACTCCGGCACCAGCTATCCGGCGACGAACCTTGAGCGCGGGATGCTGTGCTATCGCACGGATCAGGACAAGCTCTACGTCCTGAAGGCGATCACCCCCGTGGCGCTGTGGGAAGAAATGGCCCAGGTGTCGTCGGTCGGCACGGGCTACCTGCCCCTGGCCGGCGGCACGGTGACCGGCAACATCACCCTCGACGCATCGGCGGCCGAGCGGCAGTTGATCCTGAAGACGGGCGCAGGCACGAACTACACCTACTTCTTCCACCGTCCCAGCGACCACCTCATGGGGCTCTGGAGTGCTGCCAACAGCGCGGGTGTGTTCACCTATGCGCCTTCCACGCACACGCTGAACCTGACCGCCACCAACGTCCAGAAGGGCGGCAACACCATCTGGCACGCCGGCAACGACGGGGCGGGGTCGGGGCTGGACGCGGACCTACTCGACGGGCAGAGCGGGGCATACTATCAGGCGTGGGCCAACCTGACCGGCAAGCCGTCCTTCTCGGACGCCGCCACGACCACCGTCGCCGCCATCCAGGCCGGCGTGGACCTCGCCTCGCGGATCGCCAGGACCGGCGACACGATGACAGGCAACCTCTACATCAACAACACCGCGCCATCGCTGGTCCTGCAAGAGACGGATGGGCGCTCCGCGTTCATTCGGACGGACGGCAATGTCCTCTACTTCCTGCGCGGGACGACGAACGCGACCACGTTTGATGGGACACCGCCCTTCCCCCTCTACCTCGATCTCGAAACCAAGAAGGCATATTTCGGCAACGAAATTTATTCATCCACTTATGGTTGGCTGCACGATAAGTTCGCCACCAAGGGCGTATTCCACCACACGGTGGCGGTGACCAACAGCTACCCCGGCCTCGTTCTTAGCACCAGCAACGCGGCCAATACGCTGACCATAGTCCTCAGCAGTTCAAACTGCGCGTGCAACTGCACCGATAGTGCGTAACAGTATTTTCATCCGGATAGGTTATTGCTAACTGCCACCTAAACACCTAGGTTGCCTTTGCGTTTCAGCACGCGCGGGTCGCCGACGCGGGCAGTAGTCTTGGCCCGAAAACGCTTGACCCACGTCGGAGAGTCTCACATGAACCCGAAAGTCTGGGCAGAGGCATTCTCGGTCGCAGTGTCGTCGTTCGTCAGCCTATCGGGCCACGTAAAGCGTGATCTTTCCACCTCCCTACTGACCTGCGCCATGCTCCTTGGGCTCTACGCGGGTGCACAGGTTATCGCGGAGGGCGGAGATTTCGAGGCCGGTATTTACAGGGCGTTCGCCATGACGGACGCCTACCGGGAGGAGGCGGCTCGTCGACGGCAGGCAGACCAGCTTCAGGCGGAATTGCGGGTCATCACGGATGCCAATCGGGTGATCCAGCAGCGGCTGCATGACCTTCTCGACCATACGCCGACCGCTGCCCGGGTGCGAGTTGCAGTGTTCCACAACGGCGTCTACAGCCTGTCCGGCTTCGGCATGCTGCGCTTCGATATTGTGCACGCAGCGGCCCGCCCCGGCAGAACCGTAGGCCAGTTCGACGCCAACGTGCCGATCAGCCAGATGAATGACTATTTGCCGAACCTGATCCAGGGTGAGTGCACCCTTCTGAATATTTCTGAACTGCGCGATGTCGCGGCAGCAGAACGCCTGCGGCGCCTCAACATCAGCACGTCCCTCGCCTGCCCGATCCGGAACGCCTCGAAGCAACTGATCGCCGGACTGTTCGCGTCCTGGGACATTGGCGATCCTCTTCCTGTTGATTTTCATGAGACAATGCGGGTTCACCGAGAACTAGCCGCCCAGATTGGTGTCGCGCTTGAAATCCGGCCGCCGTTGCGTAATGCCCGGTAGCCCGGCCTAGTTTGCAACGCGTTGCACAAGGACCAAACCATGGCTCAGAAAAAGGAGTGGTCGGTTCCGCTCTCCCAGGACGACACCAAGCTCACCTCTGGCTCCCGTGAGGAAGTCATCGCCGAGCTTCGCATGATCGCCGAGCGAGACCCGACCCGCGTCATCACTCGCAATTTCTTCCGCGTCAATTCCCGCTACGCCGAGAGCGCCTGGAACAAACACTACGGCACATTCCACGAGTTCAAACGCCAAGCCGGCATCGTCCTGTCGCGCCACCAACACCGTATGGAACGCGACATTGCCAAGCACGCCAGTGTAGACGTGCTCCGCAACCTTAACCTCGAAAAAGCTGGTCGAGAGGGCACCTATCGACGTCCCTCAAACCGACGCTGGCAGAGTGTGCTGGTGGCCAGCGACGTGCACGACATCACCTGCGACCCGTTCTATCTGCGCGTGATCTACGACACCGCCGAACGGTTGCAGCCCGAGCAGATTGTGCTCAACGGCGACATCTTTGATCTGCCGGAGTTCGGCAAATACCCCCAGGACCCGCGCGAATACCAGCCACTGAAGCGCATCACCTGGGTGCACGATTTCCTGGCCACCCTACGCAAGCGTGCACCAGATGCCACGATCACCTATACGGAAGGAAATCATGAATTCCGGCTGCTTCGCCACATGGCCGAGGCGACCCCAGCACTGATGACCGTGCTGTCAGACCTGCATGGCTTCACTGTCCCGAAGCTGCTGGGTCTGGACAAGTTCGAAGTGAACTTCGTCGCTCGCGCCGATCTGACGGCTTGGAACGAGGCGGGGATCAAGACCGAATTGCGCAAGAACTACGTTACCCTCTACGACGCCCTGCTGTTCGGGCACTTCCCTGAACAGCGCCACATGGGCTATCCGGGCGCCAACGGCCACCATCACCGGCACGCTCTTTGGTCGGCCTACAGTCCCGTATTCGGTCCGTATGAATGGCACCAGATCGGTTGTGGTCATCGTCGCGAGGCGCGCTACACGCCGGGCGAACAGTGGGGTAACGGCTTCCTGATTTGTCACGTCGATACAGCCACCAAGCGCACACAGTTCGAATATGTAGACGTCACCCACGAGCATGCAGTAGTAGGTGGCAAGTTCTATTGTCGGACTGAAGCAGAGCCAGTTTCCGACACTCACCGCTGAGGAGAGCACCCATGATGCTGATAGCACTCTGTGGCGCCAAGCAATCCGGCAAGACGACTGTGTCGGAAACCCTGGTGAACGAGCATGGCTTCGTCCGTATGCGCTTTGCCGACACGCTGAAGGACATGCTGGTGACGATGGGCCTGACCCGCGCGCAGATCGACGGCGGTGACAAGGAAAAACCAAGCAAGCTACTGGGCGGGAAGACACCGCGATGGGCGATGCAATCCCTCGGCACCGAATGGGGCCGAGACATGGTTAGCCAAGACCTGTGGGTGAACGCCCTGGCTTTGCGCATGGCGAAGTTCTCGGACCCGAAGCAACGTGTGGTGATCGACGACTGCAGGTTCCCGAACGAAGTTGCGATGATCCACGGTCTCGACGGCGAACTTTGGCGTGTGCGCCGCCCGAACGTCGAGCCGAAGGTGTCTTTCCTGTCTCGCCTCCTGGTGCGATGGGGCCTGTCGAAGAAAATACACCCGTCCGAAATCTACTGGCCCCGCTTCGAGGTCGACGCCGAGATCGTCAATGACGGCACGCTGGGCGACCTCCAGGCCGAAACCAATCGTATCCTGCGCCGCGTGCGCGTTCTGTAAGGAGTAACGCGATGAACTTCGAGACCCTGATCCTGCTGGCCAAGCCGTATCTGGACGCCTTTGTCGCCGCCTTCATTCCCATCTTCGGCACGATGCTGGTGCAGTGGATGTCGAGGCGAGAGCATAACGACAAGTGGCAGGCCGCCGTTGCGCGGGCCGCCAGCACCGCCTACGCGGAGATCGTTCAGTCCGGCAAGTCCCTGAAGGACCCCGAGGTGATGGCGAATGCTACCGCGTCCGGAGTGCGCTATCTGATGAGCCTCAACCCGCAAGGGGTCGATGCGCTGAAGGCTCCGGGCATGACCCAGTCCCATATCGCCGTGAAGATCGTCAAGGCCGAATTCGGCAAATTGCTGGCTGCCGATCCCACCGTCAAAATCGTGGAGTAGAGGACGTGTTTCTCAAGCTGGTGCGAATGCCCAGCGCCAACGGCTGGACCCTGGGGCGGATCATCATCGAAGGAGTGCATCAGTGCTACACCTGCGAGGACGTGGTGCGCTCCGAGGGAAAGAAGGTCTTCGGCCAGACCGCTATCCCGGCCGGCATTTACCGGGTCGTCATCACGCACTCGCCGCGCTTCAATCGGCCTTTGCCCCTGCTGCTCGGCGTGCCCGGCTTCGAGGGGGTTCGTATTCACGCAGGCAACACCGCGCACGACACCGAAGGATGCATTCTACCAGGAACCGGGCACAACGCGGTGGGTGTGACGGGGAGCAGGAGGGCGTTCGATGATCTCTACGCCCGGATCGAGGCGGCCATCGACCGCGCAGGATCGTGAAGAGGAAGTTTGGCTCGAAATCGTGTGAGTGCGTCGCCCCGCGACTTGCGCACACCGGCCAGAGTCGCTATGTGTGTGTCTGGCTTAAAGCACCAAACTGCCTTTTCGGCCCGGGATCGCAAGGTCCCGGGTCCTTTTTTTGGGGTGCCGCCAGTCCGTGCAACGCGTTGCATGTAGACGGTCAAAAAATCTGTTGACCAAACATCTGGGAGGCGATATACATCCTCCTGTCCCGGACTTAGAGGGACCAGCACAGGAGCAAGTATGAGCCGCAATCTCACCAGCGCGCAGTCGCAGCTTCGGAACACAGAGGTGTTTCGGCGGCATCTGAGCGTCATGCACCAAGCCGCGATCGGCGTGATGATGGTGCGCACCCGTGAGCCCTTCCGGGCCACCGACGCGATGCGTGAGTTCGCGCACGCCGAAGACATGATGGAATACAAGCTGTGGACGATCACGCGGGGCTGGGCGACCTATAGCCGCACCGATCCGGAAGCGGAGCCGGTGGCCGACAGCGTGACCGAGCCGACCGCCGCCTTGGCCAAGGTTGGTCAATCCAGCGAGCCGAACGGGCTCTACGTCATGATGCACCCACACAAGCCGCTGACCAACAACATTACGATGGTGCAACTCCTGAAGGAGTATTGCCGCACGTTCAGCGAGACCCGCAAGCGGCTGATCCTGATCGTCCCGCTCGGCTACACGCTGCCGCAGGAACTGGAAGACGACATCGTCATCTTCGACTTCGACGCGCCGAGCTACGCCGAACTGCGCGAGTCCTACGACACGCTGACGAGCACCCTGCGCGAGGAGCGCCGTCCGCGTTTTTCGCAGGTCGACATCGACCGGGTCCTGGCGGCCGGCGCAGGCATGACGAACCATGAATTCGAGAACGCCATCAGCCGGGCGCTGGTCAGCCTGCGCGGCAAGCTGCCGGCGGTGCCGATCGACGAGTTCTCGGACGTCGTGATGGCGGTGAAGACCGAGGTCGTGCGGCGGTCCGAGGTGCTGGAGGTCATGGAGGCCGACTCCATCGCCAACATCGGCGGCCTGGAAAACCTCAAGCAGTGGGTCGGCAAGCGAGCGCACTGCTTCAGCGAGGAGGCCCGTGCCTTCGGCGTCGAGGCGCCAAAAGGGATTGCCCTCATCGGCCCGCCCGGCACCGGCAAGAGCGCCAGCGCCAAGGCGATCTCCAGCGTCCTGGGTCTGCCGCTGATCAAGTTCGACGTCTCCCGCGTGTTCAATTCCCTGGTCGGCCAGTCCGAAAGCCGGGTGCGCTCGGCGCTGAAGCTGGTCGATGCCATGGCGCCGTGCGTGCTCATGATCGACGAGGCCGACAAGGCGTTCGCCGGGCAGGCGGGCGGCGGCGGGGGTGGCGACAGCGGTGTCGGCATGCGCGTGCTGGGTTCGATCCTGACGTGGATGCAGGAGACCAAGAGCCCCGTCTTCCTCGTGGTGACCGCCAACCGCACCATCGGCCTGCCCAGCGAGTTCCTGCGCCGGGGGCGCCTGGATGAGGTGTTCTCGGTGACCGTGCCGCACGAGGGCGAGCGCCTGGACATCCTGCGCATCCACCTGCGCAAGCGCGGCCAGAACCCGGACACGGTCGCCGGGCTCACCCATGCCGTGGAGAAGTCGGCGGGCTACGTGCCGGCGGAGTTGGAGGCGGCGGTGAAGGATGCGCTGATCGAGGCGTATGTGGGCAAGGTCCCGCTGACGGGCGAACTGATCGCTCGGCAGTTGGAGTGCATGGTTCCGTTGTCGGAAGCGTTCAAGGACGATTTCGCAGCGATGCGCGACTGGGCCGAGAAGAACGCCCGGCCGGCGTCCCTGGCCCATGGTGCCACGACCGAGGTGCGGGTGCGCCAGCGGTCCCGTCCTGCCTCCCTCACGGCATCCCCGGGCGGGCGAGCGATGACCCTGGACGGCTAACCCCGTCCAGGCTACCCGCAAGGCAACAAAAAGGAGAAAGACGGTGCTACTCCAGACCACGACTGGTTACGAAAACGTGCCGGGCGGCAGCGCCAAGAGCTACGTGTTCACGATGCCCTCGACCGGCTTCCCTATCCCCGACAAGGAGACGAACCTTGGCGTGGCGGCGAAAGGGCGGGACAGCCGGATCGCCACCATCTCGGCGCAAGCCTCCGTGCAGGCGGTGCCGGGGATGGCGGGCGATCCCGGGAAGTGGATCACGGCCACCTACGATGTGCCGGAGAACCGGTTGCTGAAAATCTTCGCCACACGCAACACCGGCGGCAGCAATTTCGGCTCGATGCGCATCCTGGCCAGCATGATCATCCGCATGCGGCCGGGCGCTGCGCTGCGGCGGGTCGGGACGATCTTGACCGGCCACGCCAGGGCGACATACTCCCGAGTGTGGACCGAAGGCCGGTTCGACATTTTGACGCTGGCCCAGGCCCATGCGTTGGGCGTCACGGTCCCGCGCCACTTCGAAGCCCAGTTCGCCGAGACCATGGTGCGCCGGGCGTTCGAGATCGTGGTCATCGAGCCCGAGACGGCGTCGGTGCCTGTGCTGCAGACCCGGGTGGTCACCACCAGCCAGGGTCAAGCGGTGACGGTGACCACGGCCCGACGTCGCCGGGCTCTCGATCTGTAAGGAGTCGTCGTGGCCATTGATCCCCGGACGCTTGCTATTCGCCCTCCTCCGCGCGAGGGAGATACTTCGGTGGAGTTCCACACCTCCACCAACCTGTTCATGGTCAGGGTCTACATGGGCGGCCGGTGGCACCAAGAGGAGGTGACAGCAGAAGACGCACTGGACCGCGTGCGGACTATGCCGGGCTACCCGCGAGAGGGCGACGCCGCACGAGAGATCGCGAAAGATCGGGTGACGCAAAGACTGGCGCTGGAAACGGTCGCGACCGCATCGCGCAGGCACGAACAATCCGTGCGCAACCAGATATTCAACAGCCCGTCGTTCGTCCCGCTGCAGCCCGCCCCAACGCAGGGGGAGTTAGCCGCCTTCGATAGGTTTACCACGGAGACGCGGCGAGAGATCGCTGAAATGGTTGGCGTAGGCAGCATCACTTTCCAGGCTCCCGGCCTGCAATTCACCGACGCGCAGATGGACCAGTTGGCCGAAGCCCTGCTGCGTCGCATCCTGGCCACGCCGGCCGGGCGCCAAAAGGTGGAGCGGGTGCGCGAGGCACACGCGCCGCCGAAAGAAAAGAAGGGGCGCAAGCTCGTTCTAGATTGACTTAAAAACGATAGCCTGATATACACTGATCATCAGCAACAAAGGAGGGCTCACATGAGCCACACAACGCACCTCAAGTCCGTCGCGATCAAGGACATCTCGGCCCTGCGCGCGGCGGTTCGCGATCTCCAGTCCCAGGGGGTCAAGTGCTCCCTGCTCGAAAACACCAAGCCGCGCATGTATTACGACAACCAGCACGGCAAGTGCGACTTCGTGCTGAAGCTCGACGACAGCCCCTACGACGTCGGCTTCGACAAGCAGTCGGACGGCAGCTACGCGCCGGTTTTTGACGAGTGGGGCAAGCATGTCGGCAAGCAGGTCGGCGCCGACGTCAATGTCTGCCCGATGCCGACGACGCCCGAGGGCCGCGCGCAGCACCAGATCGGCCGGCTCATGCAGGGCTATGCCCGGCACGCGGCGGTCAACGCGGCGGTGACCCAGGGCTACATCGTCGAGTCGACGCACACCGACGACAAGGGCAACGTGCATCTCGTCCTTGCCGGAATGTAAGGGCTTGGCGGGGATGTAGGCGGCATGTAAAGTCCCGCCCCTTCCCGTCCGATCAACAACAACGAAGACAGGAGCTTTGAGCATGGACGAACAGAAGCGCGTCAAGATCACGATCGACGCCATGGGTGTGCCGACCGTCGAGGCGATCGGCTTCAACGGCATGGGCTGCACCGACGCCACCAGCCCGATCGAGCGGGCGCTGTCCGGTGGCAACGGCAACGTCGACCGCGTGCTGAAGCCGGAGTGGAACAACATGGGCAACACTGACGCGCAGGAGCAGGAACACCAGCGGTGGTAGGTCTCCCCGAGCGGTTCTGGGCCAAGGTGCAGCAAGGGGATGTGACGTCTTGCTGGCCATGGACCGCCGCACGGAAGCCGAACGGATACGGGTATCTCACGGTGAGGCGGCCAGGGGATACCCGCCACACTACGGCTTACGCGCACCGCATCGCCTACGAACTCCACAACGGTGCCGTGCCGAAAGGTCAAGACGTGTGCCATGCTTGCGACAACCGCGCGTGCTGCAATCCGGGCCATCTTTTCGCAGGCTCCCGGTCCGTCAACATGGCGGACGCGGCGACTAAGGGCAGAACCACGCAAGGCAGCCGGAACCCGGCGTCTAAGTTGTCGGAGGAGCAAGTGGCGGATATGCGCCAACGGGCCGGGCAAGGGGAGAACTATTCAAGTCTTGCCAAGCGGTTCAACGTCACGCGCAGCAACGCCTACTATATCGTGACGCGCCGAACATGGAGACACGCCAGCGCGGTGCAACGCGTTGCACAAGGGGACGCAGCATGAGACAGGTCATCACGGTGGGGCCGGACGGGTCGATCGAGGGGTTGCAGCACAAGAAAGGACAGGGCGTGGACCTACGCGCACTAGGCGACAAGGCCAGGATCGAACGCGCCAGCGAGGTCATGTGGAGCGACGATGCCCAGGCATGGTATGTCGAGTTCCGTGCCGGCGCCGGCCAGTGGGCGGGCCGCAAGCTGGACGAGGGGGCGGTGCTCGCGACCGGGCGATCCGAACAGGACCCGCCCTTCTCCTATCTGCGGCGCGAGTGGAAGAACTTCGCCCGCGAATGGCACGCGGGGGACTACGGGGTCTACTTGTTTGCCGAATATGAGGACGGCGTGAAGGCGGAGATCGCCACCCTCAACGCACTGCGACTCCGTGGCGCGCTCTGAACCTACACTGAAAACGGCAACGCCGCAGGGGGTCGGGACTCCCTCTGCGGCGCCTGCTGCCGAAACTACCGCAACTGCCGAAATAGCCGTTGCATGACTCGCATTCTACATGTTACGCGTGTTTCGTCAAGAAAAATTACGCGTGATCCGGGCTACCGGGCCGTGAAAAACCCCTCGTGGGATGGTGCTATGGCAGAAGAAATCGGCGCAGTCGAAAGGCTGCAAGCATACCAACATGTGAACCGCGTGTGGCGGCCACATCTCTCCTCGGGGGAGAGGGACTTCATTTTCTACCTGCTGGACAACACGGTGGCATGGGGCCGCCTGACGGTGCGCGCATCGGTCGCACAGATGGCCAGGGGCACCGAATGGCTCAAGCCGGCCGGCATCGCCCTGCGCAGCCTGGAAAGGATCGTCGCCGCCCTGGTCGAGAGCGGCGTGGTCAAGCGCGAGTATTTCGGTGGGCGCGTCGTCTACAGCATCAACCTCAAGTGGAGCCCGGAAATGGTGTTGCGCACCCCAAAGCGCCTGTCCGGTAGCCCGAAGAACACCACCGAGACGGCCGATATGTTTGACGAAAGTCATCCAATACCGCCAGATTGGCGGAGTCGTTTCCGCCAAATTGGCGGAGTCGTTTCCGCCAAATTGGCGGACGTATATAAAGAGAAGCCTACAAGAGAAGCTGAAAAGGAAAGCAGCCCGCCGCGCAAGCGCAGCGGGGCTGATCGAGGGGTTTCAATTTGGGCGAAGCAGATGGCCGAGGGAGAGCCCACGACACCGGACCCTGCACCGGCTCCTCCCGCGCCACCGGCGCTTTCGGCCGTGGCAGCGATCGCGGCGGTGCAGACCCGCGCTGCGGCTCCGGCCAAGAAGCGCAAGCTGACGACATGGGACACGTGGCGGAGCGCGTGGCTGGCCACGTTCGCCACCACGCCCTGCCCCGTCTGGGGCGAGCGCGACAACGGGATCATCCGCACGCTGCAGAAGCGCGTCGAGCGGCCCGGGGTGGACTGGCACGACTTCCTGAATTTCGCGGTGTGTCATTGGCGGACGCTGTGCGCCCAGAATTTCGGCTGGATGAAGCAGACCCCGCCGCCGCAATTCCCCTCCGTCCGGTTCCTGACCAAGTTCGCCGACACGTTCATCGGCGCCTACGCCGAGGCGATGGAGCGCGATGCCTCGGCCACCGACACGTCCGACGAGGCGGTGATCAACCGGATGGTCGCTTCCGGCATGACGCGCGATGCCGCGCTGATCGAGATCGGCAAGCGGCGCGGCGTGGCGGAGCAGCGCGAGACCTTGACCAGGGAGCGTGGAGAGGCCGCCCGGCTTCTCAGGATGGCCCAGGAAGCCCAGAACCGCCTGGAGCGCACCCAACCCGTGGTCCCGCTCCGCAACCGCCCACAGGCCGCTCCCAGGCCGCGCACGGCCATGCGGGTGGGAGAGCCCCTGCCTTTCCCCGACATACGCATCGACACCCCGCGCGACGAAGACTGGGGCTGAGCCATGTTGACCGAGTCGCAGCAGCGCGAGCGGCAGAAGGCGATCGCCGGCTCGCTGTCCGATGCCGGTATCGGCCGCGCATTTCACAGCCGCACCTTGTCCGAACTGTCGCGCGGCGCGGCGCTCAAAGCCTGGGTCGAGAGCGAAGCGCGCACTGACATCCCGGCCGGCAAGGCGTGGAACATCGTCGGGCCGACCGCCGAGGCACGTGACACGATGATCCTGCTCGCACGGGGCATGCACCTGTCCGGCTACGGCTGCCGCGTCGTGCCCCTGCGGCGGCTTGTCGCGCAGATCGTGCACAACGGGGACCTGATGCCCGAGATCACCGGGTGCATGGTGCTCTGCGTCGTCGACTTCGTGCAGGTCTACCCGGGCCAGACCACGCCCCCGCTGACCGGACACGAGGTGCAGATCACCGAGGCGTTCCTGCACGAGCGGCTGGACGAGCAGCAGGCCGTGTGCGTGCACGCCTCCAGCCCGATCACCGGAGTGTCGTGGTGGTCGCCGCCACTCGT
>Ga0247844_1005904_pt1 | contig 15195 bp, 16 predicted proteins | sample LaCtaG_FD_192421 | JGI IMG/M metagenome (GOLD analysis project Ga0247844, IMG submission 192421) | Freshwater microbial communities from meromictic Lake La Cruz, Castile-La Mancha, Spain - LaCruzMarch201714.5m_1 | ecosystem: Environmental > Aquatic > Freshwater > Lake | place: Spain: Castile-La... | reverse complement strand
CCTGCCGCTCAACCCCGAACTGGTCGAGTTCGGCGGCACATTCATTCGCGCGGCGGCCACCACGCCGCACTACGCGCTCTACGCCTTGCCCAATACCACGCCGCCCAGGCCGGGACTGTTGCGCCGCGGCTCGACGGCCATCGCGATGGAAGTCTGGTCGCTGGATGCGGCCGGCTTCGGCGAGTTCGTCAGCCGCATCCCGTCCCCACTCGGCATCGGCACGCTGAGCCTTGATGATGGAACCAGCGTCAAGGGCATCCTCGTCGAAGCCGCGGCGGTGCAAGACGAGGAGGATATCTCCCACTTTGGGCGCTGGCGGGTACCTCGCGCGGTAACCCGCCTCCATCCCTCAGCCCACGGTCTCGAGCGCAAGATTGCCCACCAGATCCCTGACACAGAGGCCGATGTTGGTTTCGATGAAAGTCGCCCCGATCGACCGCAGCCTATCCTTCATCGCCTCGAGCGCCGCCGCATCCGGGAGCACAATGCTGATACCGAACCGGCGCAACCCGGCTTGGCGGGCTGGCTGCTGCCCGGCGTTGGGACCGCCCCGGACGTTGAAGGCGAGCCCCTGCTGTCTGTAGTAGAGACCCAAGTCGCCCCTGCCGAAGCGGCGCATGATGAACAGGCCACCAAAGCCGATACGGTTGCGGTAGAAGGCCATGGCCCAGTCGAGGTCGTGCACGTCCAGGCGGATGTGGCCAATATGGGTTCCGGCCGGCATGCTCGCCTGGAGCATGCGGGCCGGCAGGCTCGACTGGAGCGTGGGCGTCGCGCCGAGTTCGGCGAGAAGGTCGTCGAGGTCGATGGGCTCGCGGTCGGACTGGGGGCTGCCGTGCTTGAGGGGGACATAGAAGCCCTCGTCGGCATCGCCAATGCGGCCGCGCCATGGCGTCTCGAAGGTGATCTCGATGCCGTTATTGTCGGCATCCCGCAGGTAGACAGCCTCGGAGACGAGGTGGTCGGTGGGGGAGATGCGGACCCGGCGCTGCAACGCGCGGACCACCATCTGCGCCAGGTCGGCGCGGGTCGGGACGTGGATGGCGACGTGGTGGAGGCCGAGACTGTGATCGAGCACTTGTGGAGGTGAATGACCCTGTAACGCACTACGACTCGGTGTTTAGGAGCTGGGGTATTCGCCGGAGCGCACTGTAGTCGACGGATGAGGCGCGAATTAGAGGTCGGGGCCGCCTGTGGGGGCATGTTCAATTCTTGACCCTCACAGCAAGGACGTCGGCGGTCTGGGTTCGAATAGGATACGCGTCGCGCGATTGCGTCACCGTGCACCAAATCCGGTGAGCATGGTCCGGATCGTTCTGAGCAGAATTAGGGCATCGAGCCAGGGCGAGAAGTGCTTAATGTAGTAGAAGTCGTAGTGCAGCTTTTCGAGCACATCATCGACCTTATGGACATGCCCCTGGTTGATCTGGGCCCAGCCTGAAATGCCCGGCCTAACGATGTGACGATAGCGATAGAAGGGCAGTTCCTTCTCATACCACTGCGATAGCGCCGCAGCCTCAGGCCGGGGCCCGATCCAGCTCATCTCGCCCTTGAGGACGTTGATCAGTTGCGGCACCTCGTCGATGCGAGAGCGGCGCAGCCACTTCCCCAGCCGAGTGATGCGTGGGTCATCTGCCTGGGTCACCGCCGACTCCCGGTCGTGACCGTTGGTTTCGACAGTCATGGTGCGAAACTTGTAGACCGTGAAGGGCCTGCCGCGAAAGCCGATGCGGGTCTGCCTGAAGAGCGCCGGCCCGGGGCTGTCGAGCCGGATCCACAGCCCGACAACGAGCAACAGCGGCATCGCGACCAGCAGGGCGATAAGCGCCCCCAGCCAGTCAATCACCTGCTTGACCTTGAGGTACAGGGCGTCGGGATTAAGGGAGCCGAGGGTGTTTTGAGAGAGGTGCTCAATCTCGACGCGCCCGGTCAGCGCTTCATGCACCTGCTTGAAGTGAAACACCCGGATCCCGGACACGGCGCAGTCGGCGATGAAGCGTTCCCAGTCCTCAGACAGATCGGCTCCGAGGTCGACGACGATGCCGGAGACCCGAGACGTCGGCAGAACAGGGCTTTCGAGCTGCACCCATGAGGCGCCAGCGAGCCCGGTGAGCTCGCCCGCCCGTCCGTCCGGCAGAACGGCGAAGCAGGGAATACGGTACCTCGCCGTCACCGACTGAAGCAGGAACAACCACAGGACCGTCAGGCCCAAGCTGGTCGGAAACAGGTATCGGTTGTACTCGACCCGCGCAAACAGCATGATCAGAAGCACTACAGCGAAGCTGGCCAGCATCACCGGCACCAGATAGTAGCCCTCACGCGCCCCGGGCAGCGACCCGATCTGGCGCAGGCTTATCATGCCGACAAGCATCGCCAGGCTCGATGCGACCGCAGTATTGAACTGAACCGGGACGAACCACCCATCAATTTCGCCGCCCCAACGCAGGGTTACCGGCAGAACGATGGCAATGATCAGCGCGCTCACATACTGGAAACGAAGTCGCACCAGCTCTCCCAGCCAGTTGCGACTAGCGCCTTCCAATTTTGTCGCCGATTTTACATCGCTCTCGTAGGACATATGTCTTACCAACCCGAATGTGATATATCAACCAACACGTTAGGCTACAGTACCCGATTTCTTATCAATTACATTGCGCCAGGGACTGCAAGTCACAAATGAATTCCGAAATGAGCTTTAATGTCTGCCAGTCCTCGAGCGGACTATGTTTTGTGAGAAGACGACCGCATTGAGAATGGCGAACACCAGCGCCAGAGACAGGTTGCGAAGCGGGTATTCCACGGCGCTGTGGATGAGGACGAAGGCGATGGCGCAGAAGGCCGCAGTGCGAAGCGGGGTCCTTGGCAACCGCCACATGGCCAGCAGCAACAGCGCCAGATAGGCGACGAGCAGAATTGCCGCCACAATCCCTCCCTCGAGAACCAGTTCCAGGTACTCGTTGTGGGCGTGATTGATGAAGGACGTCCGGATATCTGAAGCCGCCTCCACGCCCGGGTAAACCAGATCGAAGGTGCCCAAACCTGAACCGTAGGGCAGATGGGAAACCACAGCCTCCACAGTGTTGCTCCAGATCGACGTGCGGTCCAGGGGGTTGTCGGCTCGGATCTCCAGCACGTTACCGGGATTGAATGACAGCACGACCATCCCTGCCACACCCAGAACGACCAGTACCCCCCGCCAGAGAGCAGGCATGCGCACAATCAGGGCATAGGAAAAGACAGCGCATCCCATCGACAGGAACACGCCGGCCACCGAGCGGGTGGCGAAACTCGCGAGAACGATTGCCGCGACGGCAATCAGTGACAGGAGTGGTTTGCGGATGGCGACGAACTGGTAGATGGCGAGCGGAATGCTGATAAACATCAGCGTGGCGAAGTGGTTGGCGTTGGCGAAAAATCCGGCGCTGGCGACGTAGGGCAGATATCCGGGGCTCAAGTCGGCGGCACTTCGCGCCGCGAACTGAACCAGCCCGAATACGATGTTCGCGAGAATTCCGAGGTATAAGAAGGGCAACAGGCGGTTAAAGTCGTTCTCGCTGAACCGGCTCAACACCAGGAAAAGCACCGCCGGTGGCAGCACGAACAGCAGCGCTTCGGCGGTCCGCTCCCACGACAGGGTCCACGCCAGCGGACCGGGGAGGGGTACAGTCTGAAGGTCAGAAGAATGGTGGATGAGGCCGCCCAGCGGCAGCAGCTGGATGACAAGCAGTCCCATGACGCCGGCGAGCAACAGAGTGACGGCCCGCCAATACCCGTTCGGCCGCGACCAGTCGACGAGGGCAGGCAGTGTCGCCAGCGACAGGATCTGGATGACCGTGGTGCTCAGAAGCCCGCGGACCGAACTGCCCGCCAATAGCAGCGCCACGATGAGGAGAAGGCCCACAACGGCCGGCCGGAGGTCCAGCTGGCCGGAGGTGGCGGGAGCTAAAGCCTGGTTAAAGCGAGGTTGTCGAATTTGACTTCCCCCTGATAGCGGTCGCGCCAGCTTTCGGTTCGGACCTCGGTATCGAGGCTGATGACCTGCATCGGGCAATCGATAGCAGGTACCTCAAGTTCGGTCTCCAGTCGGGTGCCCAAAAACGTACCAGGGGGGACGTCCAGCGTCGCCAGCATCGCACCTCCTCCGCACCTGATGCTCCAGAACAGACCTTTCGGCGCGTTGAGGGATGTCGCAGAGGCCTGCACGGACAGGCGGTATCGGCCGAAGGGCAGGACGGTATTCTGGCTGACAATTCCGGGGCGGGCCGGCGAATCGAGAAAACGGACGCGGAGCCCCTCATCAGCCTCTTCCCCTAGCCTCACCTCGGTGGCACCTGGCTTTTGAGCGCGCCAGCCAAAATACGTGCGGCTGAGAGGCAGTTTGAACGCACCATCAAACACATAAGCGGACGCTTCGGCCTCCTGCTCCGTCATGGTGCTGAGAAAAAGCCCGTATGCTTCCGTAAAGGCTTTGTTGCCCACCAACGCAGCGATGACCGTGTCTCGCTCGGCGATCCAGGTTGGTGTCGTCCTCACTTCCTCTGGCGAAGACGCGATCAGGTTCCGCAGTACACTCAAGGCGGCAGGGTCCTTCGCCAGCGCCGCAACCGCTCTGCCGCGCCAGGGGGGCTGCTGGTTGAGTTTGCTTTGTAGAAGAGCCGCCGCTTCTTTGTCGGATGCCGCTAACAGAAGGATGGGCTCCACCTGTTCCCAATAGCTGGGCCAGCGTCGCAGCAGCAGGTCAATGTTTTCGAGCGAGCCGGCAGTATCGGCCTCCTGCAGCCGGGCCTGGGCAGTCCGAAGCAGCGCGTGAAGTTCCGACTTCGAGTGCTCGAGGGCAACCTGGTAGAGCGCCTGCCCCCGCTCGACGTCGCCTTTGCGCTCCTCCACGGCTCCCAGAATGCTGTAACCGCGAGCGTCGGCCGGCGATGCGGTGAGCATGAGGGCGGCCACGTCGGCAAGCTGCGTCAGGTCTGGGACTTCGGGCCGATTGAGCGCTCCAACCACCAAATTGACAGCGGCTTCGCTGTTGGCTGGATTGAGCGTCAGAGCGAAACCCGGGTCCGTTGCTTCATTGTTACGGCTCACGGCGCTCAAGCAGAGGGCGCAAATGCCGATCGTACAAACGACCCACAGCGCCACGGACTTTGCTCGTCTTCGCACTGGGTTTGGCAGCTCCGTCCTCCTCTATTGCCCTCGGCCCTTCGGCAGCCCCGTAAGCGTAGTAGCCTTCATACATGTAGCGGTAGGAGTAACTGTACTCGATCTTGGCAACATCAAACTTGCCCAGCATGGCTCCGATGATGTTGCCACCGGCTGACTGCAACCGCTTCAGCGCCGCACGCGCTGCCTTGCGGGGCGTCTGATTGGCCGCGACGACGAGCATCGTCGCCTCGGTCAGCCGCGACAGGATCAAGGCGTCGGAGATCCCGATGACGGGTGGGCCGTCGAGGATCACCATGTTGTAGCCCTTCATGGTGCCCCGGAGCACCGCGCCCATCCGGGCCGATGACAGCAGATCGGCAGGGTTCGGGACCATCGGACCTGTGGCCAGGAATGTCAGGTTTGGCTGAGTGGCGGAGGTATGGAACAGCTGCGGTATTTCCTGCGTCTCGACGGTGTTGGTGAGCAGGTTCGTCAGACCCATGGTGTTGGTGACCTTGAACACCCGATGCAGGCTGGGGCGACGAAGGTCGCAGTCGATTAGCAGCACCTTGTTGCCGATCGCAGCAAACTCCTCGGCCAGCTTGCAGGCGCTCGTCGACTTTGACTCTCCCGGCTCGGAGCTGGTTACCAGGAGCGTCTGTGGCGCCCCGTCGGTGCCGGAAAATTGCAGGGAGGTTCGCAAGGAGCGGTAGGCCTCCGAGATCGCCGACCTTGGGTCGGCCAGACCCTCCATCAACTTGTCACCTTCTGCCTTTGGCACAATGCCCAGGACGGGAAGATGGAGCTCGGACTCGATCTGGTCAGGGATGCCGAACTTGTTGTTGAGCAGTTCCAGCACATAGATCGCGGCAGCGCTCAAGGCGGCCGAAGCGCCGAAGAACAGCAGGACGTTTCGGAAAAGGCTGGGTTCGAAGGGCGCTTTTGGTGGGACAGCGAAGTCGACGACCTCGACGTTCGTGCGCTTCATGTCGCCAACGACGCCAAGTTCGTTTCGCTTGCCCACGAGGCTATCGTATTGGGTGCGGTAGGACTCTACTTCGCGCTTCAGGATCGTGTACTGGATATTCTTGTCGCGAAAGGCGACCTGTTCGGCGTCGAGTTCAGCGAGCTTGCGACGCAGGTCAACCTCTTCCTGGATCGAGGTCTGGTAGGCGATCTTGATCGAGTTGGCGATAACATCCACTTCGGACTGAAGTTGCCGCTCATACTCCGCGATCTCGGCCGCAAGACGCCGCATCTCAGGGAACTCAGGTTTGAACGTGCTGCTCTTCTCCTGATACGAGGCACGCAGTTCAGTGAGCTTCCCTCGGGTTGCCTGGATAGCCTCACTGTCCAGAACCTGTTTCAGCTGGCCGGACTTGCCGGCATCGATCTGCTCGGTCAGTCGTTCGTTCTCAAGTCTGGTCTGGATTGCTTTGGCCAGCGCATCGTTGATGGCGGTGATGTTGGCGGTAATGAGTGATCCATCATCGCCTGCCCCACCGAGATTCTCATTCTTGGAGTAGGCAACGAGGTCGGCCTCCGCCGCCTCAAGCTTCGCCTTTGTATCCACCACCTGCTCGTCGATGAACTGGCGCGCCAGGTCCGAGGTCTCGATGGTTCGGTCGACCTGTTGGTCCATGTAGCTGCGAACGACCTGGTTCGCTATGTCGCGCGCCTGCTCCGGGTTTGTGTCGGCAAACCGGACCTCGAGCAGGCTCGTGCCGCGCAGCAGTTCGACCGACAGATCCTTCAGCACCCGATCGATCGCCATCGCCTCTCGCTCCTCCAGCGAGAAAAGCTCGAGCGAGGGGCTCGAAGGCGTGCCGAAAACACGAGAGAAAATGTTCGAGATGGCAAAGTCTGGCTGCGGAAACAGAAAGCTGGCGTTGTTGGCCAGGTTCTGTTCGAGCACAATCCGGCGAGCCAGGTCCCGGCTTTTCAGTTTTTGTTTGGCAGTCTCGAAGGTTCGGATGTCGTTGCTTTGAGCGACAACATCCATGTCCTCGAGGATCCTGGCGGTTGGAACCATGATCTCAACACGTGCAGTCGCCGCATATTTCGGCGTCTGCATCAGTGTCACGACCAATCCCAGGACAAGGCCGACACCGACCATGGTAGCGATAAGCCACCGATAGTGAAGGACGAGGAAGAAGAGCTTGAGTGGATCGAATGGCTCTTCAACGGGCTCGGTCCCGGGATAACCCGCCCATGGCGCGTCGTAGCGCGGGGCTAGCGCGCCCCCTTGCGAGTCCTGCCATGCCAGTTGCCGTGAGTTGCGATCGAGCATTATTGCGTTCCCAATACCGGCATCACGGGACCAGGGAAGTGGCGCTACGGGCCAGCCCCAATGCAGAACTCAAGTTGGATCCCAGCACTTTCATGCCAGACGGAAATGCCACAACCACGTCACCGCCGTAAATGGGGGCATCAGCCCGACGGCCGGCGCGAATATCCGACACGTTGTACTGCGCAACGTAGTCCTGCCCGCCTATCGTTCGGTACACGAAGACATTGTTGGGATCGCCGATTTCCGTGAAGTTTCCTGCCGCCGCTACAACTCGGAGTAGGCTCGAGTTTCCGCCCACTGGGTAGAATCCCGCCTTCCTGAACTCACCATCGAGGGTCACAGTCTGCTCGACGGTAACTGTTAACTCCGGGTTCTGGAGGTAGCGAGCGCCATACTGCTGTTTAATCTGGGCCTGTGCTGCCTCAATGGTTTGGCCGGCGACCAGCACGGTCCCGATCAGGGGCAGAGTGACGCGGCCTGTGCCATCCACCGAAGACTGGCGGTCGAGCTCGTCCACCCCGAATACGTCTACCTTAAGGGTATCACCGATGCGAATGACCTGCCCCACGCCGCCAACCGAATCCGGTGGTGGCAGGGTAGACACGACTTTGAGGGACCCCGCGCCACCGACGTCGCCCGGTTCCGCGCTCGCGCCGTAGCCGGCTCCGCCGATGTTCGCGGAGGCACACCCCCCGACCACTGTCAGGAGCAGAAGCGCGATCCCAACTAGCCATGGGGTTGAGACATTCATCATGATTTGCCCAATAACTTGTCAAACAGTGCCCGTGCGAGACCGCGGCCCTTGCCTTCATTAGTAGGCACTTGTGGCAGAATTTCCTTCGACCTGGGGGGCATCGGCTCGTTTCGAAGCACCCTAGCGGGCCGATTGTACACCAACTCAATCGCCTCAGCCTCACCCAAACGCTCAATGAGGGCGTCACGGGCTATGGAGAGAACGGGCGGCCTACCGGTTGTGTTGTGAGCGTCGGTGGCCACTATGTCGACGAGACCCTCATCCAGCATCCGCTGAGACCAGTATTTTGGCCGGCTTCCGAACCCCCCGGTAATGGATGCTGCAGTGATCTGGACGAGGGCGCCGTGGCCTAGAAGACTGCGGAAGACCTCGTAGTGCGTCTCGATCCAGCGCAGACGCTCTGGGTGGGTGATGATTGGTACATAATCGGACTTGATCAGGTCTTTCACCAAATCAGACAACCGTGGCGGAGCAACGTGGTGGGGCGGTTCAAGGAGAAAATATCTTGAGCCCGCCAGCGTTGGCACGACCCCTGAGGCGAGTTTGTTGACGAGGGCCGGATCGACATGAACGTCGGCCCCGAGCCAGAGCCCTAGTTCAATCCCCTGATCCTGGAGCTCGTTCGCAAGCAAATCGATGCGGCGTTGGATGTCGGGGCCGTCATTGTCGTATACGCCGGGGTTGATATGCGGGGTACATACGACATGCTCAATTCCGTCGGACGCTGCCATTCGGGCCATCGCCAGCGATGTAGCAAGGTCGGGCGCCCCATCGTCGATGCCAGGCAACAGGTGGCAATGCAGGTCGATCAAATCGATATCCGGCACGGAAAGGGGCCAGGCGAGACCATCAGGGGCGCGATCCCGCGCCCCATGCTAGCCACCTTGGCATTCAGCAACTCGGTTACTGGCTGACCGACAGAAGAAAGCCGAGGGAAACCAGCACTCCGGCGCCGGCAGCCAGTCCAATCGCCGCCCCTACCTCGCCGCCGCCAGTTGCAGGGGCCGCTACTGGGCTGTCGTCGTAAACCTGGACACATAGCCCACCCTCCTGCGGCACAACCCGCAGGCTCATCGACCCCTGCATGCTGAATTTGCAGGCTGCACCCATATCAATACTGGCACGGGCCCCCTCGGCGGTGAGCACGGAAGAACCCTCACCAAGACTGGCCCCAGCAGTGGTCACAACCAACCCTGAAGAGCCCGGCACGTAGACGTTCCCGGTCACGCTCGCGATCGAGCCTACCGAGCCCATGGGCAGCACGCAGGTACATTCGCTCTGGGCTGCAGCTGGCGAGACCCATGCGCTCGACATGCCCAACGCCAACACTGCCGACCCGGCCAGAAAGCGGCCGATATACGTTTGCTTCATAGCTTAAGTCCTTGCTTCCTGGGGAAACACACCTGCTCCAAGCTAACCTTTGGCCGCAGGCATTCCTGCCGATCACAGTCCGAACAGAGTGTCAGCCGCAGGCCGCCGTGATGCAAATCACACCATAGCGCCATAACGTCCTTTGATCAATCTCGGATCGCGACTGACCCGTGTCCCAACTGCAACAAATGCACCCGACCTTGCACTCGACAAGCTTATAGGCTCAGCGCCTCCGAAGCAGTCAGGTGGGATGCCTGCTTGACTCATCGTTTTTTGACCAGATGAAGTACAGGCTACCGATCCTCACAAAACGACCGCGGCCACTCCGCTCGCTTTGTCGGAGATTTCTGTAGTCTTTAATTTTTAGGGTGCCAACAACAAGCGGAATCCTGATACGCACACGCAATCTCACATTTTTCACAATTCCCGCAGAGGCAATTCATATAGATTTTTTCCCAATACGTCAAATCACCTGTCTAATTACTACCAAGCCCAGTGATCAGCCTTCTGCCAAGCTAGGCTCGATCAACAGCCGCCAACGTCCGCGCGGACATCCGAACGCGGACCGTCGCTTGGTTTTTCTAGGTTCTCTGGTCCAACAACCCGAACTACTGTTCTGGCTACGACGCGATCGGAATTCTGCGCGCTAGCGGCTGCTTGCGCAGACTCAATTGTGAGCCACAACTTTGGCGGTATGACGACACTGCCTCGGTCCCGGACCTAACGGGAATCCCGCGACGGCAGGCCGGTCGCCTTCCAGATCAGGTAGAGTCGCCCAAGCCGCTTGTATGGCACGAGCCCATCGTGCTCTGCGGAACTAAGCTGCAGATAGGTTGCGACTTTGAGAGTGCCGAACGGCAGGCGCAGGCGCAGTGGCTTCTTCATGTATACGTAATCACCGAGTCTCACCCTGCCGGTCAAGGCCGGCCAGAGGGCTTCATTCAGATAAAGGCACCGACGTTCTGCTTGCCCGCCGAGCTTGTTGTCGCATCGAGCTTTGGAGAGGCACATATCCGCAGCTGTGGTACTCCTGCCGCAGGACTAAAGCCCGTTGCGACTAACCGACAACAGCTGCGGCGCGAAGCCTGGCATGATCCGCACCGCAGTCAGCCTTCCGCTGCTACTGGCCCCCGTATCGATGCCGATCCTGAACGGGGACACTAGCGCCTCTGATCTGGGCATATGTCCATGAACCACGGTTCGGGCGAACTCTTCGTACGTGTTGTTATAGTTGTCGCGTATCCAGATCAAGTCGAGATCCGACTGGCGCTTCAGCGCTCGTCCCGGGCGTAGCCCCGCATGAACAAATATGGTTTGCGGTGTTTCCAGCAGCACAGGGAGGCGGCTGAGGAATTGCACATGCGCCGGAGTGACAGCTCTCGCGACAACTCTTGCCAGCACCGCAGGTGCCACGCCCGGTGCAAGTACCTCAATCGGTACTCCATATGACTGCAGAGTCTCCCTGCCACCGTTCTCGAGCCAAATCGTGTTTCTCCCTGGCCGAGCAATGAACTCCAGCATCATGGCTTCATGATTGCCGCGCAGGCAGATGCGTTTGAAGCGATCCGGGGGCTCCGCCATTAGGTGTTCGATCACCTGGGCCGATTGCGGCCCACGGTCGATGAGGTCGCCGAGCATGACGATCAGCGTCTCATCGGGTTCGTCCGCCGCGTCCTCCATTATTTTCGCTTCCAACTCGGTCAGGAGGTCGAGACATCCGTGCACGTCGCCGATCGCATAGACGCGTTCTGGTTGCCGCTCCAATGCGAGCCTTGGCGCCTCTTTCCGCCCCTTGGTTGGGTTGCCGAGCATCACAAGTCGTGCCCAAAGGCCCTCCCGTTGGTCTTCAGTAGGCATCGTCTGCGCAGCTTTGCATCTACCCTACCGTTCCTTGGTAGCCGGGCGGCATTACCCGAGTTTCCATTTTTCCTACCCTGCAAAGCCGATAGGAATTCCCGAATAGCTCAGCTCTGTCGCGGGTTTGCCGGTGAATTCGCCAGCATTGCGATCGTGGACATCGATGGCACCCTGCAATGCAAGCTTAACAGGGAATGGGAGCCCCTCTGAAAAAGACTAGCATAGGCCGTCGCGGGAAACGCTCGAGCGGTGGCGACGGCCGTTAGCCTCCCCACCGTTCTGCTTATCGAAGGTTGATCTCTGTCGAGTGCCCGGTTCAACTCCCGGACTAAGGAACGTTCTGTGGCGCCAAAGCCAGACCTATCGGTCGCCTCGCCTCAGCGCAGGCCGACTTCCTTCAGCAGCCCGGCCCGCTTGGCGTCGTAGTAGTAGCCCCGCGAGTAGTTGCGCACTGCCCCGTCGGAGTTGTAACCGGCCACGATATAGGCGCCGCGCAGGTACTTCACCGCGTATTTGAGGTTGGTTTCAGCATCGAGCAGTCCAACTGCCGAGCCGGAATAGCCCATCGAGCGCGCCGTATCGTGCCGGATCTGCATCAGGCCATAGTAAGGGCCGTTGCGCGCCTTGGGGTTGAAGCTGCTCTCTCGCTGCACGACGCGGCGAACCAGCGATTCCGGCACGCCATAGATCGCTGCGTATTTGCTGATGAGGCTATCGACGTTGCCGGAAGAGCGCGGCGCCTCGGCAAACGCCAGCGGCACGAACGCTTCCTCGACCTGGGGCTTTGCCGCGGGCCGCTTGCCTGCAGGCTGCGGAGCGATGGCGACATGCACCCCGGCCGGCTTGTAGCCCGGGAAGTTGGCCATCGAGCATGCGCCAACGACCACCGCCAAGAGCGGTGCCAGGATCATGGTGAGCGCGGCGCGCCTGAGGAATGAGCCCCGTGTCATTTGTCCTCATTACCAGAACGAACAGCCCGGCGAAAGCGGCAGTGTTTGTCGCAGGGTCATCCGGCGCGGGCGCGGTGGATGATGAGCGCGACAATGCCGCCCATCAGCAGGGCGCCGCCATATAGCTGCGTGTCGCTGCGCGTGATGTGGATGAACGGCAGCAGATGATCGTAGAGCGGCCAAAGCAGGAGCAGGCTGCCGGCCAGCAACAGGAACAGACCCAAGGCACGCATCACGGGCTCCCTCACCCCGATAGACGGAGTGAGGATACATACCCGGTACGAATCTATTACTAACGCTGCAGCAACGCGCGCCTACTTGCCGATCCTGCCATCGACCAGCGACTGCGACAGCGGCGCCGGGCGCTCGACGGCGGTGGTGATGTCGACCACGCGGTTCTCCTTGCTGGCGACCTCGAAGGCTTCCATCACCTCGAGAACGTGCAGCGCCAAGTCGCCCGAGGCTCGGTGCGGCCGCCCTTCGACGATCGCGAGAGCCATGTCGGCCACGCCCAGCGAACGGTAGTTCGCATCGGCATAGGGCGTGTCGTGCTCGACCGTCGTCCAGTCCTTGGACGTGGCGGGCCGGGTCTTGATCTCGCCGCCGAACATGTTCGGATCGGGCACCAGCAGCCCGAGCATCGAGCCGTAGAGCTCGATCGGCACATGGGTGTGGCCGGGCACATCGAAGCTCATGGTCATCTGGATGATGGCGCCGGACCGAAACTGCAGCAGTCCGGCGACATGGGTGAACACCTTCACCGGCATCATCTGGCCCTTCTTGGGCTCCGAATAGATCGGGCGCTCGGCCTGTGGCGTCGTGCTCATCGCCTGTACCCGCGCCACGGGGCCGAGCAGATTCACGAGGTCGGTGATATAGTACGGCCCCATGTCGAGCATCGGCCCACCACCCACGTCGTAGTAGAAGGCCGGATCGGGGTGCCAGCGCTCATGGCCGGGCACGCCCATGAAGGCGGTGCCGCCCACGATCGACCCGACCTCGCCGGAGTCGATCAATTCACGCGCCTTCTGGTGCCCGCCGCCAAGGAAGGTGTCAGGAGCGGCACCGATCCGCAGCCCCTTGGCCGCCGCCGCCGCTTCCGCCAGCTTCCTGCCTTCTGCAAAGGTCACGCCAAGCGGCTTCTCGCTGTAGACGTGCTTGCCCGCGTCCAACGCCCTGAGGCCGACCTCGACATGAGCGCGTGGAATTGTCAGGTTGACGATGATCTCGACCTTCGGATCGGCCAGCAATGCTTCGACGGTCACTGCCGTCAAGCCGAACTCCGCCGCCTTCTTGTCGGCGACATCCGGCTTCATGTCGGCAACCGCGATGATCTCCAGCACCGGAAAGTCGCGCATCGCCTTCAGGTACTGGCTCGAAATGTTGCCGCAGCCGATGATGCCGACGCCCACACGACGCTGAGTGGCCATTGTCCTCGCTCCCATTTGTCTGAGGTGGCGCTACTCGATCGGTGCGCCGTTGCCGGCCACAATTGCCGGTTTTGCAGCGGAAGGAAAGCCCGATCTGACGTACGTAACGCAGGGTTTGGGGGTGGCCTGCTTTCCTGCTAAGGAGCGGCCGATGCTCAATCCCGTTCCCGCCACCTACGACTATCGCCCGCCCACTGATCCGTGGCTGACGGTGATTCATGCAGACGAGGACATCGTCGTGCTGGACAAGCCCTCGGGTCTGCTGAGTGTGCCTGGCAAGGACCCGGCGCTCGCTGATTGTCTCGAGGCGCGGGTGCGCGGGCGCTGGCCCACCGCGGCGATGGCGCACCGGCTCGACAAGGATACGTCCGGCGTCATCGTCATGTGCCTCAACAAGAAGGCGCTCGGGCATGTCGGGCAGGAGTTCGAGCAGCGCCGGGCGAGAAAATCCTATGTCGCACGCGTGTGGAGCGACATGGCCGAGGAAGCCGGCCTCGTCGACCTGCCGCTCGCGACAGACTGGGAGAACAAGCCGCGCCAGCGCGTCGACCACGAGCATGGGCGCCAGAGCCGGACCGAATGGCACGTCGAGGCGCGCGAGCCCGGCATCACCCGGGTGCGGCTCCACCCGCTGACCGGACGCACGCACCAGTTGCGGGTGCACATGCTGGCCCTCGGCCACCCGATCCTCGGCGACCAGTTCTATGCGACCGGCGCGGCGCTGGCGGCGGCGGACCGGCTGCAACTGCACGCCGAGGAACTCGGCTTCAACCACCCGCAGGGCGGCTGGGTCGAGTATCGCGTGCCGCCCCCGTTCTGAGCCGAGCCGGCTGTCACGAAATAGTCACGCCGGAGCCGGATTTCGGCCCGCAACACACCAAACCCGCTCGCTAGCTTCTATCTACGTTGAAGCTCAGGGAGTCCGGCAATCATGGACGACACCACCCGGTGGCAGGATGCCACCCTTCCCGCCGACAGCCAGTTGATCGGGCCGGCGCTGCCCACGCCCTTCGAGACAGACTACGACGAACTCGAAACCGGAATCGCCTCCATCTTCGCCGCCCTGCAGGCTGCCGGGCCCGAGCGTGGCTCGGATGACGACCTCCCGAACGGGGTCGGGGATGCAGCCGACGACGAACACATCTTCCACCTCCTCGGTGAACTCGACCGCCTCTGGCAGCGCCCCAGTCCCTGAGATCCGAGGCATGGTGAATGCCCGCGCAGCGAGTCTTGCGCACGACGCGCCAATCGCCTATTGCCTTCATTCAGGCACCCGTAGCTCAGCTGGATAGAGCGCTGCCCTCCGAAGGCAGAGGTCACAGATTCGAATTCTGTCGGGTGCACCATTTCTACCTTAAATTTCAATGCATTGGGCCGGCAGTTCTTGCGGTATCAGCGCTC
>Ga0247844_1005899_pt1 | contig 15213 bp, 5 predicted proteins | sample LaCtaG_FD_192421 | JGI IMG/M metagenome (GOLD analysis project Ga0247844, IMG submission 192421) | Freshwater microbial communities from meromictic Lake La Cruz, Castile-La Mancha, Spain - LaCruzMarch201714.5m_1 | ecosystem: Environmental > Aquatic > Freshwater > Lake | place: Spain: Castile-La... | reverse complement strand
TATCCTGCATTCCAACCATGTCTCTTTCTTTCCAATACTTTGCAACTAAAGTAGAACTTACCCGAACAATTGAACGATACGGCACCATAAGTGCACTTGTCAAATAAATTATAGTGGTGTAAACTCCCGTAGCCTCTAATCCAATATACGAAGCAATCATCATCGCATCCATGGAAATAACAAGCAAAGTAGCCAAACTATTCAAATAGCTCATCATACTAAAAGTGACTAATATTTTCCTAAACCTTCTCGGAACAGTGATAGATCTCAATGAAAATTTTAATTCCTTCTGTCTAATTAAATAAAACAGCAAAATCGAACATGGAATGAAATACACCAAAGCATGTGCGATGAAAAATTGGTTGAAATCAATAACTTTTACTGCTAAAAGCAAGAGCAGTATAAAAATCAAAACTCTCAAAAATATTTCTTGTAAAAAAACTGGCATTACATTTTTATATAATCCACGCATGTAACTTTCAAAGAGCATAAAAAAAATGTTGGCAATTCCCAACGGAATAACCCATAAATAATAATGCGTAAAAAGCTTTGACTTTTCTGAATAATAATCAATAATTGTTTGATTAAAAAGTAGAATTAATAATGTAAAAATCGTGATTCCAATACTGACAATTAGCATGTTCATCAAAAGAAATCCGTAATGATTTTTGTTTTCATTTCTGAAAAATGGGAAAAAACGCCAAGTGGAATATATTGAACCAAAGTTTGAAAGTTGAGCAAAGAGCATTCCAACTGTGATAACCAAATTCATCAATCCAACTTGTTCCACTGTCAACAATGCAATAAATAAAATCGCCTTGTTCACATAACCCAAAGTCAAACCTATAAAAGATAAAACGGTTGTTTTAATTGCGTCTTTTTGAACTACTCCCATGAGTTGGTAAAATTAGTCAATTGAATTGAACTAAAATAAAGAGTAAAAAATTGAATTTTATGGTTCAATTTTACCTTAACAAAGTAAATAGAAACTAATCACTAAAACATAACTTTAATCCTTAAAAACGCTCAAAAGATCAACTTGCAATTCTGGAAAAAGAACAGAACTTACTTCGGTTGCTCCATCGTTGATATTGAATACACCAATTGATTCGAACTTCTCCTCCACTTTAGTGAAAATTTCTATACTTTTCGAGTCGGGATTCACAATCCAATATTCTTTTACATCGTTTTCTTCGTAAAGATTAAACTTTTCGTTGTAATCCTTTTTCATTGTGCTATCTGATGTGATTTCAACCACTAAATCTGGAGCATCAATTGCTCCTCTGTCATCCAATTTACTTAAATCACAAAAAACAGAAATATCGGGTTGCACAACTGTATTTACTTCGCTGTCACTTCCTTTATTCTTTTTAAGTCGAACATCGAAGGGAGCTTCATAAACTTGACAATTACAAGTATTAAAATATTTTTTCATTTCAAAAGACAAATTTCCTGAAACGGCTTGATGCCTTCTCTTTGGCGCAGGACTCATTTTATATATCCAACCTTTAATTAACTCAAGACGCTCATCGAAAGTCCACGTCAAATAATCGGCATAAGTATATTGTTTCTTTAAATCCAATTGTGAAAAGTCGTTTATCTGTGACATGATTAATGATTTAAGTGTAAAGTTAGGGAAAATGTGATAATTTTTTTTTGCTAATAGATTAATGTGCTAATGAATCAATGTGCTAATGTGCTAATTGATTAATGAGTTAATTGTTATTTTTTATGTTTTAATGCAGGAATTGAGATTTTTAAGTAAGTTAGAATAAAACAAATTGGTTATGCAGGAGACAACGGGTAATGTAATCGTAGATAAATCATTTTTATTTGCGGTTGAAACAATAAAATTTTGCGAGACATTAGAACAGATGAGAAAATATGTGGTTTCTCGTCAGTTATTAAAATCAGGAACTTCGATTGGTGCAAATATTCGAGAATCACAAAGTGCAGAAAGTAGAGCGGATTTCATACATAAACTTAAAATCTCAGCCAAAGAATGTGAGGAAACGAAATATTGGTTGATGTTATGCAATGCTTCGGAAAACTATCCTAATTGCTTTAATCTAATAAATTCTTTTGATGAATTGGGAATGATTCTAAAGAAGATAATTAGTAGTGCTAGAAAAGGTAATTAATGTGCTAATGAAACAATGTGCTAATGAATTAATGTGTTAATTTTTTAATTAGTTAATTGGCATATTAGCAAATTATCACATTACTCCTTCACTGGCAAAACAATCTTCGACGGAAACTCAGCACTATGATAAACTTTCCAAATTGGAATACTTTTGTACATCACCGCGAATTGGTCTTGATCGGCTCCTGCCAAACAAACTCTAATTTTATGTCCTTTTGGAATCATGTAAGAAGTCGGTAACAAATCAAAATAGAGTTTATTGACACCATTCACATCCAATGGTTTTGAATCTTCACGCTTGTAGCTTCTGTATGGAATCACATCTTTGTAAGGACTTTCTTTGTTTTCGGAAATTCTATGAATGCCGCGCATCAAACCTTCAGTGATGTAATAAACTCGTCCAGTTTCATCCACTTCTTCTAAGTAAACATGGAAGTTCCCATCAGGGCTTGTACTATTGATGTATAATTCCACCATTGCGTGACCTGTAATTTCCATGGGAACTTCTAAAGCAGCACTTTCATACAAAAGTAACTTCGTGTCGCGCTCATTTCTGTCTGGATAAACGTGAGGTGTTTTCAATTCACCAATAACCGAAATCCATCTGGAATTTCTTCCTGTACTTACAGTTGTATCCACAACATACGTGTCAAATGCATCCTTTGCAGTTGGACTTGTTTTCTGTAAGGAATTTTTATCCCCAAAATAGAGCGTTTGCTGCATAGCATCAGGAGGCCAAACTTCTGAACTTTTCCATTTCTCTTCCGACATGGTGAAATAATGAATTTTGGGTTCGTCGTACAATCCATTTTTCATTCCTTTTAAATGATAGTCGAAGAATTTCATAAACTCAGCTACGTGATTAAACCCAGCTTCACTTGGATTCGTTGGTGAACAATTATAACTTCCTCCGTGTTCCCAAGGTCCGATGGTGAGTTTATTGTTAGGGTTGTTGTAATTCAAAAATTTACGAATCGTTGCATATTGATACGAACCATCAAACCAACCCGAATACAAATAAATCGCAGCTCCTGATCCATTGATTTGGTTGATATAACTGTGAGGAGAAAAAACATCACCATTTTTTGCAGCTCCACTTTTGGGTGTATCATCTCTAAATTGAACACCAACAGAAGTTTTGCTCACACTTTGATTCGTTGCGTGGTCTCGAATTGCTGCTTTAAAGGTTGCTCTTCTGTGTTTGGTGCGAACGCGTTTTACTCCTTTCAATAATAATTTTGGGACCAATCCTTTTCTTGGAAATTCATCGTTGTCTAATTTTGAATTATACAATCCCCATTTATTTACGAAGTGACGATGGAAAATACCTCCAGGAAAAGAGATATCGCGGAAAACATCAAACAAACTGTATAAATCGATAATCGCCACCACATTAGGATGTTGATTTACCAATAAAAATTCAGCTGTTGTTCCGCCATAAGACGCACCAATACTTCCCACTTTTTGATTACTCCACTCTTGTTTGATAATCCAATCAACGATTTCAGCGCCATCTTTTGTTTCGTTTTCGTGCCAAGGATGCGGACGATTTCCAAAAGAAGCTCCAGAACCACGCGCATCAACATTTACAATTGCGTAACCAGCGTAAACAAACTCTTTAATCGCTTTTCCCATTGTACCAATCAAACCATCGGAGAACAACTTGAATGGAAAACGCAACTCGGGAGACCGCCAATAACGTGTTTGATGTAAAATCGCTGGAATTTTTTTGCCTTTCTCTAAGCCTTTCGGAAGATAAACATCCACAGCGATTCGAACTCCATCGCGCATCGTTAGGTAATACGTTTTGATATTCAGTCCTTTATAGGTTTTTTGCTGACTATAATCATATGGCGTTGGACTTATTTGTGCAACATCCGATGGGATTACTTCCTTTTTTTGTGCTAAAGAAGAAAACGAAAACACACAGCACACAAGAAGAATAATAGCGTTCATCTTGGCAGAAAAAACAGAAAAAGGCGACATAAATTAAATTGGATTAGGTTTTCTTTAAAATTAATAATTTTTAAGAATCTAATACTTAAATCAGATTTATAGGTTTGAAAAACTAATGATTATTATTCTTCAAAACATAACTAACCTACCCTAATGCTACATCAAGCACCATCATAACAACAAATCCTCCGATAAAACCTAAAACGGCAACATCAGTGTATTTGTCGCGTTGTGTTTCTGGAATTACTTCTTCAACCACAACAAAAATCATAGCACCTGCAGCAAAAGCTAAGGCAAAAGGAAGTAATTGTTCCATATAAATTACTGCGGCTGCACCTATTACTCCAGCAATTGGCTCTACTATTGCAGAAAGTTGACCATACCAAAAGCTTTTAAATCGACTTGCCCCAGCCCTTCTTAATGGCATTGCAACTGCGAAACCTTCGGGAAAATTTTGAATTCCAATACCAATTGCCAGTGTTATCGCACCTGCAATTGTAGCTCCTTCCATTCCATTTGCTGCTGCACCAAACAAAACACCAACTGCTAAACCTTCTGGAATATTATGAAGTGTAATCGCTAACACAAGTAATGTTGTTTTATGTAGTTGTGTTTTGACACCTTCAGTTTCATTTTCACTAAAATTAAGGTGTAAATGAGGCATACTTTTATCTAAAAAGAAAAGAAAAAGAGCACCAGTTAAAAATCCAACTGCTGCTGGCATCCATGGCATAGCTGGATAAAAGCGTTCTGATAATTCTATTGAAGGCATTAACAAGGACCAAAAACTTGCCGCCACCATCACACCACCAGTAAAACCAAGCATTCCATCGAGAATACCACGATGAATTGTTTTGAAAAAAAACACCAAAGAAGCGCCTGAAGCAGTTACCAACCAAGTAAAGGTAGTGGCAATAAAAGCAGCAAAAACAGGGTCTAATCCTTCAAAAAAATGTATTAAGGTTTTCATTTTATGATTCGTGCTGCGAAGTTACATTATTATCAAATTTGAAAAACAGGACAATAAAAAAATCCCAACAGAAAGGTTGGGATTTCATTTTCTAAATTAGCTTTTATGTTTAGTTTTTAACGTGTTTGATAGTTTTTGCATTGTCATTCTCATTTAAAATTGTAATGAAATAAACTCCATTTTCGATTTCGTTTGAAGCAATTGGGAATAAATTCATTCCTTCAGCGATTAAAATTGATTTAGTCAAAACAACTTTACCCATTGCATCACGAATGATTAACGTTGATTCACCAACAAATTTTGAATCATTGATTGCAATATTGAAACCATCTTTACTTGGGTTAGGATAGGTATTCAATTGGCTAGTATTTCCTTCACAATCTACAAAAATTGGGTCGTATAATTTATTGTCACCATTAAAATCAACTTGGTTCAAACGGTAATAAGCTCCATTTGACTTTTCTGTTTCAACAAACGAATATGTTTGTAAAGTCGAAGAAAATCCAGCAGCTGCTTGTGTATTTATGACTCTCCAATTTTCACCATCTTGCGATTTCAATACTTCAAAAAAGTTTGAATTGTTTTCAGATGCTGTTTTCCAAATCAATTGAGTTTGATCAGATGAACAGTTTCCTGTGAAAGAAAGTAATTCAACTGGAAGTCGGGTTTCGTTATCTCCTCCAATATTGAACCAAGAGAAACCTGTTAAACTATTACTTCTAACATAGAAATCTGTTCCAGGGTCACTTCCAGGTACTTGTTGGATAGTTGCTGTTGTTGCACCAATTTCAAATGGATCGTGTGGCAAATTTGGATTTCCTTTTGCACGTATAATTCTCATTCCAGGAGGATCTGCAGTCACTGGGTTAGCTTGAATTACATCACTATTAATGCGCAATGTGATATCAAAAGTGTTGTTATCTAAAGCATCATAAGCAATTCCTGCAGAACTATATGGTGTGATGTCCCAATAACCCGTTAAATCGGCATTTTGAATATAATTTGTTTGACCATCTATAACATAAGACATTGGTAGTCCGAATGGATTGGAAGGAGTACTATTACTAGGTGCACCTGTTTTGTATTCCATTAAGATGTATCCACCAGCCGTTGCTTGTGTAAAATTAATAATAGCTAAACGATTTTGATTTGAAAGACCAACTGGGAAAATTCCACTTGCTTGTGTAGAATTTGCAGCCGTTCCAAACCATCTTTTCAAAGGTCCTAATACTGTTCCTGATGTCCATAAAACAGAACCAGGATTAGCAATTCCACTTCCAATTTCTAATTCACCAGCTGAAAAGTTAATATTCCCTGCTGTCATTGTCAATGTATTTGGAACTTGAATATCCTCTCCTATACTTAAGCCTCCGCCGTTTACAGCAAGATTGGAAATACTTCCTCCCGTGAAAAGTCCGACTGGTAAAGTTAGTGCACTTGAATTTGTGAAAACAACAGTAGAACTTGTATTAGATGCATCAATAGAACCACTTGTTCTAGAAATCGAAGAACCTGAATAAGTCAAAGTTCTTGTTCCAACTCCAAGTGCACCATTTGTTAAAGTTAAGTTACCTGAAATTGTTGGGTTACTATTCAAATTATAGGTTTGACCACTTGAATTAATTGTTAATCCCCCAAGAGAAGTAAATGCTGGTAAGGTAAATGGTCCTGAACCAGTGCAATTGAAAACTAAATTCGATGATGAAGTCGATACCAAATTGTTTGCTGTTCCTGAAATATAAGGACCGATTAGAGTTAATGTGTTTGTTCCTAGAGCTAAACTACCAGCAGTTAAAGTTAGTGTACCAGAAATAGTTGGACTGCTAGTCAAATTGTAAGTTTGTCCCGAAGAGTTTATGGTTAAATTTCCAATTGAAGAAAAATTTGGTAGTGAAAATGGACCAGAACCAGTAACACTTAAAAATAAATTTGATGATGAAGTAGTTATTAAATTATTCACATTACCTGTTATATAAGAACCATTTAATGTGAGTGTGTTTGAACCAATTTCAAGATTACCAGAAATTATATTGAGATTAGCTGTAGTTAAATTAGATGACAATTCAGCATTACCGTCAATTACTACTTCCTGAGATGTTCCAGATAAAATTGAAGTGTTTGAAGAAGGATTGGCTACAATCATTATGTCATCCAAGGCAAATTCATCTCTACTACCAGAACCTCCAACATCACTTCCATTCCAACGTAAATAATAATAAGCATCAGCAGGAATGGATAAACCTGCCAAATCAATTACCCTATTATACGCTTTCCATGAAGGACTGCCTTCAGCTACATCGCCAGAAGTTAAGTTTACATCTGTTTCATTTGTATAAGTAGTGTTGTTTGCTGAATGGCTTAAGTTAAATGAACTTGAACGTCCTTGATCGTTTCGAATCCAAACTTTATATCCAACTGAAAGTGAACTTAATGTTGCTCCAGTTTGATTTTGTAAACGTAATGTTACCGTTCCAGGCGCCCAATCTGAACCAGTTGGCTGAAAACCTAAAGCTCGATTTCCAGTTTCAACAGTAAATGCATACATACCACCTGTTGTAGCATTACCACTTGATACACCTCTTGCGTAATCATTCGCTACATTTGATCCTCCAAATGATAAGTCACCATCAGAGAAACCTGTCACTGCCCACGCATTTGAATTTAGTCTTCCAGATGAAGGACTAGACTGAAATCCAGTTCCTGCAAATTGACCATTATTAATACCAGAAACTGTATTGTCAAAATCAATTGTATAGAGTGTATTCGTTGCAGAAACTTGTAAACCCGCTACTGGATTTAAAGTTGTAGTACTTGTAGTAGGAGCACTTGCTGTTAAATAATTGTAAGTTGTTGAATTTGTTCCATCATAAGTAAAAGGAACTAACAAGAAATTATAAGTTGTACCTCCAATCAAACCAGTTACAGTAGTAGTTAAAGCTGGTGTAGCGGGTAAAACAGTTGGTGTAATTGTTACTAAAGTTCCAACTCCAGCAGCAGGAGCTGATCCATTAGTTGAAGACAAAGTCGGTGTTCCAGTGGAGTAGATTAATGCATAACCTGCTCTTGTTGCGCCACTTCCAGGAAAAGTTGCTGTATTCCATGTTAATGTTATACTTGTTGGATCTGATGTTCCTGCCAATGTTGAAGCCTGGACTGTTGCAGGATTAGATAAAGTTCTAAAGGTCAAATTTGAACCATAAGCAGCACCTACTTGATTGGTTGCATAAGCACGGTAATTATACAGTGTTTCAGGCGATAACCCTGTTAAGCTACTTGAGAAATTTCCTGTTCCAGTACCATCGGAAGTCATTAAAAAATTACTTACAGTTGTTGGATTTGCCGAAGTTCCAACTACAACTCCTTTTGCACTAATTGTTCCGCCCCCATCAGAAATGGAAGTACCACCACTAGAAGCTGTTGTATTAGTAATTGAAGTGGCAGTTGTGGTTGTTATTACAGCTGGAGAAGGAGTAACTAAGGCAAGATCTTTACCCAAAGCTATTGAAAATGAGGTAGCAGTTGAGGAGATTACCGAATTGGCAGATGTAAATGTTTGAGCTGCTTGAGTGGCTGTTGCTTGTACCCAAGATGTGCCATTGTATAAACCATAATAAGGTTGAGTGCCTCCATTAAAATTTGTGGCATTATTCTCTTCCCCAATGTTATAAGAAATTGAACTTACTGTAATGTTCACATTCGAACTACTCGATCTGTTTGCAGACCAATTGCGATTGATAGTTCGGGTTACATCATAAGGACTCAGACCAGATATACTTCCATCAATCATTCTAAATGAATATACATCACTAGCACCTGATTGACTTATTGTTATCGGGTTGTAAGCACTATTTCCAATTGGGAAAGTAACTGCAGTACTTGTTGCTAATGTGCGCACAAGCATACCTGAATTGTTTGTAATAACATAATTAGAACTTGATGCACCAGTGATTGTTGCTCCACTAGCTAAAGTTAAATTAAATGTGCTCAGAATAATATCTCCAGAGGTAAAAGTTAAATTACTTCTAATTGCTACCGCTGCACCCAATGTTACTTGACTATTGTTTTGGATAAATAAATAATCAAAGCAATTTGTGGTACCACTTGTGTTTAAATTACTTCCAGAAATCGTCTGTGTTGTTCCGTTTAAGAATACCGCACGTGTGTTATGGGTGAATGTTCCATTGTTTGTGAAATTACCAGCAACATAAAGATCACTTCCTGATGTTGAAGACAGGGTAAGACTTCCAGCATTTGTAACTGATCCAGTAACAATTACTGATGTATTAGTACTTCCCATATTGAATGCTCCAGTTCCTACTGTACTCAAACCACCTCCAATGGTTAAAGCCGCATTTAATGCATTTACATTAAATGTAGCACCGCTATTAACAGTTAAAGTTCCATTAATTGCTCTTGCAGCATTTGAACCGTTAACAATATCAAATGTTCCAGTATTGATCGTTACATTATTTGGGTAACCTGCTGTTGTTCCAATAGTTCCGACACCAGTAGCACTCCATTCATTAAAACGGTTATAGCTTAAATTATAATAAAGAGTAGAATTTGCAGTATAAATAGGTGATGCAGAAACAAAACCTCCATTTAATTGGAACGTACCGTCAATAGATGGAACAGTTGTTAAGGTTAGACCACCTGAATTGATTGTTAAATTATTAAAGGTAATTGCATTAGAGCCATTGATTGTGCCTTCTGAACCAACAAAGTTTACCGTTCCTGTGCCTCTAGTGAAAGTGCCATTGTTGGTTAATGTTCCACCAGCACTGATGTTCAATGTTGCAGCTGCGCTCCAACTTAAAATACCTCCGTTTACAAAACTTCCAGCAATGATTGAACCTGAAGCACCAGTAAATGTAAATATACCTGTTCCAACTGTTGTGATAGCATTGGTAACTGTACCAATTGCAACGGTTGCACTTGCAGTAACGGTAATACCTGTATTTACTGTAATAGAAGCAATTGGTGAGTTTGTAAATGCTGCTGCAATACTAATATTATGTGCTATAGTAACAACACTATTAGCTGTAGGTACTGCGCCTCCTAACCAAGATGAACCAGTATTCCAGTTTGAAGCTCCTGAAGTTGTTATAAAACCTAAATAGGTGAATCCAGCTAATGATACAGATCCTGATGGAGTAGTTACCATTACGTTTCCACTAGCACCGCCTGATCCAACTACAGCTGTAATTTGCGTTGCACTATTAACTGTAAAAGAAGCTGCAGATGTTCCACCGAATGATACGTCTGTTGCTCCTGTAAAATTTGTTCCCGTTATTACGATACTTGAACCGCTGTATCCCGAAGTTGATGTAAAAGAAGAAATAGTTGGTGGTGTAGAAGTTAAACCAGCATCTTTTCCTATTGCTATGTATGAACCTGCTGGAATGGAAGCAGGAAATTGATTAGTACCAGTTGACGTTGCTGTAACAGAACCACCCAAAGTAGTTGAAACTTGCGACCATGAAGATCCATTATATAAACCCATATATGGCGTTGTACCAGCGTTGTAGTTTGCGCCAACCTCTCCAGAACTGTAATTTGCAACAACAGGAGTTAGATCACTTCCTCCAGCAACAGCTTCAGTTATATACCAACTTCTTTGTACGGTTACCAACGGATTAGCAGCATTAGCAGGTGCTCCATCTACAACTCTAATACCATAAATATCTGATGTTCCAGCATTGGTTAAAATAATAGGGTTATATGCTGAATTACCAACAGGGAATGATATGGCTGGAGATGATGTTACAGTTCTTTTTAATTGCCCTGTGCTGTTTGTAACTATATAATTTGATGATGAAGCTCCAGAAATTGAAGACGTACCCAAATTTAAATCGAAAGTTGAAAGAGTAATTTTTCCAGAAGTGAGCGTTAAGGTATTTGTTACTGCTGCCGAAGATGCCAAAGTTACATTCGTTCCATTTTGTAATATTAAAAAAGGAAAACAGTTGGTTGCTCCACTTCCATTTATGTTAGACCCTCCGAGAGTTTGAGTTGTTCCGTTTAAGAATAACGCACGAGTATTATGGGTAAATGTTCCATCGTTTGTAAAGTTTCCAGCAACATATAAATCACCACTTGTTGCGTTTAGGGTCGCTCCTCCTGATGCTACATTGAAATTGCCTCCAACTCCTCTATTTGTTGTTGGGAAAGTTAATGTTGTTCCATTTTGTATAGTAACATTAAATGGAATTCCAGATCCAGCTGTTGTAGCATTTCCTGTCCATTCATTTGAAATAGCATACACACCACCGAAGTTATAAATGAGGGTTGATGATGAACCAAAGGTAGGAGTTGTTTGGAAATTACCTCCGTTAATTTGAGTTGTACCATTTAATGTTAAGGCTGTACCTTGAACCGCATTTGTTCCAGCTACCAAAAGAAATGTACCTGAAACTGTTCTAGAAACACCCATATTTATTCCTCCTCCACCTTGAACAGTAACATTGACAGGACCATTTGATGCTGGCCAATAGGTATGTGCTGCATCAATTGAACCGTAAGGACCTGAAGTGTTATTATAAACTAAAGTACTTGAAGCTCCATAAGTCCATGTGCCTCCTGAAGCAAAACCACCTTGATTAATTTGAAAAGTACCATTAATGTTCATTGAACCACTGTTAGTATAGGTTGCAGCAGTTGATAATGTACCATTATTAGTTATAGTTCCGCTATTTGTAGAAGCTGTATTGATATTAACTGTTGTAGAAGCAGTTATGGTTAAAGTTATACTTCCGTTTATTGTTAGTTTACCAACATTTGTTGTACCTGTTGTACTTGTAACATTGTGAGCAATTGTAACATCAGTTGTCGTAGCACTTGCTGGTACTGCACCCCCCAACCAAGTTCCTGCTGTACTCCAAGCCCCTGTTGCAGTGGTAATGTAACCAAGGTTGGTATAGGATTCTGTACTTGTTGCATTTCCACCAGAGTTTTGAACATAAATTTGTCCACTTAAATTAATTGATGCAAAAGTTAAAGTAGTTGCTGTTTGAGATAGAATGGATACAGAAGTTCCTCCACTTCCACCAACTTTAACAACAGTTACTGTATTTAAATTAGTTCCATTAATTGTTACTGTATTGCCGACATATCCTGAAGTTCCAGAACCAGGTGAAGAAGCAACTACACCTCCACTTGCTGTAATTGTTGGAGGCGAAGCACTACTAAACGCCCCAGAATTACCAACTGCAAAATAATAAGTAGAGCCACTAGTTGGCAACAAATTTGTAAAGCCAGAAACTGAAACTGTGTAAGGATTACTTCCACTTGCTGCTGCACCACTAGATTGTTGTGTCCAAGGGGAAGCATTTGGATACAAGCCTATAAATTGCGGATTGGTTGCAGTGCTATAGCTCGCTCCTGCTCCATCTGCTGTATTGAATTGCGCTGTTACAACTAAGTTACCTCCTCCAGTAGTTCCTTCAGTTACTGCCCAATATCTATTAACTGCTTTTGTAGCATCTATCGCGTTGGGTACTGTACCATCTTTGGAAATAATTCCATAAGTATCACTTGTCCCAGAATTGGTTAATGTAATTGGGTTATAAGCTGAATTTCCCACTGGGAATGAAACTGCAGATGATGTTACTGTTCTTTTTAATTGTCCAGTATTGCTTGTTCTGACATAACTTGTAGAACTACCTCCAGAGGTTGCCCCAACTGTCATATCATTTGTGGCTAAATCAAAAAATCCTGCAGTTAATGTGAGTGTGTTATTAACAATAACAGGTTTACTTAATGTTACAGTAGTTCCACCTGTTTTATTGACAAGTAACCAATCAAAGGTTACGTTAGCATTTGAGCTGGAAATACTTTGTGCATTTCCCAAAACAAAAAATACTGCTCTAGAATTATTAGTTAGAGTACCATTCATAGCAAAATTTCCACCGAGGTATAAATCTCCTGAAGAAGCATTTAAAGCTAAAGTAGTGCTTGCATTTACTGTTATGTTACCAGGGACACCTCTGCCACCACCTAAAGTCAAGGTGCCACTTTGAACGGTAACATTTGCAGGAATTCCTGAACCAGCTACAACCGAAGTAGATGCACCACCAGTCCATTCATTTGAAGTACCGTATGATGTATTATAAATCAAAGTTGACGATGAACCATAAGTAGGAGTTGTTTGGAAATTACCACCGTTAATTTGAGTAGTTCCGTTTAAAGTTAAGGCAGAACCACCTTGTACAGCATTAGTTCCAGCTACTAAAAGAAATGTACCAGTCGTACCAGTAGTTGGTACTGTTCTAGCGACATTCATTGAAATTCCACCACCACCTTGAACCGTAACATTGTATGGACCATTAGAAGCTGGCCACCAAGTATCTGTTCCATTTACACCGTAAGGACCACTTGTGTTGTTAAAAACCAAAGTACCTGTTGTAGCACCATAAGAATAAGTACCAGTATTTCCTCCCCAACCACCTTGATTTATTTGGAAAGTACCATTCATTGTTAAGGTTACACCAGCCGCAATATTTGTCGTAGCTGAAGTTTGCATCAAACCTCCTGAAGGAATTGTTCTAGAAACATTCAATGTTATACCACCAGCACCAGAAACATTCACATTAGCAGGACCACTTGCTGCTGGCCACCATGTATCTGTTGCACCAATACCATAAGATCCTGATGTGTTTGCAAATTCTAAAGTGGCAGAGGAATTGTACGTGAAAGTACAAGTATTTCCAGGCCAACCTCCTTGATTTATTCTTAAAATAGAATTTGGACCCATTGCAATAGTTCCTGTTCCTGTTACAGAATTGCCTGATTGTGAAAAAGTTCCATTAATTGTAAGAGTTACACCAGCATCAATTGTTACTGTTGCACCAGAAGAAACAGTTAAATTATTAATTGTTTGATTAGAAGACACTCTAAATGTTCCTCCAGTAACTGTTACATTATTTGTGGCAGGAATTGTTCCACCTCCTGATTTATTAAGGGTTAATGTTCCAGCTGAAACAGTGGTTAAACCTGTATATAAATTGGTACCTGTTAAAGTTAAACCACCTGCACCTGTTTTGGTTAATGCTCCTGATGTTGAAGCTGCACCTCCAGATATAGTAAGTGTATTTGTTGTATTTATTGTACTTGTAGTTGCTGCTGTTAAAGTAAAATTTCTATCTGTAGAAGCAGTTGCACCCGTATATTGCAATGTACCGCCACCTAAAACCAAATTACCAGCTGCATTAGTTGATGCTCCAATATTACTGTTTGAACCACCATTTACAATTGTTGAGAAACTTAAAGTACCAGCATTAATGGTTGTTGCTCCTGTATAGGTATTTGTGCCTGATAGCGTTAGAACACCAGCACCACTACCAGCTTTGGTTAAATTTCGACTTGAACCGCTGATAACAGAACTAATAGTAATACCACCTGCCCCGTCAATTTGAAAAATATTATTTGTCACATTTGCTAATACAACTCCCATCGTTTTACCTGAACCCGTTTCATTATTTTGTATAGTTAACAAAGAGCCACAATTATTACGAACAACAGTATTTGCAATGCTATTTATAGTTGCACCATTCAAGGTTAAATTACCAGTTGTAGCCGAGGAGTTTCCTATGGTTAATACTCGTGTTCTTGCAGAAGTGATTTCAACGGCACCAATTGACAATGATGCTGTACCCATATTTATACCTGAAGTGGTAGCAGTTCCTGTGTTTTGAAATTGAGCTACATTACTTGTTGTCCAAGAGCCTGATGCTTTACTAGGGCTCCAGTTTCCAGCAGTGTACCACGCTGTTGATGCAACAGTATTACCCCAAGTTATTGTTTGCCCCCAACTATTACAACTTATTAAAACTATTAAAGCAACAAGAATAAATTTTTTGAAAGAGTTGAACTTTTTCATATAATTTTAAAATTATTTTGATAAAACATTAAATTGACTAAAATTTGAATTTGCATAATTACAATAATTTTTTTGCTTAAAAAAATGATAATTTGAACATAGTGTAAAATTAACACAAAGATAATTTTGGTTAAAATTAATATTGAGTGTCCGCAATCGTACCAGTAAATTATAAGAACGTAAATAGATTACGTCAATCCGAGTGTATATTTGTCAATAAATCACTGATTATGACAATTATAACTTTTTTAGCTGACTTTCCTGATG
>Ga0247844_1005895_pt1 | contig 15217 bp, 30 predicted proteins | sample LaCtaG_FD_192421 | JGI IMG/M metagenome (GOLD analysis project Ga0247844, IMG submission 192421) | Freshwater microbial communities from meromictic Lake La Cruz, Castile-La Mancha, Spain - LaCruzMarch201714.5m_1 | ecosystem: Environmental > Aquatic > Freshwater > Lake | place: Spain: Castile-La... | reverse complement strand
AATAGCTAATTCTTTAATCACTACAACTTCAAATAATTCATCCATGACTATAAGATGTGTATAGAACTCTAAGAATATGTTATTAGCTTTATCTTCAGATGTCATACTTATGATTTATAGCGAAATAGTAAATAATTTCATCATTATCAACATCTTCTGGTTCATCTTCTAACCATTCTAATGATTCTACAAAAGGTTTATCATCACGAATTTTCATTCTCTAAATGTTTTTGGAAATGTAATAGGATACTTTTTAGCTACACAAACAACATCACCAAGATTATAACTTGCTCCATCATTTGATATCCATTCTTTAGTATCAGGAATCCAAGTGTAAGGAGAATCTAAAACTTCATATACTACTAATACATTACTAACTGTTCTTTTAAGCCCTACAAAGTATTCATCTAACTCTGTAGTTTCAGGATTAAATAACTTCCAATGTAAAGGTAAATAATATTTCTCTTCATTTCCCATATTTAGGTATGTTTTTATTGTTTTGTAATCAAATTCTTCATCAATCATACTACTGGTATCTAAATGGATTTTCTTCTAATATTTCAACTACAGCAGATATAAAACCATACATACCCATAATTAATAACGCAAGTAATAAAGTTATATAACTTAATGGATTATAAGGATTTAATCTATGCCATGTAGCTCCATTTTCATTAGTTATAGTTTGTGTTATACCTAATATTACTAATACTCTTCTTAATGTTTTCATATTTTTTAAGAGTTAGTTTGTTCAATATTAATAGCTATCTGACGTAGAATTAGAATAGATAAATCATTTGCTGATATACCTATAAACTCTATTGGGTTTTTTATCCAACTACCTAATTGTAATACAGCATCTTTGTATTCTTCAGAATTAATATCTGTAAGTTTTATTAAGTAATTTGTTAAGTTATCATCATAAGATTGTAGTGCTGCATGAGTAGTTACATCTGCAACTCTCTTTAAGTCACCAACTTTCCATATTAATGATGAAATTCTTTTACTTGATGGTTTAGTTTGAACTAACCAAATACCATCTGGTAGTGTATCTGTATGTCCAACGACTTTTTCATACCTACCATTCTTTTTCTTTCTATAAAGTTCTTCCATGATTATAATGAATTATCTAGTTTACTTTCAAGTTCATGAAGTCTAGCTTTAAGTAATATAATAACATCTTCCAACTCATCAATAATATCTTCCAACTTTTCATGAGCTTCTTCTAGTTCATGAATTTCTGTAAGTAAATCTTCAATTAAAGACCTAACTTCATCTTTAGCATCATTAGCTTGTCTTTCTAAAAGTGTGTTATACATTGTTTTTGTTTTAAAGGTTTAAAATTTCGTCTTTTACATCTAACCAATAATGAGATAAACTAAAGTCTTTATCAACTGAATTAATATTTAGTATTTCATCAACTGCAATTAAAGCGCATTGTTTTGCTATATGCAAATTGAACCATTCTTTAGTATTATTATTGATTCTTAGATACCTCAATACTAATTCCTCTGCTTTTTCTTTTGGTGTCATAGTTCTTTAAAAGTTTCGTTGTAATATTGTTCTGCCATATCATCATAATGAATTAGTCTTGTTGATTCAACATGACAACCAACACCAAAAGCATCAATAATCTGCTGCTTTTCCATTTCTTTGGCTTGTTGCACAATATCTCTAATTTTATCCCATTTGTCCATTGGAATAAAATCTATCATTTTATTTAGTTCTTTAACCAACCATTCAACTGCTGTTTGTTTGCTCATTTTGTTTCGTTTTTAATAATTTCAATCAATTTTAATAAACATGCTATTTCAGCTTCTTTGTAAGTTTTAAACTCCCAATCTCCAGAGGGGCAATTCATTGGCATAGTATGATATTCTAAACCAGTTTTACTATTCCAAATCCAGTAATTATAACCAAGTTCATGACTATGTTGGTCTTTTGTTGATTCTATTGATGCTTGCCAATTAAATTTCTCTCTAAACCATCTAAATACTTGTTGGTATAGTGGAGCTGAACAACTTGTTCCTTCCCCTATTTGGTCACTATTTTTATAAAAGTACGATAATAATTCAATACCACCATCAGCATAGATTCTACCAAAACAAGGCTCATCAAAATCTAACTGTTTAAGTTCTAGCGCTATTTCATAACTTACAAATTCCTTTTTCATCTTTATAATATTTAACTCTGTCATCAAATTCAGGATGTGTATAATGAAATTCAGTTAACATAGCTGCATTACACATTAAATGTGCTGCGTGAAGTAATCCAGTTTCAGGGTCTATATCTTCACCAAGACGAATAGCTTCTAAATGTCTCATTGCTGAAGCTATAACTTCTGTATAAGGCATACCTTTCTCCCAATTTCTAGGTTCATATTTAGCTGCACCTACAGTCCATACTTTAGCATATTCTTCATTAGCTTTAGCTGGAATTAAATCATAACGCAATTTGTTTGCATTATTACGCAATGCTCTTGCTGTTGTAGTCATATAATATTGTTTAATGTCATCCATGATTTAAAGTATTAAGATATAATTCAATAGCTTTGTCTTTATAGATATAACTATTCCAAAATGTAGTCATATCTGTTATAATTCTACCACTATGTAACTTATGAACTACTTTGAGTTTTACATGAGTATCATCTGGAAGTATAACTAACTGGTCATCTTGATAATCAATAACTTCTCTAGCATCTATTAGTAAATTTAGTATCTTATTCATACTTACTTCTATATGAATATCTTCATCTTTATCGTCTTTGTAGTTAATCCACAGTACACAAGGTTTCCCTTTCATGTGGAATATTGTATAATCTATCAGTTTCATTGGAATATTACCATTTTACCCTCATGTAAATAAGGTTTTAGTGAAAAATGAATGTTGTCTTTCGTAAATATTCGCATAGCAATTTCTGTAATTGATTGCGAGTTCTGAATTATGTCTTGATAGTGTTCTATAGTAAATGGAGTGAGTAATGTAGCATCAAAATCTTCATCTATTGGATTTACCCAACCTATAGTTTCATGTGTAGCTAATATTTTAAAGTTCACTCCATCTTCTGTTTCCATAAAGGATGCTTCATCTATAAGAAATGGTACATAAGGAACAGCATCATTAAAATAGTTTTCTTCTATTCTCACTTTTTCCATATTGCACCACAAGCTTGTGTCTGGATAGTTTTCCTCTTGTGTCAAGAATATTAGTTTGCATAGCTTTCTGAATATCATCGTCTGTAGCTTTTATATAGTGTTTACAATCTTTATTATCATAATGATAATAGGCTTGCCAATGTTTATCTATATTAGAAATCATTCTGTAACAAGTATTAGCTAAGTTGCAGTCAAAGTTAACACATTTAATAGTATTAATTAATCCTTCACCATTACAATATCTACAATCAATGATAATAGTATTCTTAATAGTATGTCCATTACCATCACATCTTATACATATTTCTGCTGATTTCTCTATTGTCATAGTAAATCTTTATCTTATTGTTTTTTAATACTGTTCGTATATCTTTAATGAACTTTATAACAAGTTCTTCAGGAATATCAATAATAATTTCATAAGCTGTAGCATATACTGAATATGGAAATTGTTTATCATTAATAAAATAAAGATACGTATTATGTTTTTCTTTTTGTGTAGTAAATCTAAAAATTACTGGTTTATTCATAGTATTATTTTAATAGAGAGAGATGTACTAGACACCTCTCTCCATATTAACTATTGTAAACTAACCCACACATCATACATCTTCCATGTATTAACACGGAATCTCAATGTTCGTCTTTTCATAACGCTTACGGATATTTAGTTTTGAAATTAGGTTTAACATAATGATTAGGCTTTTGTATTTTACCAGTTTCACGATGTTTTAGCACAAAGAATCCATTAGAAGGACTATCAACTATACAATTCTTTTCAACAGCTTCTTTAATTACTGCATCAAGAGTTATAAAACCTTTAGTCATATTCGCATTAAACTTTAGTTTCAATGCTTCATCAGCATCTACTCCCATTGTTTGTAGTAATCGTACAGTAACCCATATTAAATCTACAGCTTCTTCAACAATATTAGGATTGTTATCTTCAGCAATAGCAACAGTAAGTTCTTTGTACTCCTCGTCAATTAATTTAGTAGCGTTAAGCTTTTCTTCCCATGATACATTAGCATCATAATTCTCTCTAACTTTTAGTCCAAATCTATTGGACCATTCTCTAACTAGTTGTTCCATCATAGCGATAAAATTTCATTTTTTAAATTAATCATTGAATCTAATTCACCATCAATTTCACAGTCATAGAAATTAGATAACTCTTCCTTCAATGCTTGTGCTTTACTCAATACTTTAGCACCATAATGTTGATAGTCATTATTGGGTGCATAGAGAAAGAAGTTAAATAATTCATCAGGTTGATACATTTCAGAGTATCTACTTTGCATAAACATATCATAAGCATGTTTATGGCTTTCATGAATATCAAACTCCAGTACTACTAAGTCATTGTTAATGAATGGATAATAACTCTTTAAGATATTACGTTCATACAACATTTTAGTAGCTTTCTCTAGTGCTGCTACATCGCTAAATCTTTTGTCGATTAGCATGAATATTTTGTATGGGCATACTTCATCTATACCTAAACAAAAATTCATGTTCAATCCTTTCAACATAAAACCTAGCTTTGGGTCGTAAGCTTTTAGTGAATGTGCTAGATATAGTCTAGTTCTGTTAAACACCAACACAGGTTCTTTTGGATTATGAAATAAATCAATCGACAGGGTTGGGATAGTAAATGGTGTCATACGCATTGGTAGTTAATCTTCCGTTAGTAATAAAGATACCCCTATCAACATCAACATCAGGATTAGATAAATGCCAATTATAGTTGTTAATAATCTGTTTAATACCAGGAACTCTCATATCTTCAATAAACTCATTAGTTGTACCTTTAGGAATACCATCATACGCAACTGTTAAGTCTTTAAGAGATAAAGTATATAGTAGAGGTGGTTCATTAGTAACATGACTAACTACTAAGAATTGTAAAGGAAAGTTCTGATGATAACTATACCATGCAGCTTGTATATCGTATCTAAACTTTCTTAAACTAAAATTAAAATCTTTAACACTACCATTAGTATACTTAATATCATACAATCCAGTATCTGATACAGCATCATACAATCTTTTACTTTCTATACCATTGTAACTAAAATAGTTAGGCACTTGGAAACCAGTCCATGACTTAACAATATGAGATGTAAATGGATGATTTTTAACCATTTCTACTTGATGCTGTATTCTCTCATAATCAACTCTACTAATAATAGTTTTACCTTTAGCTTTCCATAAATCTTCATAAAATACTTCTAGTTTTAATAAGTTGTTCCATACTGTATCTTCCTTCCAACTACCACCATAACCTTCTTGACTTGCAGCTAATAGTAATGGCTCTTTAAGTGTATCAAGTGGTACATAAGATTGTAGTGTATCAAATACTAACTTAACAACAGATTTAGCTGAACCTCTAGTGTAGTTATCTTCATTACTAATGTAGAACATAGTATCAAAGTGTTCAGGATAAGTTAGTAAACACTCGAAAGCATTACCATGATTCATAGCAAACTGGTCAACCCAATACTTTTTGTTTACATAAGTACCATAACCTTTAGATAATGCTGCTAATTTGCTATAGTGCAACGCATCATGTTGCCTATAGTCCTTGATGAGATTTAACATATTCATTTAGAAATAATTTAAAATCTTCCATGCGCATAATTACTAATTCACCTAATACTTGTTCTTTTACAGTAATTTTCTTAGTCATTCTAGTAAATAATAATGGTATTTCTCCAGGTTTAATACGCATAGTTAGTAATGAAGAAATATCTATAGAGATACTATTCTTCCCTTTAATCATTGTCTTTTTACATTGTACTTTAAGACGTTGAATATAGTTTGGAACAGTATCTCTATAGAATACATCAATTCCTTCTCCATCTAACGGAGTGTTCTTTGTAGTAGAGATTTCATAAGTCTTATGATTCTTGTTATTAAATGCTTCTAACTTAAATATTGTAGCTAGAAATCTAATAACATCATAATTCCATTTATCTCCTTGTCTCTTATTCTTTATCATTATGCTAATTTTAGTACACCATCTTTTGTCAATGTTTGCACAATATAACTAGCTATTTCTGAATTATCTAATTTTGATATACAAAATCTTTTACTTTCTACATATTCTTTAGATAATCTTACGTACATAAAATTATAATCTTCTAATGTAGCTTGTAATACAGCCTGAAATAATAACCATATATCATCAGGACAATCAAATAAGAATATCTTACCATACTGTACTAGAATAACAATATCATTAGTATTTCTATTAATAACAACAATATCATTATTATAACTATACTTTGGAGCTAAAGTACTTACTAAATAAAATACAGGACTTAGTTGTATATGCCTTTTATGCTCTAAATTACCTGCAATAGATGCTCTTATAAAGTTATCTACAATACGACAATGGCTAATACCTTCACCAGATTGACCAATAATATCTTTTTTTCTTGAGTTAAACATCGTATTAGATGTTGGCATCATATCTGGTATACAATGGAATGTCATAGACTTGGATATTAGTTTTTACGTTAACAATATGTTTGTTGATTAATTCTACTACTTTACCATGACACATATTAGCTACATATCTAGTTTGTGTAAATGTACAATTTACTGGTGTTGGTTCTTCATCAGATAAACCTTTAGCTCTATATTCTTTTTGTAGTTCAGAACGTTTGTCGCTAGGAATGAAATATATCTCAAAGTATTCTGCTAACATTCTAATATCAATAAAGAAATTAGTATTATCATGACTTTTATCAAACCATTCATTAAACATTTTAACTCTAACATCCATTTTATCAGGACAAGCAATTACATTATCACGTAACCAATGATTATCCCAATAAAAACCATTGTAATATACTTCAGTAGGATAGAAATCTAACTCTTGCTGTAATGCAGCAGTTTTCTTCATTCCTATTTGTGTAGGATAGTAACCTTGTGGTATGCAGTTGTGCATTTCTACTGTATCTCCATCATAGACTTCTAAATCATGTTCATTTAATGCAAGATTTACAGCAACACCTTTACCTACACCACCAAGACCTACTATAGTAATAGGTAGTTTATAGTCAGCCCATATAGCTGACTTATATCTTTTATCAAAGCTCGTCATAATCTAGTTTAAAAATGTCAATATAAGATTTCATGTCTTTATAAAACTGTGTATGTGAGAATCGTTTTAAGTCTGTTAATAACTGATTAGCGTTAAATGGAGTAACAGCTTTAATAAAACTATTTATATCATATCCTTTCTTAGTATAAGCATTAAGAATTTGAATTTTTTCAGCATAGTTAAATGTAGAGAACTCAAAGTATTCATTTAATTCATCTAAGTATGTAACTTTTTTTTCAACATTACAACTTCTATCATACCATAATGAAGTTTGAGAACTAGCTTTTAACTTAAATGCTCTAGCTTTATTTAATACTTCTAATGCTTCAGTAATATCAGAATAATCTGTACTAATTATCTTAGCCTTAATAGAGTAGATATTAATCTTCTTCTCAGTTTCTACTTCTCTAGTAAATATTTCACCAAACCATTTGTAATTGGTAATATTCTTTGGTTGTTCTTCTTCTACACTTAATAATGCTGTAAATTCTAGTTTATGATTACAGATAACACTTAGATAAGTACCATTGTAGTTAGAGTTATTAGCTGTAAGTTCTGCTAAGTCTGTTCCTGATGGACTAGTACCCATATCAATATGACTATGAATTAATCCTTGATAACAATCCATGATTCTATCAGCATTATTCATAACATAATTAGATAATACACTAGATAGTTCAGGAAATTCACTATAGTCAATATTAGCAACCATACTATTTTCTAGACCTTTACCCATGTAGCATATATCTACAGTTTCTAGTGTTTTATTATCAATTTTCTTATAGAATAATATACCAATCCATTCTGCTTTCTTACCAGTAGCTTTATTAGCAGCTATTATTTTCTTAATAGTACTATCATTAATGATTAAAGTAATACTGTTCAAGGTTTGATAAGAAAGTGCTTGTGTTTGTGATGGCGTTTGCCATTTGTTTAAGTTGTTGTGCGACGTTGTCATTTACGTTTGATTTAGTATTAGCTTTAAGGTGTCTACCATTAAAACCTTCTACAGTAATATAATAATCTATATCCTTAAAGTTTACAGTATAGTCTTGATACCTATCAATAACTTTATGTAAGTTTTGTGCAAAATTCAGTTGTTTATCTTTTACATAAGTTGTTAAAGCATTTAGAATAGCTTCATCATTCCAGTCAATAGTAATTAAGTCACCAAATATAGTTTTCTTAACTTCTTTATTCTTAATCATAAATAACTCTAGTTCAGTTACTACATCTTTTTTGAATTTAAGACTTGATAATGAATCTTCACCATTATTATAAAATAAACTAGAAATAGGTGTATAACAATCTGATGAGTTTTCATTATGTAACCAGAAATCAGTAACATTAATTACTGCAATTAAACCTTCTATATCTTTGAAATCATAAAATATATTAAGTTCACCATAACAATAACCATTCATCTTAAATGCTATTCTATCTTTAGCTAAATGTGAATGTGTAAATGTATTATTTGATTGATTTACATAATCTGATACTGTATAGTGTAACTTAGTAAAAGAAAACATCTTTTCATTATAAGCATAATGAATAAAAACATTATAAATAGTATAAGTATCACCTACAAGATTCTTAATAGTTACTTCAGGATAATATATAAGTAATTCAGTTTCTTTAAATTCATATCTATTAGGATACATAGATTCTAAGTATTCTTCTAGTAGTGCAAAATCTTTATGATATATTACTTCATCTTTAGTAATCATGATTAATAGTTTAAAAGGGAGTAGCTTTTTACACTACTCCCTATTATTAAATTACTTTACCAAATGTGGATAGTCTTTCTTCAATCTGTTTAAGAATCTCAACTTATTCACATCAGTCAATAACTGTAAACTGTATTCTATCTCGAACACTCTATCTTCCAACTGATTGATAACTTCACTCAACTTAGACACTTGGTCATCAGATACTAATGAAGTAGCAGTATTAGGATTTAAGTATTCATAAGCATTAGTAAGCATTACGATTAAATCATTCTTAGGTATACTCATGTACTTGCTATGAATAATCTCTAGTAATGTTTCATCATCATTCTCTACAGCTGCAACTCTGTATTCTTTAGCCATTTTCTTCAAATCATTGTAAGCCATTGTAGTAAAATCAATAGTAGCAGCACTAGATTTAGCTGGAGTTACAGTAACAACCTTCAAGTTATCAGGTATATCATTGTTAGGGTTACTCAAATCAGTATTACCATTAATAGCCATACCATCTTCAAAGAGATTATTCTCTTTAAGATACTCACGTAAATCAGCAATTTTCTTGCCATTAAACTCATGAATAGTTACATTGTTAGACAATGTGGAAGTGATTAAGATTTTCATCTGTTTTAAATTGTTTTAAAAGTAAATAAAAAAGGATTTGTTGTTGTTGATAATATATAAATAATACTATCGTCTGTGTATATACAACTATTAGTTTGTTCAAACATAAGTTTACATACAGTTCCAGATATATTATTTACTATCATTTTATTGTTATGCTTTGTGCAGCCACAACTAAATGATTCTTTAAAAGTTACCATTGTATCTTTTCATTATTTTGATGTAGACAATGAGCATCAACAGCTTTCCATATTGAAGTATTGATTTCTAAATCAGGATTATACTTCTTAGCAACTGGATGAATAGTACATAAACCATTGTGTACTAATGGATAGAAACTTTGAGCTTCATTACCAAAGAATACAAATAGTGGTCTTACTGTATCATCTAAGTATTTTATTAATGCTGTAGTAAATGGTTTCCATAGTTTAACATGTGCTACTGGAGAACCATTCTTTGGAACTGTTAATGCTGTATTTAGTAGTAATATACCTTGTGCTTCCCAATGTAATAAGTCTTTCTTTAGACTAAATGAATAATCATCAAGATATTCTTGTAAACTCTGTTCTATGATTGAAAGAGTTGGTGTCATAATCATACTTGAAGTAGCTAATCCATTAGCATAATTATTCTGATATGGAGATAGAAATACAAAAACCACTCTAACATCATAGATGGAGTGGTTTAATGCTCTAAATATATTCTTTGTTTCAGGATAATATGATACTCTACTAAGACTATTTTTTATAGGTTTTAAATCTACAGAATCAAATAGTGGATAGTAGGAATTGTGAACTATTTTTGGGTATGAGTTGACGTATGAGGTGTCTTGTTTCTGTGTGACCATACGTTTTGTAGAAATCAGATATATCTTTTGGATATCCTTCAGGAATAGATATACCTATAAAATGATTGTTAGAAGATAATCTTTTACAAGCATTAAGTCCTGTAGTATCATTATCCATCAACACATAAACTTTATTGTATTTCATAAATCTAGTCAAATCAGGATTAGATGTTTCTGAATGAATAAATCTACTACTATAACCTAAGTTATCTAGTACCATATAGTCTTTTGCTGATTTAGTAATAATAACAGTATCTGTAATCTTGTTTGTACCACCGATAGTATTCTCGGTAAAGTTGCTTAGGAACTTAAAATGACTATTTGGTTTGTATATCTTAATCTTACTATCTACAACAATAGCTGTAGTTTCATCATAAACTTTTACTTTCTGTAAGAAATCTGGACATGAATGTGTATTAAAACAATAAGAACTTACAGCGTAACAGTTTTCTAACTCTAGTTGTGATTTAGATATGCCATACTTAGACCAATAATCTTTATGATGTTGATTCCATGAACCTTTGGTAAATGATAGTTGAAACGTAAAGTCTTTATTTATCTTATTAGATAGTTTAAGCTTTTGGCTTGTATAACTAAAATCTTGTTTGATTATTTCTAATGCTCTAGTATAATCGCAATGATATTTAATCATTACAGCAGTTACACATGTTATACCATGAAATCTAGCATCAGCAAAGTCAGCTAGTAATATAATATTATCATACTCATATAACCAACAACCAGGTGTAGTATCATGTCTTAGTGTATTAACCATTTTTGTATTAAGTGTAATAGTTGTACCTAGTAGTGACTGCCATACTTTCATCTGGTCTATTTTGCTATAAACATCGTAACTTTCAGATGCTATAATACCATTGAGTTTCATAATTGGAATTTATAAAAGAAAGCGTCACACAATGTAACGCTTTCTAGTGAATAAGTTTACCAATCAGGTGCGTCAGTTGTTTCTGTTGATTGCAACGGAGTGTATTCTTGGTATTTAATACTAAAGAAACTGTTAGTAATCTTGTTACCAGCTTTCTCAGCATTCTCTACTTGACGTTGGAATGCAGTAATAGCTTTCTGTGGAACAATAAGATTACCATTGTTTACTTCTGAGCGATAGATATATCTGAATAATGAACTCTGTGCTAGAGTACCGTCAGCTTTCTCTCTAACTACTAGAGGTAATACAATGTGACAATTACTTGTAGTAACATGGTCAATCAATGATGCGAAATCAGATTTACCTTTTAATACTGAATCAAAGTCTAGCTTATTAGCTTTCATATCTTTCAAGAATGTTTCTTGATTAGATTGATAAGATAATAATTGACGTAAGAACTCATACCAATCAATCTCACCAATTCTAGCTTTAACTGGTTCATTTTCTTTAGTAAAGAATGACCAATCTCTACCATTGGAGTTCTTGATTTCAAACATACTGGCTTCATCCTTGATATAGAATGAACGCCAATCTTCTTTTGTTGACATATAAAGATGACTACCAGTACTTGATACTACTACTTCATCTTTAACTGTTACACCAACAAGGAAATCACCACCTTCAAACTTAAATGGAATCCATAGAGATTCACCATTATCAGACAGTTTTACAGAGGTAGGTTTGCATAAAGCTAAACCTGTAAATAGGGCTTTCTCTTCCACTCCCATGTTACCTTCAAAATTCATCATAAGCTTCTACATTATTAGCTGGTTCTAAAATAGGTTCTTCTATAACTACATTATTAGTTGGAATAGATTGAGCATCTTGTTGTGTTGATTCTGGATATAATGTTGAAACATCTCTATCAGATTCTTCTGTAACTAATGCTATCATTCTAAAGATACCTTCTGCTTCATTCTCTACTACTAACTGATACTCATTATCATTTAATGCTGCATGAATTGCTTTAGATGATACTTTACCATTCATTCCTAAACGATAAACCATCTTTCTAGTTTCAAATGCTTGAGCTAGTTCAGGATTTACTTCCTTAACTTTGTCAAATGCAGCAATAAGAAATGTACCACTATTATTAATAATAACTACTTGCGTAGGTATCTCAACACCAAGTATTTCTTGTGCTTTAGTATTAAAATGAATAGAAGCAGAACGCTGTCCTTCTTCAATAGCTAATTTAGTAATAACTGCTCTGTTAGGATACTTCTCTTTAGTTACAGTTTTTACTCTTGTTTTGCCTTCTAATGTGAAATTAGAAAATGTAATCATACTTATTTAATTTTAATGTCTGAATAAATTTTATCCCAATTAACTGATTTGTTATCAGAAATCATAACATTCTGATTAGATAGTCTAGCTAGTCTACAACCAGCAATAATATCTTGTTTAGTTTCGAAACTAATGTAGCATTCTTCTTTATCACGATAAACAAATCCAATACCATCTACAACAGATGACCATATAGATTTAACTTTACCTGTAAGATTAATATCAGCTACATCAACTATGTCTTGCAACTTAGATTCTACTCTTTTGTCTTTAACATGAGCTACAAGAATAATTCTTTCTGCTATCTTCTGAAACTTTCTAAACCATTCCATCATTACTTCTCTTGAGTATTGATAACCAGCACCATTAGCTAAGTTATATACACTAGTAAATCCTTCATCACCATATAGTATAGGATTACCTTTACCATCACGATTAAATGATTTACCTTGTACACTTTTCATGTACACATAAGTGCCTACAATCTCAGACCATATATCTAACTGTGTTACAGTATCGATAATAAGGTATTTAAGTTTAGAATCAGCCAGTTCATCCAATAACTTATTGAATTCTTTGTAATCATCTACTTGTTTTACTCTTGCTTTTAAGAAATGATAACCCTTTGGGTCAGTACTAATGACTAAAGAATTAGTTTCTCTAATAGTCAAATCAGCAAGAATAGTAGATTTACCAGTTTTAGGTAATCCATACAGTAACAAACTGGTTAATTGTTCATCTGTAGGTTCAATGATGTCAAACATTGGTTACTTGTTTTAAAAGTTTTTCATTACCATCCATATCGTCTTTATCCAAATGTGCAAAGTAATTACGACTACCATCGAATAATACAGCCATTTCTAAATCATCAAGAACTCCTTCTCGACTTTTAAGTAGAATGAGTGTACGTAAATTATTCTTCCATAACTTTAAGTCATATCCTAAATACATTGCTGCTGGAATATGGTCTCTCCATTTAAACGGATAGAATAATCCTAAGATAATCGTAGCATCTTGTGAAGTTGTTTTAATCTTGTTTAATCCATCTATACTTGGTTTTAGTTTGTCAATAATTGTTTTACCTTTAATATTAACTTCAAGTGCCTCTTTTGAAGGTACTTGCTGCTGCACAAAGAATGATACTACACCACATTTAAGACCTAATCGTTGTCTAGTGTACTGCGCACTAAAATGTTCTAGTGTTTCATACCACGATTTACCAGATTCATTCAAGTAATTACCAATATGGTCTGAGAAAGTAATAACCCATTGATTAGGGTCACTAGCTCTATACTCATCCCACATCTCACCTTGATTTGCTGGAACTCCATTAAAGTAATATGTACCATTCTTAACTAAGAACTCTCTTACTAACTTATAGAATCCAGTAGGATGAGGTATTTGTACTACCTCAAAGTATGGTTCTATAGTACTAGTAAAATAATCAGCAGCTTCGATGATGTAGGGGTGATATTCTGTAGGAAACTGTTTATCCCAGTAACCCATTATTTCGTAGTACGATAATCTAATGTTATGTTTTTCTCTCAAGTAATTGATAACAAACATAGCTTTAAACTTTTCTACAGGTTCTTCTAAGCTATTGTAAAAGATTTTAATCTTAATATTAGGAATAGTTTGTGACAACGATAGTAGATAAGATGCAATAAAGAATCCTAATCTTGATTTACCAGCACCAGTACCACCTGTAATTAAGATTTGGTCTCCACGAATAAATCCTGGAAGAAATGATTTTAATCTAGGAAATATGGGATATAGTGGTAGAAAGTTTACTCCACCATCACCAATAAACTTTTGATTTCGAATTATCTTATCCGCTAGTTGTTTAAATAACATTATCGTATTCTTCTTTAGAGGTTGTAGTATCTTCTAACATAGTCATTAGCATAGATTTACCAGTATTATCATAGATAAAGTTATCACAATCTTTTAAGAATCTATTAGTAGCCATACACATGTCTACATATTTCTTACAAGCTGTTATAATCTCTTTATCACTCCATGATACTATTGTACTATCATTAAATAACTCCAATGCACGTCTTACATCATTATTGTTAGAGGATTTACCAGCTATACCAATATGTTTTGCAGACCAATATTCTCTGATACTAGCTATTAAGTTTTTATCAGGAACATTATCTTGTATAGTAGTTACATTGAGTTGCCATGTACCATCTGGTGATAAATATATTAATTTTTTATCAGACCAGAGTTTAAAGATACGTAATATTTCTAATTCATCAGTAACAATAATTTCTTTTTCTGAACTTATTCCACAGTATTTGAACAGATTAATATTATTTTCTATACAATAAAGTAACAACATCACTAGTTTATCATCAACATCTGCAATATTAAATTGTTGATTAACCATTAGACTTAAAATTTGATGATGATATATATCCTTTGATTCTTAAATCTATTTCATCTATCTGATTAAGATTTTTGTCATAGATTTTATTCATCTTATCAAACCAGTTTTCCTCGTAAGTATTCATA
>Ga0247844_1005893_pt1 | contig 15221 bp, 12 predicted proteins | sample LaCtaG_FD_192421 | JGI IMG/M metagenome (GOLD analysis project Ga0247844, IMG submission 192421) | Freshwater microbial communities from meromictic Lake La Cruz, Castile-La Mancha, Spain - LaCruzMarch201714.5m_1 | ecosystem: Environmental > Aquatic > Freshwater > Lake | place: Spain: Castile-La... | reverse complement strand
CGCAAGTTGTGCAAAACCGAATCAAGAAACGCTTGAATTTCGGCCTTTGGGGGAGCATCCAAAGGGAGATGGCCCTATTGCTACCCATTGCTACCCTCTTTTCATCGTATCTAATTGTAGACCTCGCACATCGGATTGAGGCCACCAGAGGCCACTTGAGGGCCTCGAGACCACTTGAGGGCCTCAAGACCACAATCGGTAGCCGAAACACCGCCCGGGATCTACCCAATTCGAAATTGGAGACAAGCGGAGATTCGCCTTCACAACAAGTCAACCAGAGAAACGATACTAGGGATGCCTCGAAGCCATCGATCGATAAGTGGCGAGGCCACGGCCTTGAAGAAATGGATTGACCCTTTCGTTGCAATACTCCTCGTCATCGTAGTGTTGGCAACGCTTTTGCCATGTAGCGGACCGTCGGCAGATTTCTTCAAAATCCTTGCGAATTTTGCGATTGTATTGTTATTCTTCTTGCATGGAGCCAAACTATCGCGAGAAGCAATTCTGGGTGGGATGCTGAATTGGCGGCTTCATCTAGCGACCCTATCGGTCACATTTGCTTTGTTTCCATTGCTGGGTCTGGTTTTGATAAGGCTCCCGTCACTTGACCCGGCGTTAACGGCCGGAGTCCTATACCTGACGTTGTTGCCATCGACGGTACAGTCGTCGATCGCCTTCACATCGATTGCCAAAGGGAATGTTTCAGCCGCGGTTTGTGCAGCAACCCTGTCAAATATTCTGGGGATGTTCATCACACCCATGCTCGTTGCCCTATTGATGCAAGTGGGTGGCACGCAATCCCAAGTAGGTGGCACGCAATCCCACGTATCCATGGTAGCCATATGGAAGATTGCCGGGCAACTTCTACTGCCGTTCGTGGTTGGGCATCTTGCAAGGCCTTGGATTGGTGCTTGGGTGGCCAGACATAAAGTATTGGTTGGCTGGGTGGATCGCAGTTCGATTCTGCTAGTCGTCTACACTGCGTTCAGCGAAGCAGTGATCGGCGGTCTTTGGACAAAATGCTCGGCGATGGGTCTGCTGGTGCAATTCGTCATCGGCAGTGTTCTTCTGTCGTTCGTTCTTGTGACCTGTTGGTGGTTAGGCGGTAGACTCGGACTATCCCGAGAAGATGCGATTGTGCTTTTGTTTTGCGGATCGAAAAAGAGCTTGGTGTCAGGCATTCCTATGGCTGGAGTTCTATTCCCACCGGCAGAGGTTGGGCTGATAATTCTCCCGGCGATGATTTTCCATCAGATTCAATTGATCGTTTGTGCCGTCATTGCAAGACGAATGGGCGAACCGAAAACGAAAAAGAGCCCGCTGTCACCACCTGATTAGGGAGGCAAAAGCGGGCCCTTTCAACCGTGAAAGTTGGGCCTAACCTAGTGCGAATAGGTCTGTCGGTTTTCGTCCGAGGATACTCGGTCTTTCGACGCCACTAAGATCACGGTACCTCCTTGTTAAGGGAGTGCCGGTGCTAAACATGCTTGTTCAACACTGCAACCTTCGGTTCCACCAAAGGATCAAACCATTTTTGGTTCAACAGTAAATTACAAATGCAACTGTCGTGCCAAGGCTCAAGAATATTGCCTTTTGGTCTGAGCTGACTTTGAATCCTAGGTCTTTTCAAGAGAATCGAATGTTTGAGACTATGGCGACACATTCAAGTTTGTAAAGTTTTCAAATGCAAGCAAACGATTTTACAAAGGGATGTTATTTTTGCCCTGGAGCCTCACCCTGGGATGCTATGCAAATGCTATCACTCATTAAGCGTTGACCATGAAACGTCGGTGCAGATTGTAATGATTATTTCGAATGGAGCAATTGCGCTACTTGACAAACGACGCGTAGCGGACATACGTTGATAATTGGGTGGAAATGGAAGGACTGAATGCGAGCGCACGCAGGTTTTGGATGACATCAAGAATTGCGCTTGGTTGAACGAGAGTTCGACAGTCTTTTCAGGTACGAGCTTGCCAAATATTGTCAGGCACGTAGCACGTGGTTTTATCGATTTCGGAAAGCCAATTTCATTTCAAGGAGTGGATCAATGATTGATTCTGGATTTCAAGATGTTTTGGGTCAAGCCAAAAAGATGTTGAACGATAGCCCTTTCCAAGCGTTGCATGGGCTCCGAGTGGAGCAGTCTGGCGACCATGTCATGCTAAGGGGGAACGTCGAAAGTTTTTTTTTGAAGCAGCAAGCTCAAGAAACCGTTCGAACGGCTACGCGAGGAATTGAGATGATAAACGAAGTTCTCGTTGGTCCAACTAGGACATCGTAACGCGTCACCTCGTGCCACGGCTTGGAATGAACATCGCACAGGAGACTACTCGTTCCCAGGCTCTGCCAGGGAACGCATTGGTGTAGAGGCTCCTGCCTCCCGAGTTCACAGACTTAAGGATGTATTTCGGCGAGGCGGAGCCTCGCTTGCTTTGAGTTACCAAGCAGAGCTTGGTAACTAGGGTAGAGCTTGGTAACTAGATGGCCCTAGTCACCAAATTGCACAGTGCAACAAAACTTGCAAGCCGTGCCACTAGTCATGCAGCTCAGTCGTGAATACCGGGCGTCGAATTAGATGCTGAAACAGCGTAGGCCAATCATTTGACGAGTCGGCTGGCGTATAAGATTGTTCAACGCATTCAAACTGCGCAGCGTCCCACTCTTCGAGCCATGCATCCCCTTCGATATCCGCCAAGACTTGAGTCACATACAGATTCGTAATTCTCGGTAAGACCAATCGATAGATTTCGGCACCACCGACGACGAATGCTCTGAGTCCTGTTGGTACGCTCTTGACGGCATCGTCGATGGAGTTCGCAATCCGCACGTCGGCAATTTGCAAATCGTGCTGTCGGGACACAACAATCGTGTGTCGTCCCGGCAATGGTTTTCCGATCGACTCAAATGTTTTCCTACCCATGATGAGCGAGTGACCAAGCGTTAGGCGCTTGAATCTCTGCAAATCGCTTCGAAGTCGCCAAGGCAAGGCATTGTTTCGTCCGATGGTCCGATTTCTTGCTACTGCGATTACCGCACTTAATTCAATGTCACTCATGGACACAAATTATACGATTGGTTCTCTGTTCGCCAGCGGGGACGGCTCCCACGGTCGGTGAATATTGGATACATTATGGATGTGTTGGGCCTTGGCCCAGGAGTCTTTTGTCACATTCCCAGGAGGTGGAGTCGATGTTGAATCGTTATCGTCGAAGTATTGTTCGTATTCTTGCTGTTTCAGGTTTCTCACTCGCATTCCCTGGGCTGGTTTGGTCGCAAACAACAGCGACACCGGCTAGCCAGACGAGGGTGCCGGCTGCAAATTCGGGATCCGCAGCTCCGCAAAACATAGCAACAGTAACTCAAATCCACTTGGAGCACGCAGCCCTAACGCATTTGATCGATTCCATAGAACCATACTACAAAAAGAAGGAGCTCAAAGGAACTGCTGTCCTGTCTGGTTCGACAACGATGATGGCCATGGGTAAATCGTGGTCAGATCGATTTCGGAATTTCCACCCTGATGTCGTTTTCACTCGGGGGACAGATGGGACAGATGCAGGCATCAAGTCGTTATCCGAGGACGCAACAGTCATCGCTGGCGCAAGCCGCCCATTGACCGACGCAGACATCGCAATGCTCAAAAAAGGGAAATGCAAGGACCCGCTATCCATCATCGTGGCCCTCGATCCGCTCGCGCTATACGTTCACAAGGACAATCCGATTCGTAGCATCACGCCAGAACAATTGGAGTCCGTATTCCGTGCGTCAGGTGGTCAAGCAAAACATGCGGCAACTTGGGGTGATGTGGGGGTAACCGGCGAGTTCGCTTCTAAACCCATTCGTATTCACGGTCGAAGCGAAATCAGTGGAACCACAGCCTTTATCAAACAACTTATTCTTGGCAACTCTCCCATGGCCAAGGAGGCACAAATACACAATACCAATGAAGAAGTATGCACCGCTATCGGAGCTGACATTGCTGGAGTGGGTATCTGCGGTTTCGGTGAAGCGACGGATCTAGTACGACCCGTCGCTCTAACCCTCAATGGCGTTCAGGTGCCGGCTTCCGAACAGAGCTTTCTCGCGGGGCAGTACCCTTTCGTACGTCCACTGCTCCTCGTCGTAGACAAGGCTCAAATGGCCATCGACGGTGGTTTAAGAGAAAACGTTCTTCGTTATATCTTGAGCCGAGACGGACAACTGGAAGCCATTCGAGCAGGATTCTTTCCAATCGACCCAGCCTTTATTCGACAGCAACTGGACCAGATCAGTGGCCCACAGATGCGTTGAAAATCCTCCAATACACACTACACACTCAACACTAAACAACTAGAACCATCATGAAGCATTCCATACTCGTACTGATCGTACTCGCAACGTGCCTCAAAAGCACCCAATGTTTCGGGCAAACGAACTGGCTCAACGTAGCCCCAAGCGCATTGCCAAAAATAAATTTCGGAGGACAGGCTGGGTTTCCCACCACAACGCCGGTTCCTCCCACAACAAACTACAACACCACGGGAGCGGCTGTGCCTAGTAACACTGGCTTTCCCAGCAGTGTGGGCTATCCTGCAACTATGGGATACGGACCGTCGCTGGTTGCCAATCGCAAAGATTGGAAGCTCGGTGTCTATGTCCAAAGTACCGATGTGGGGGCCGTCGTCACACAAGTCGCTCCAGGTAGTGCGGGTCAACAATCCGGTATTGAACCCAACGATGTCATCGTGGCAGTCGGCGGAAATCGAATCGGAAGTTTCGACAATCGAATCGTAGAACTCGCTGATGAAATCCGTCAAAATACGGACCCAACCGGGAGAGTTTCGCTCCTGGTTCTCGACTCTCGTCAACGCGTTTTGAAAGCGCTCCCAGTCGTGATGAGTTCCGCGTCGAGTACCTTGACGGGATCGGTCGTGACACGAGATCGAATGCAACTCCCATACGGTACCATGCTGACGGTTCAGATTCAAAATGTCTCGAAGCCATATTACGAAATTGCGGGTGGTAAGTCGGTGACACGCGCGGACGGATTCGGCCCATTTACCTTCGAGCTCAATCTTGACCCTCGTTACCTATCCCCACAGGACCAATATCAAGTTTCAGCTTCCATTAATTCCGGTAACCAAGAGCTGTATCGATTGCCACAACCGATTGCATTCAACCTCGGTAGCCTTGGGCAAGCGATCAATCTTACGCTTGATCGCTCCAATGGTTTGCCACCTTCCGGCAACACCATTCCAGGCAACACCAGTCCTATTTCGAGTGGCAACGTAGTAATCAACGCAGGCTACCCTAGCACGCTCGATAGCAACGCCATGACACAGTTGTTCCTGCAATTGCTAGGCAGAGCACCGAGCACGCGTGAAGTATTGGCTTGGCAAGCGTATCTGCAACAAGGAAACTCGATCGACGACCTCAAGATCAAGTTGCTCTCGAGTTCGCAGTTTCGAGAACGGTTTGGGAGCGATTCCGCTTATGTCCAACAACTCATCACCAGCGTTACGAATCGAACGCCCAATCAGCAGGAGTTGGCTTTTTGGATGGGCCGACTTCAAGCAACAGGTTCACCCGAAAAAGTCATCGGTGAGATGTTGATGAAGAGCAGATAACAAGCTGAACGCAAAATCCTTACGGTCGATAGAATACGTGCGGATTGGGCAATCGTTACCGACTGGGAAGCTATTTTGTATTGCGTTGACTTCTCAGCTAATGGTTTGGACGAATGATTACGATAACTTGGGTATCATACGCCGATGTCAATGCATCACGAGAATCGTGGTGCGAGGAAGTCGGCACCCACCCTAAATTTATTCTCCAAACTCTGTTGTTTGGCTCGCCGATGGCCACGGATGGCTGACTCAGCCATGGCGCTGAGTCAGCTATGATTGCCGACGCGACCGACCGACGATTATCTGAGGTTTCTTGCGATGCGATTCCCATTGATCCGATCTGTTCTCCGCACTGCTATCGCGGTGGGAGTTATTTCATCTTATCAAAGCTCATCTCTGGCTTCGTGCTGGAACGAACTTCTCCGCCCCAATGCAGGCGTTTGTTACATATATGATCTGCAGTCGGACGAATTTGCTGGCTCATCCCTATCGAAACAGGAAGTTGATTCGATTGCCACAGCCATCCAATCCGTCGTTAATGCCGATCAACCATGCAACGGATTTGACCTCTGTTCATCGGAATCCAATGGTGTTGACTCTTCGGAGTCAGCGGTCGAGCCAGTCGATACTTCAAGAACCGATTGGGACGATTGTATTGCTGCCGCGAAGCGATATGAAATGCGTTCCAATTTCGACGCCGCTTGGGCTCAAATTGGGTCCCAAGCATCCAGCCTTATAAATCAACGCGACCGTCTATTCTCCGCTTACGGTCAAGCAAGAACGTTATTTACGTCGTTCGCAAGAAACAGCAGTATCCAGTTGGTTGAGTTGATTCGAATCAACGAATCATTACCCGTCGCTGGTATTACAACCGATCCAATCACCGAATCTCTTACGGATACCACTGTTTCGATCGAATCTGACTGGAACTGCAACGATTGGAACCAACCACACGACCAACCACACGACCAAGTACCGTGTTTCGATGCGTCGGGCGTATTCCCTGTCCGAGGTCACGCAAACATCTTTGTGTTTTGCCATCATGGCTCGGAGCCAGTCGACAATACTTGGCAAGGCGAGATAGACGCGGTCAGCCCTGAGATCGACTCGGTCAGCCCTGAGATAGACTCGGTCAGCCCTGAGCTAGACGCGGTCAGCCCTGAGCTAGACGCGGTCAGCCCTGAGATAGACGCGGTCAGCCCTGAGCTAGCCCCGGTCTGCCCTGAGCAAGCCCCGGTCTGCCCTGAGCTAGCCCCGGTCTGCCCTGAGCTAGCCCCGGTCTGCCCTGAGCTAGCCCCGGTCTGCCCTGAGCTAGACCGAAGCAATAACGCGTGCCATTGGGCAGATCTTTTTGAGCAGCCTAGGATTTGTTGCCCGCTGGACACTCAAAAGCAAGACGAACCGGTGGCTGATTCCAGTGTCAGCGATATCCCTGTTACGGCGGATCCGATTCGCCCGCCGACGTTGCAATCGGATGGTGAGCAAATCGATCCACCCATCGATGAATTGTCTTACGATCTCGCTACGAGTCAGCCTGTGCATTGGAATTTATGGTCTGGACAGCGATCGTTCGGCGGAGGCTACCGGGCTGCTTGGCTAGAACCCGCATCACCTATCGGGATGTTCTCTCGTGAAGATCTTCAATATGCAACGAAGTTCTCATCGGAACTCCCGAATAACACGTTGAACGAAATCGACCACGTTTCGAACGTAGACGCACCGAGCCTTGCCAGTGATATAGCACCTGCGATTGAAACGTTTGTTTCAAAGGACTTTCTGGTTCAGCGACATGAATCCACTTTTGGAACACTGATATTGCCACTAACAAGTCCTCAGCAGATTGCGGTTGACTACGCGATGAAACATTTGAGGGGAACATCCGATGATACTCGATTGAACGCGTCGAAGTCACTTGCCAATCAAGTTCGAACGGTTGGAGAGTTTTTGGTCGATTTCGCGATGCAACTCGAGACAGAAGCCGAACGCGTTGAGATCGCAAGACGAGACAGCAACCAAAGATAGCTCCGAATGTCCAACAAGGATGTAACGGTTGAAGCTGTACCCCTTGCCATGCCTGCGATTGATGCGTCGCCTTGGCAAGGATGCAAGCGAGTTTGTCTTGCTCGAATCCTTGTAGGAAAAGGGATTCATGAATTCGACCGAATCGATTGGTTGGGGCAAATCCAGAATGGCCGTTGGCAGAGCGTCTGGCCAGCCTTTGGGGAAAGCGGTTCTCGCAATTTTGACGCGAATGGCCATTGGACGCCACGTTAGTCGCCGAATTGCGTCAACCGGCAATCACCTTGCGGGAGATGTGCAATGATTTCAAGCGTTCCGCCCATTGCCTCAATCAGTTTGCTCAAAGTGCCAATGTGCATGTCGTCTTGATTTTCAATCTTGCTCAGGCCCGGTTGGCTGATGCCAAGCACGGCCGCCACCTCTTTCTGAGTCATGCCCGAGTGTTTGCGAATCTCGGGAAGGAGCATTTCGGCGAGCATCGTTTTGGTTTTTGCCTCCACCTGTTTCAGACGATCAGCACCCAATTGAGCTTTCAGGTTTGAAAATTTGTTTCGTCCGGTCATGGTTGTAATCCTTCCTGTGCGAGTTCTCGCAAGTGAATATCGTAAAGGCGATCTGCGATCGGAATCATGCGATCGTAGAACCGATCATCACCACCCTTGTTTCCGCCAATTAGTAGGATTGCGGTTCGGCGAGGATCAAAAACGAAAAACGTCCGGAGCGGCTCGCCACCAACTTGCGTTCGAAGTTCTTTCATATTTGTGTGTTTGGAGGCCTTAATATGGTCAGCGTGCGGCCTTCCTAGATTTGGGCCAAGTTCCTCAAGCAGACCAATACTGGCAACTAGGGCATCCTGCTCGCTTTCGCGTAGTCCGTCCCACCAGCCTCCAAACTCATCTGTGTATTCAATTGCCCACATCGTTGACTTTATAACCTAAAGGTTATATCCAGTCAAGAATAATCTAGTCCCCCTGGCACTCCTTCAAATTTACAACTTTCCCGTGGCCAACTATGATGGCCGTCGCAGCAGCCCAAATTCACTTTTCGTTCGGTTTGTCATCGGAGCCTGTAGTTTGACGACAAATCTCCTCGAACTTCGTGAAAGCAGCTTCATATTCAGGGCTTTCTGGCAAAAACACTTTTATCTTGGCCAAGAACTGAATCGAACTAGGGTCTTCAAGTGAATTGTCGAAGAAGCTTGCATTAACGAGTCTCGGTACGTCGATATCGCCGGGCAATTTTGCCCATTGCGTTTCCACTGAGGATTCAAGAACTCCTTTCTTTAAGTCTGGTAGTTCTTTCTCTGGCTCAAATATGAATGGGAATGAATAGCTTTGACGCTTTACTGGCAGCCCATCACGACATTCCAAGACACCCAAACCATTCGATTTTGGGGAAATCGTCCACGATGACTCTACGACTCCCTTGCTAATTTCTCGCGCACGGAAACATCGGTTACTGCCAAGATATACATCTCGTACGATATTTCCTTTTGAATTACTAGCATCGAAGGAGCTTTCTACAACGGGTTCTTCTCCCATCTTAATGGGTAGAAACATTGGGAATCAGTTCCAGTCTTCCGCAGAAGAACAGGATCCTTGTTCGATAGTTTTCAAAGTTCCTGAAGCCACGAGCTGCACTTTTGATGGATTGGATACGACTGTTGAAGCCTTCGCTCATGGCGTTGGTGATGCGATGAGTTATGTAGGCAAGAACTCCTTCAAGATGGCGTTTGAGCATGGCTGCAACCTTCACGATCGGAGCTAATTGACTTCGTGTTGTCCATGTGTGCCAACTTTGAAAGTAGACCTTGGCTTCTTCGATGTCGCAGCACTCCCAGAAGTGACGAAAGTTCTCTTTCATGGACCAAGCTCGACCTGTCTTGAGGTCTTCCTTTTGAAGAGAAAGGAACTCGGTGCTTTTGTCTTCTGGAAGATTTTCCAACGCATACAACCATAATTGCCGAGTTCCTTTGAGCGTATCATCACCAGCCTCCAGCAGCTGTTTGTTTTCTTGCCTTCGAACTTGGTCGACTGCCTCACCGAGGTACTTGCTCACGTGAAATTTATCATGGACTACTTTTGCATTTGGACATGCGACCCGTGTCGATTCCATGAACGGTTGCCACATATCCATTGCAACGGCCTTGATGCTACTGCGAAGTGTTTCGCTCAGTGTTTTCCATAGTTTATCGACCGATTCCCTTGTGCGCCCAGGTTGAACTTCCAATACTCGCTTGTTGTCGATGTCGACCATAATCGAAACGTAGTCTTGTCCTTTGCCAAAACTTTTTTCATCAATGCCAACGTGATCTATTTGTTCGAGCTCCCTCAACTTCAGGCCTCGCTGGACTGCTCGGTCCATGATGGAATGTACCGTCTTCCAGTTCAACCCAAGCAAGGCTGCTGCAGCAGACACGTTGGAGCATGCTTGAACCACTTCAATTGCCATGCATTCGAACAAAAGCGTAAACCGAGAATGTTTGTCGGCCCAAGGAGCGGCTATCGTCAAGACTCCGCAAGCTTCGCACTTCGAGCGAGGAAGCGAGGCGTGAATCGTTGTCGTGAATTGCATGGTGTCCAGGTGTCTCCAAGAGCGTTGTGGAGCCAAGTCTGCCTGCGTACAATCGCATTTGCATTGAGGACACTTATGCCCAGATCCGCAAAAGCTGATATGAATATCAACGACCTTTTGTTTCGGTAAAAACTCGACGCTCGTAACTTTCCAGTTTGCGTCCAGGCCCAGTAGTGCACGATAATGTTCAGTGGTTAATTCGTTCATCCCAAAAGGATATCGAATCCGCCGCGTTTTCACACCTAGCCACTAAAATTGGCGAAGAACCTGTGGGGGGAAGTCCCAGGGCGGCGCTTCGCTCTGCCCTGGGCTACAATATTTAAGCCCGTTGGGCTATCAGTCCTTTCGCTCCAAATGCCCTTCAGGCCTTCAGGGCATACATGTTTGGCAAGGCGAGGGATGTGCGAAATGAGAATCGTCCGGCTCCTCCTTCCCGTGCCCCTTCTCCTCGAATCGAAGCGGGGAGAGGGGAGTAATTCTCCTACTCTTGCTTCATTGGGATGAACGTCAGATGCACTTCATTGCCGTCGAAAAACAAGTGACTAAGCCTAGCAATGGTTTTCCACTGTGCGATGGCTTTGTCGACTTCGCGTTGCTGACGCTCTAATTTTTTGATCTCACCGTAGAAGTCGATGCGGGATTTGCTCCTTACATTGGCCACATTGGCCTTCGCGTTTTCGAGTGCCACAATGGAGTTGCTGATCCATTGGTGGTAATCGATCAATCGATTGCAAACGGTTTGAGCATCCCTCGGTGAGAGCATGATGGGTTCGGATGCGGATGTTACTCGCAAACCTACGGCTGTACTGATTTGCCAACGGCTGCCTGGCTTCGAACTAATTTCCAATATTAGTTCCGGCTCTTCGTCTTCTATCGCGATCTTCCAGCTTGCTTTGTCTACTCCTTCGATGGAGACCTGCTCCGTTGGCTCGACGACTAGTTCTTTCGACAACTTCAATTTGACTTCACAGCGACATAGTTTTGGCTGAACTCGGTGCCCGATAAAAATGATCTCCTTCTTGTTGAAAGAATCCGTCGTGAGTATTTTTTCAAGCGGCATTCCGTCTTGGTTCAACTCGCCCTTGTTCAACTCGCCCTGGTCCAATTCGGCCTGGTTCAAGACATCCTGGTTCAAGACGCCCTGGTTCAAGACGTCCTTTGCAACTTGTGATGGGTCATCCTCTTTATCGCCCTCCACGATGTTGTTATCGTCAAGCGCAGCGATCTTTTCCCCGAACGGAATCCCGAACGGAGTGCTGTCGTCGCTGTTGGGAACCTTGTTCGGAACATTTCCTGATTTGAGTGCGTCGCTGATGATCGAGGACGCATTCATCGAACCTAGATTAAACTTACTAGATGAGGTCGGCTGCAACTGGGACAGCAAGGATTCGAGCGTATCCGTTTCTGTTGCTGACGACAGTTCCGCCGCCTTTCCGGAAAACCCATCAAGCGTCGTTAACTCTTGATCATCGCTGGACAACTCCGGCGACTCGACGGTCGAAGACGTAACCGTATCGATGATCAGCTCCTTTGCGGTCCTCTGCCCATTTACGGTCCCTAACTCCTTGGCCGTCCCTAACTCCTTTGCCGTCATCGTCGAACGATCGGCATCTCCAAGTTGAGAGGCGATGCCGGACATCCAAACGAGGATTCCAAATCCCAAGGTCCCGGCAACTGCAGTCCCGATGATGACGTGTTGGGATGCCTTTCTCTTTTTTGGTTTTCGTTGTTGAATGACTGCAGGAACGCGAATCTTGTCGGCAGAGTGAATTTTGTCGGCAGAGTCCAGCCAAGCAACGCGGTTGGTTGCAGGTTCGCCCGATCCATCTTTCAAACTTGTAGGGCTGGTCGACCAAGGCCATTGTGACGTTTTCATTTCCCAATGATCCGCCAGACGTGGCGAATGTTCCGCATGCCGAGGCACGGTGGACCAATTCCCAAACGATTCTGCGAGAGGAACAAGCTCGCCATCCTCGGTCACAAATGTCTCCGCAGGACTTAATGAAGAGCTGTTCCGATTCATCGACGCTAACTGTTTTTTCCAGTCCTGGACAACCAGCTGCGGTGGCGGACAAGCCTCTTGCAACAGCCCAGCCACAAGCTGAAACGATTCGCATCGAACGCAAAAAAAGGTTTCGGTAGATCCACGTTGGACGACGCAAGACTGATTGAAAACATCGCGCACAAGCGCAGACGAATCTCCAAGATTTGGCAGATTGCGAAAATGGTCCGTCCGTTCAGGAATTTCGACCCAATCAGTGGAGTGAGCCGACATTTTTTCGTTTTGGACCGGCAATGATTCCGGGTTTTGGAACAACGGTCTTACGAACCAGTCGACGGAATTCGGGTTTCGAATTAGGCAGGACCACTGGCCATTTTCTGTCGCGAAAATGCTGCTGAAAATATCCTGCGACAGACGACTTGTGGTCTGGTTCTCGGAAAGCAGGTCGTTTAAAGCACGCAAAACGTGTTCTGGTGGGATCATGTCATGCACCCGATGTGAGTTCAAATAGGCATTGGCAATTGACGTTATGAAAGAGCGAAAGTACACTTTTCGCCCGTAAATCCGGGAGTTGTCACATAGATACCCGACGTCGTCGGACCCCATTGATTTTTGCAGAAACACGGGAGCATTGCATTCGGCCATGGCTAACAAGTTGATTTATTTTTTTGGCAAATCGAAAACCGACGGTAACGGAGATATGAAGGCTCTACTCGGTGGGAAAGGAGCCAACCTCGCTCAAATGACCAAAATTGGTCTACCCGTACCTTCCGGCTTCACCATTACGACCGAAGTTTGCGTTTCGTATTACAAGAATGGCAAGAAGCCACCTGCGGAACTCACCGGCGATATGGAAAAGGCCGTCAAGTGGCTTGAGAAGGAAACTGGCAAGAAGTTCGGAGACGTCAAAAACCCGCTCCTCGTTTCGGTTCGATCCGGTGCTCGCGATTCGATGCCGGGCATGATGGACACCATTCTTAATCTGGGCCTCAACGATGCCACGTGCGAAGGAATGGCTGCTGCGACGAACAACCCACGCTTTGCTTGGGATTCCTACCGCCGGTTTCTGCAAATGTACGGCGACGTCGTTATGGGCGTTCAAAAGAAGAATGAGAACGACCACGATCCGTTCGAAGAGATCATGGCCCAACTGAAAAAAGAAGCCAAGGTCAAGGACGATACAGAGCTTTCCGCCGAACAACTTCAAGAGTTGGTCAAGCGATTCAAGAAGCTGATCAAGGATCACACAGGCAAGGCGTTTCCAAACGATCCGATGAAGCAATTGGAAGGGGCCGTTTACGCTGTGTTCAGTTCGTGGATGAACGAACGAGCCATCCTCTATCGTCAAAAGTATCGAATCCCTGACGAATGGGGTACCGCGGTCAATGTTCAAGCGATGGTGTTCGGCAACATGGGCGACGATTGCGCAACCGGTGTGGCGTTCACTCGCGACCCAGCCAACGGCGACAACGTTTTCTATGGCGAATACCTTGTTAACGCTCAAGGCGAAGACGTCGTGGCGGGTGTTCGCACACCGCTCACGATCGCCGACATGGCCAAGGACAAGATCATTTCCGCCGCGCACAAAGAGCTGAACGACGTTCGCAAGATCTTGGAAAAGAACTTCGGCGATGTTCAAGACTTCGAATTCACAATCGAGAAGAAGAAGCTCTATATGCTTCAAACTCGTAACGGCAAGCGGACTGCTTTGGCCTATGTCAAGATCGCTCACGACATGGTCAAAGAGAAGCTGATGACGCCTGAGCATGCTATCAAATCGGGCGATCCAGAAGCCCTCAACCAACTCTTGCAACCGATCTTCGATACCGTTGCCTATGAAAAAGCCCGAGGGGAAGGGCGTCTCATGGCCATTGGTTTGCCTGCAGGTCCGGGGGCAGCATCCGGTTCGGTGGTCTTCACTGCGGGCAAGGCCGAGGAGCTCGCATCTCAAGGCAAACACGTCGTTCTCGCTCGTATCGAAACCAGCCCAGAAGATCTGCGAGGTATGATCGCTTCCGACGGAATCTTGACCGCTCGCGGTGGTGTTTCGAGCCACGCAGCCTTGGTCGCTCGTCAAATGGGCAAGGTCTGCGTTGCAGGTGCTGGCGATATCGAAATCGACTACCACAAGGGTACGCTCAAGTGCAAAGGTGTGACGCTCAAGGAAGGCGACCACATCAGCATCAACGGTACGACGGGCGAAGTTTTCCACGGTGCGATTGCAACTGCGGACAGCGAACTCAAGCAAGTTTTGGTCAACAAGACCATGAAACCCAAGGATAGCAAGGTATTCCAGTACTACGACTCGCTGATGAAGCTCGCAGACAAATATCGAAGCCTCGGCATTCGCACCAATGCGGACCAACCCGATCAAGTGGTCAACGCAATCGCTTTCGGTGCAGAAGGGATCGGGCTATGCCGAACAGAACACATGTTCTTCGAAGGGGACCGAATCATTGCCGTCCGCCAAATGATCTTGGCCAAGTCCGAGGACGATCGAAAGAAAGCCCTCGCAACTCTATTGCCGTATCAGCAAAAGGACTTCGAAGGAATCTTCCGCGCATTGGATGGATTGCCGGCCTGCATTCGCTTGCTCGATCCACCCTTGCATGAATTCTTGCCACAGCAAGACAACATTAAGGGACAAGAGGAAGTCGCCAAACAACTCAAGACAACCGCTGCCGAAGTAGCCAAGATGGTAAGCGAACTTCATGAGTTCAACCCAATGCTTGGCTTCCGCGGTTGCCGGCTAGGTATCCTTCGACCTGAGCTCACGGAAATGCAAGCCCGGGCAATTTTCCAAGCGGCTGCAACTGTTCTCAAAGAAGGCACCAAGGTCAAACCAGAAGTCATGGTTCCTTTGGTCGGCTTCAAGAAGGAACTGGATTTGCAAGTGAGCATTGTCCACCGAGTTGCGGCGGAAGTCATGAAGGCGACAGGTAAGAAGTTCGCATACACCGTTGGCACGATGATCGAAGTACCACGCGGTGCATTGACGGCCGACGAGATCGCCGAGT
>Ga0247844_1005892_pt1 | contig 15221 bp, 12 predicted proteins | sample LaCtaG_FD_192421 | JGI IMG/M metagenome (GOLD analysis project Ga0247844, IMG submission 192421) | Freshwater microbial communities from meromictic Lake La Cruz, Castile-La Mancha, Spain - LaCruzMarch201714.5m_1 | ecosystem: Environmental > Aquatic > Freshwater > Lake | place: Spain: Castile-La... | reverse complement strand
CGCCGGCACCAATCCCGAGATCGGCAGCGTGGCGGTCAAACCGGGGTTGATCGACCGTCCACTGCAGCGCGCTGTGGATCTCGTCACCGCATTGCGGGTTTTCCGCAAAACGGACTGATTCCGTTCCGCCGGACATACCCCAACGCTCACCGGGGCATCATCTCACGCAACAACCCGCCGATGGCTTCGGATGCGACGTCTGGAATTTCGACCACAGATTTGGCTGCACCCGCGGCCGGGGCGAGCGCGAGCGCGGCGGCTACCCGCGCGCTGAGGTTTTCCGTCGGTGCCGCGGGTGTCCCCCCGATCCTGACCCGCGTCCAATAATAGCCGTCTTCCCGGCTACTGAAGAGCACTGGCACGAAGGCGGCGAGGATGGGCCGGCCCGCAGCTTGCACCCCGACATGCAGGTCGGCATCGATGCGGTCGGTGGCAAAGGCTCCTTTTCCGCGCACGGCCAATCCTTTGGGGGAAACGGCCAGCAGGTCGGCTACCTTCATGTGGCCGTCGGGCTGCCTGCTGAAATTGAAACGGAAAATGCGCCACGGAATACGTTCCCAGTCTTCGTGGTCGAGAAGGCCGGCCAGTTTGACAAAAAGACCGACGGATTTGGTTTCCGCACCCGCGACTTCTATTTTTCCGCGGATCACACCGTCTTTGAGCACGGCCTCTCCTGTGGCCCGTCCGCCGAGGTGGCTGGAGACATCGGGAGGAACAAGCACGGCGGGGTCGAGGTCCTGCCATGAAATTTTGGCCGACCAGATCCCCCCGCTGTTGGCGGCCGAACCGGCCATGGTGCCGCCTCTCACATCCTTGAGGGCAAAGCTGTCAATACTCCAGGTTCCTCCCCTGTTTTCCGCGGCCAAGCGTTCGATTTGCAGTGGGGAACGGGCCTCCGCGCAAAGCGAACCGCCCGCCACGGAAAACGTCCAGGCGTCCGCGCTCCGCACGGCATGGACTTGGGCGCCGTCGACTGTCCACCCCCGGCCGTCGGCGCGCCGGAGCCGGCTTTTTGCCACCCGCAAGTCGAGCGGTCGTGCAGCGGAAGCGTGGTAGGACGGTTTGCCCGGCTTCTTGCCCGGTTCGAGCTGGGGCGGATAGACCACGTCCACTGCGGCCACCTCGACCTGCAGGGGTTGCGACGAGGCACCCAGCAGGTCCCTCCAGTCGACCACCGCACGCAATTCTCGTGCCTCGAGGCTCTCGAAAGCATAGTCCCCGCCGGACATCCGAAAAACACGTGCCTGGAGAACACCGTCTTTCCATGCCACGCCCTGCAAATCTACCGCTGCGCCGAGAGCGTCGGCCAGTGTTGCGGCCAGCTGGCGCTTGATCCAGTAGTTGGCGATGTTCTCGCGCATCAAAAAGGCCGCACCCGCGGCGATCAAGAGCGCCGCGACGACAGCGGCCGGGATCTGCCAACGTTTCACCGCTCCAATAGAGCACGCGTCTGTGCACCTGGCCAGCCGTCTTGCTGCCTTCTCCTAGGCAAAGCCGGCCGGAAGGCGGCTTGATCGGTTGCGCTATGACGTGGCCGTTTCTGCCAGAGCCCGCCCGTGAGCGCGTGCTTTAACTGGATTCCCGGACCCTTGGAGCTATTGTTTTCTTAGTGCCGTGCGGAGTCCCCGTTTTCGCCTCCGCCGGCCGAGCAACATTCTGGTAATCTCCAGCGACCATGTGGCGTCACGTCAAGAATTTCCTGCTCTTCCTGCGCGAAGAGAAAGCGTGGTGGCTGGTTCCGCTCATCGTCATCCTCGTTCTTCTCGCGGCAGTGCTGTTATTCAATGGCAGTGCGGTGCTCGCGCCTTTTATGTATCCGGTCCTTTGACTCCTCTCGCCAGCGGGGCGAACTACCGCCGACAAATCCGGGTGTTACCGTGGTTTCTCCGAGGCAGAAGGCGTACCCCGCAGACGGCGGAAGAATGACTTCAACGGATGTTAGCAAGCTCTTGGCGGGCGATGGTTAAATCCGGACTGATCCGCAGGGCGCGTTGCAGGTAGTCGGCCGCCTCGGACCTTCTTCCCAATCTGGCCATGACCGAGCCGACGAAAAAATGCGGCCAAGCGGCATGCGGCAGGAGTTCGCAAACCAATATCCCCTGATTTACCGCTTCCGATAGACGTCCGGCCCGCTCGAGGAACTGGGCATAATTCCACCTCAGCAAAGTATCGTCGGGCTGGCCTTCCAGTGCTGCTTCATACATTTGTTCATCGCGGAAGGGAGACAGGGGGGTTGCCTGGGAATCTGCTTCTTTCACACGGTCCTTGCAGTATTGCAGGTTGTCGGGGTGGCTGGATTGTGAGTTGAAGGGCGCAGCGGAAATCCGTCCGAGCGCTACTTCCCAAACCCGTTTTTGATCCCAGCCGGTCGCAGCCAGACGCCGCTGGCAGGCCTCGGATTCGACTTCGGCCGGCAGCGGGCCGCCCTGACCGGTGATCGCTGCCGGGAGCTGTCCTTCCACCTCCTCGGCCAGGATGCGGGCGAGGAGTTCGTTTCCAGCCATGGTGAAATGGACATGTTCGTAAAACAGCTCTTTGCCCGGAATCCCATCGGGCGTTTGCTTGGAGAGTTCCTGCGTGGCGTCCACCCCGGCCACCGATGCGCCGGCCTCCTCGATCATCCGGTTGATCCGGGTATCGGCTCGGACGGGGAGGGCGTCGCAATCGCGCGCCCGCTCGAAGGATGTCCGCGCTGCACTGCGGTCGTTCAAGGCGAGTTGGCAGGTGCCGATGCGAAATTGCAACTCGGCGAAATCGGAATCGATGGCGGCGGCTTTCGCGTAAACCTCGAGGGCAGCCTGGAACGAACCGGCGGCTTCGAGGGACAGACCCTGCTGGAACAAGTCTTCCCACTCGGCCAGCTGCGACGGTTCCAGTCCAACCTTGTGCAGTGAGGAAAACGGCGAGCAATCCCTCAGGTTGACCGCCACCGTGCTGAGAATGACCGGGACACCGGCATTTTTCCCGGCGTCGAGGATGTCATCGAGGTTACCTTTGAAGTTTTCATAGGTCCGCAGTCTTTTCGGGTCGTCATAAGGCAGTGGGTTTTTGCTAAACATGTTGATGCCGTCCCACGATTCCGGAGCCGGGGATCCTGCGCGGACGCTGGTGATCAGCTGATCCATAAGCTGTCCCACTCGGGTCGTCTTGAGTGCCAGAACGGTTCTGACAAAGCCAAGGCCCGGCGCTTTTTCTCCAAACACTGTGCTTGCTCCGTAAGGGCCGATCATTTCGTTGTTCCCCATGTAAACAATCCACATGTCCCCGTCGTGCTTGGCGCATTCCTCGGCGATGGGGAGAAGCACGTGGGAGTTGATTGCGGTGATGGCGACGCAGACCACCTCGAAATCGGTGGAAGGATACCGGGTCTCCAAGAGGGCCTCCAAATAGCGACCTACCCCAAAGGAAGGATCCGGGTCTCCGTAGGCGGCGGACTCGCCGAGCAGGAAAATCCGGTAGGTCCCCGCCGGCTTGTGCGCAGCCATCCTGCCGGACAGCGGGGCGCGGGCCAGGGCCGGGGGGAAGAACCGGTGGGTGAACTTTTCGTTGGGAATGAGAAATTCCTCGCCGCCGATGGTGTGGGGGAGAAACAAGCGGGTCGAATAGCCGTAGCCCGCCAAGCGCAAGCCCAGCTCCAGTCCGCCGAAAATCATGAGCGGTACCAAAGTGGCGGCAGCCAGTCGCATCCACCGGCGGCGGCAGGGGCTGGCCGGTTGCTCCCGGACGCCACTTATCTTGGCCGCTCCGGGCGCCTTCCCCGCCCGTCGTTGCTTCGGTTTCTTTTTCACGCGGTCGAAGCTCGGTGATCTTGTTTCTCCTCCCCTTTGCGCCAGGCCCCCCGAAAAACAGCATCCCCTCGAGGGTGATCAGCACGATGAAAGGCGGCAACCATGGGGAGATCTTGCCCCGAAACGGGCAGAGTTTGGGGACCGAAATGCTTTATTCTGTCTCTGGAGCCGACCCGATGGCAAGAGTCTGTTCTCGGACTCCGCGGGACGCGAAGGGCCAAACCTTCCCCGCTCCCGCCGGGTCGGAGAAGCGGCCGGACAGCGCGGCTGCAATGTCCGTTTTCTGCTGTGCAAGGTGCGCCGGAGGCGGTTTCATTGGTGCTGTCATGCTGATGTCACGCTTCCGCTTGCTCTTGCTGCTCGGACTGCTTCCTTTGCTCCTTACGGGTTGTCCGAAAAAAGAGAAGCCCGCGATGCCGGAACTTACTGTGCCGGTGACCGCTCCGCTCCAGCAAAAAGTTCCCGTCATTCGCGAATGGGTCGGCATGCTTTCCGGCTTGGTCAATGCCAACATCGTGGCCCAAGTAAGCGGCTATCTTGTTTCGCAAAATTACGAAAACGGGTCGCTGGTCAAAAAAGGCCAACTTCTTTTCCAAATCGACCCCCGGCCCTTTAAAGCCGTCCTCGACCAGTCCACCGGCCAACTCGAGGAGGCCATGGCGCGTCTCGTCCGTGACGAGGCCAACGCCAAGCGCGCCGTCGATTTGCTGTCCAAAAACGTGATCAGCCGAGAGCAATACGACGATGAAATCCAAGCCTTCGAAGCAAGCAAGGCCGCGGTTTCCGCCGCCCAAGCCGCCGTGGAGCAAGCCCGCCTCAATCTCGAATTTACCAGCGTCACCTCGCCGATCGACGGTCTTGCCGGCATCAACATCGCGCAGGTCGGAAACCTCATCGGACCGCAGACCGGTACGCTGACCAGCGTCACGATGGTCGATCCAATCAAGGCGAACTTTTACATCAGCGACTACGATTATTTGAACTACATCAAGCCTTACTACGGTGATCCGGAGAAACTGATTCGAGCCGAGGAAAAGGGCGGATTCGGCCTGCAAATTCTCCTCGCCGACGGCACAGTCTACCCGCATCCCGGCCGCCTCATGGCGGTGAACAATGCGGTCGGCAAGGACACCGGCGCCCTTGAGTTGGAAGCGCAATTTCCCAACCCGGGCAACCTGCTGCGCTCCGGTCAGTTCGCCCGCGTACGCGGTGTGACGGAGTGGATCGACGATGCGTTGCTCGTCCCGCAACGCGCGGTCAACGACCTTCAAGGAAAATCGCAAATTGCCGTGGTCGGCAGCGACGGCAAGGTCGACCTCCGCATCGTGCAGATCGGCCCGACCTATGCTTCGATGCAAGTCGTGACCGACGGACTCCAACCGGGCGAGCAGGTGGTCGTCGAGGGGATGCAGAAATTGCGCCAGGGCATGACAGTGAAGACCACACCGTGGAAAATGCCCGAAGGTTTCAACGTGGAACCCAACTTGCCGCAACCGGAGATTCCCCCGTCGAGCGGCGGCGATTATGTGGAGTTGCCGCCTGAAGCGGCATTGGAAGGTGCGACGGCGCCGGAAACCCCGGTCGTCCCCGCAACCCCGCCCGCTCCGTCGCCCACCCCGACTCCTTTGCCCGAAGCTTCCGCCAAGCCCGCTTGAGGCGCGCGTCCGACCATGCCCCAGTTTTTTGTCAACCGTCCGATCGTGGCGATGGTCATCGCCATCATCACGGTCATTGTCGGTCTTGTTTCCATGGCGCGCCTCCCCATCGCGCAATACCCGAACATTGTTCCCCCGCAGATTCAGGTCAATGCGACCTATGTCGGCGCCGATGCCCTCACCGTCGAGCAATCCGTGGCCACGCCGATCGAACAGCAAGTCAATGGCGTCGAGGGCATGGAATACATGTATTCGGTCAATGCCAACAACGGCAGCATGACGCTCAATGTCTTCTTCGGCGTCGACACCGCGCCGACCGACGACCAGATCCTGACCCAGATGCGGCAGAGCCAGGCCAATTCGCAGTTGCCCGCTCCGGTCGTCGAATACGGCACGACCGTGCAGCAAAGCACCTCCGCCCCGCTGCTCCTTTTTTCGCTCTTTTCGCCGGACAAGGCCTTCGACGCCCTCTTTCTCGCCAATTACGCCTTTATCAACCTGAACAACGAGTTGGCCCGCCTGCCGGGAATCTCCAACGTGGCGATCTTCGGCGCCGGTCAATACGCCATGCGCATCTGGCTCACCCCGGACCAACTGGCCAAGCTCGACGTCACCGCGCAGGAAATCATCAATGCGGTCAAGCAGCAGAACCGCGTCAATCCGATCGGAAAAGTCGGCGCCAAACCCGTCCCCGATGGACAGGAATACGCTTACACAGTCATTGGTGAGGGCTACCTCACCACGGTGGAGGATTTCGGCAATATCGTGGTGCGTGCCAATTCCGACGGTTCCATTTTGCGCCTCAAGGACGTAGCCCGCATCGAACTCGGCGCGCAAAATTACAATGTCGAAGGGCGGTTCCAGGGCAATCCCTCGGCCATCATCGCCCTCTACCAGACGCCGGGCAGCAATGCCCTCGACGCCGCCGCTTCCGCCAAGAAGCTGATGGCCGATCTCGCCGCGCGTTTTCCGCCGGGCATGCAATACACGGAATCGCTCAATACGACGCTGGCCGTGACGGCGGGGATCGAGGAAATCGTCAAGACACTCTTCGAGGCCTTGCTTCTTGTCATCATTGTTGTCTTCATTTTTCTGCAGGGCTGGCGTGCCACGCTCATCCCTTTGCTGGCCGTGCCGGTCTCGCTCATCGGCACCTTTGCCATTTTTCCTCTGCTCGGTTTTTCGATCAACACCCTCTCACTCTTCGGCCTCGTTCTAGCCATCGGCTTGGTCGTCGATGATGCCATCGTCGTGGTCGAGGCGGTCGAGCACCATATCGAGCAGGGTATGACCCCGCGTGATGCCACGCTAAAGGCCATGCAGGAGGTTTCCGGTCCCGTCGTCGCCATTGCGCTCGTCCTTTCTTCCGTTTTTATCCCGACCATATTCATCCCCGGCATCACCGGCAGCCTCTACCAGCAATTCGCCGTGACCATTGCCGTGTCGGTCTGCATTTCCGCCTTCAACGCGCTCACCCTCAGTCCGGCCATTGCTTCGCTCATCCTCCGTCCGAAGGGCGAAACACGCGGCCCGCTCGGCGCTTTCTACAAGTGGTTCAACAACATGTTCGGCAACGCGACGAACCTCTATGTGCAGATTTGCGGCGGCGCGATCCGCAAACTCGTGCTGAGCGGCGGGTTCCTCGGGATCCTCACCCTGGCCGCGTTGTTTTTCGGGGGGCGCCTCGCACCGTCCTTCCTCCCCGAAGAGGACCAGGGCTATTTTTACGCCGCACTACAATTGCCCAACGCTTCGTCCATGGAGCGGACGTCCGCCGTCGCCGCACAGGTCGAGAAGATCCTCATGACCACACCCGGTGTGGAATACGTCACCACGGCGGTCGGCTTCAACCTGCTCAGCCAAGTCTACACCACGTACAACGCGTTCTTTTTCGTCACCCTCAAGCCATGGGGTGAGCGCACTTCGCCGGAGACGCAATACAACGCCATCATGCGCTCGATCAACGGCAAGCTGGCCATGCTGCCGTCCGCCATGGCCTTCGCCTTTTCGCCACCCGCCATTCCTGGTGTCGGCACTTCAGGCGGCGTGAATTTCGTCTTGCAGGACCGTTCGGGAGGGACTGTCCCGTTCTTGGCCGAGCAGACGCAAATCTTCATGGCCGCCGCCGCCAAACGTCCCGAATTGCAGAACCTGAATACCACATTCTTGCCCTCCGTCCCCCAGCTCAAGCTTTCGGTCGATCGCGACAAGGCGCTGATCGAAGGTGTGAGCATCGATGATGCCTACAATTCGCTGCGCGCTTTCCTCGGTGGAACGATGGTCAATTATTTCAACCGATTCGGCCTCCAGTGGCAGGTTTACGTGCAGGCCGAGGGACCCTACCGCACGGACATCGAAAAGGTCGGGCAATTTTACGTGCGCAACCGCAACGGCGAGAGTGTTCCGGTCTCCGGCATCGTGCAAAGTAAACCCCGGTACGGACCGGAATTCACCATGCGCTTTAACATGTATCGCTCGGCCCAAATCAACGCGACCGCGGCCGACGGCTACAGCTCCAGCCAGGCCATGGCGGCCATGGAGGAAGTATTCGCCCAGACCATGCCGAAAGAAATGGGCTTCAACTACCTTGGCATGTCGTTCCAGGAAAAGCAGGCGGCCGAGGGCGTCTCGCCAGTGGTCATTTTCGCCCTCGCCCTCGTCTTTGTTTTCCTCATCCTCGCCGCGCAATACGAAAGTTGGTCGCTCCCGTTCAGCGTCCTGCTGGGCACGCCGATCGCGGTCTTCGGCGCCTTCTTCGCCCTCTGGGCCCGCGGGATGGAGAACAATGTCTACGCGCAGATCGGCCTCATCATGCTCATCGGCCTCGCGGCCAAGAATGCCATCCTTATCGTCGAATTCTGCAAGTCCGAATACGAAAGCGGAAAAAGCCTTTTCGATGCGGCCTTGGCCGGGGCCCGGGTGCGCTTGCGCCCGATTCTCATGACCGCCTTCGCCTTCATCCTCGGTTGCGTGCCGCTCTGGACTGCGACCGGATCGGGCGCTATCTCGCGTCAGACCATGGGAACAGCGGTCATCGGCGGCATGGGCGCGGCGACACTTTTCGCCATTTTCATCATTCCGATGCTTTTCTACGTGGTGGAAAAACTCAGCGGGTCGAAATCCGGTGGCGCGGCCAACACCACGGACGAGGCCAAGTGATGCGAAATGGGTGCGCTACACGGGCCTCGGGACAATCATTGGCGGGGTGAGTCGACGGGTCCGGTTTCAGCCTCTGCGTTTGATCCGCGTGACGTTGCCGGTTGATCCGGTGCCTCGTTTTTTGGCTCGAGCTCCATGATGCGCCGTGCGCTCCGGTCGCCGATCCAGGCACCAAAGCGCACCCAACCCGAGTCCTGGGCCGCCTCGGCAATCTTCCCGAGACGCTCTTTCTCTTCCCGTGCGTCATCCAATTTCTCGCGTGTGCGACGGAGTGCGTCCGCGTAGGCGGCAAGATCGAGCGGATCCTGCCCGCCGAGCAATGCCTCCCAGTGTGCGGGTGGGTTCTGGGCCTCATGGGAGCGCAGGGTGGAAGTCAACACGGCTTGGCTGTCTTCGGGACTGGCTGCCGCGGCCAACTGCATGATGATCTGCTGGAATAGGTCTTCCCGTGTTCCGGAAAGACTGTTCCAAGCCGCCCGGTGATAGGCTGCCGTGTTGCGCCGGGTTTCCGGCGAGACGGACAGCCGGTCGCGCAAGGCAGCGAGCACGGAAAGATGCAGCTGCAAATTTTCCGTGGTTTGACGCGGTGTTGCCTCCCGTGGCGGAGCCGGCGGGTAGTGGTCGAGCAAAACTTCGGGCAAGACTGCCATTTGGCCCTGCAATGCGGCGATAAGGACTGCGGTCTGATGGAAAGCAGCCGCGATCTCCGGCAGCGGATTGGCCTCGAGATGCGCGCGCCGGACGAAAATATTGGAGAAGGGTCCGGGGAAATGTCCGCAACCCAGCCAATCGGCCAACTCCGCTCCGCCTTCGCCCGGAGCCCACAAGCGCGCCAAGTGGGCGGCGCGCGGATCGTCCGGGGAGAGCGGTTGGCCGCGGCTGTCGATCGGGCGGAGTCCGGTCACCACAAGTCCCGGCGGCCGTTTTCCCTCGGGAGATTCGAAGGCCGCCAGGCAACTCTCGATACGCCGCGGCGCATAGCGGTCGCGCGCCTGCAGGAAACCGAGGAATTCGTAGGGCGCGAGATTTGCCATCACCGCGTTGACCGCGGATGGCAGTGTCCCCGGCTCGACCTCGATGACTTCGGTCGGCAACTCCGGTAGCTCGGCTCGGAGCGTTTCCGTCCCGGGATTCGAACCGTCATCGAGAAGAACAACGAGATCGGGCGGCCGCGTCTGGGCGGCCAGCGAGGTCAACGACTCCCGCAGGCCGGGTAATTTCGGGAATAGCGGCACGACAATCGCCACGCTGGTGCGTTCGCCGGGAAGAACCCGTGTATCGCCGCTGCTGTTTACTGCCTCCGCCATGGACTTCCATTCGTAGAGCACAATGTTGTATAATTCCAACTTCATTAAATCATGAGTAATCGAACCTTCCCGCCCTTCAGCTTGAGCCGTCTGCTCAAGAAGACATTCGAGCCCACCCCGGGCCAGCGCATCTGCGTCCTTATCGACCTGAAAACCCCCCGCGATATCGCAGATTTCAAGTTTCTCGGGGACGAGAGCCTCGCCGTCCAACGCAAGGCGCACGACGTCTTTTACCAAGGCTTGAAAAACGGGGTCCTGGAGGAACTAGGGCTCAAGGGCGGCGAGATTTATGCTTACGAGCTTACGGGCGGGAGCAACTTGGATTTGCCCGATGAGGCGTTTGCGCCGGACGGTCGCCAGCTCAGTTTCGAAAAGGACATCTATCCGAACTACGATCTTATTCTCTGTGTTTCCACCTATTCGGCCACCGCCCCGCTCACCGCTTCGGCCAAGCAGCACGGTTTCCGCGGTGCCACCCTGCACGGGGTCAACGACATCATCCTCGGTTCCGGCCTGTCGGTGGACTACGACGAGGTCAGTGTCGAAGCGGAAAAACTTCGCCAAGGCATGACCCGCGCCGACTCCGTCGAACTCGATTTCCACCTCGATAACGGCGCCAAGCACACGCTCAAACTTGAACTCGGCCGGCAGGAAGCACAGAAAAGCCACGGCCTTTGCCGCGGCAGCGAGCCCGATGTGGCCAATTTGCCCGCCGGGGAGATCTATTACGTGCCGGTCGGCGCGGAAGGTGAATTCCCCATGAAATATGAGGACGGCACTCTCGGCCTCATGCATGTGACCGGGGGGCGCATCAAGAACGCGACCCTGATCAAGGGTGATGCCGCCACAATCGAGGCGCACAACCATAAGCTGGCGGGCGATCCGGTCACCGGCGAACTCGGCGAATTGGGCTTCGGAACACAGGTGCTTCCAGTTTCCGGACGGGATATTCAAGACGAAAAAATCCGCGGCACTTTCCACATCGCCACCGGCCGCAGCGACCATCTTGGCGGAAGTCTCACGCCCGACCGCTTCGCCAACAAAATGAACGCGACCCATGATGACATTCTTTTTTCGCGCGAGAAAACGCCCGAAGTGAGGTCATCCGAAGTCCGGCTTTTCCGCGACAATAAAGTCGAAATCCTCCTCAAGGACTTCCACCCGTCGCCTTACATGGAGAGCCTGCTCGCGTAGCAGGCGCCGCGTCCGCGTGGCCGACAACATTTACGAGAGTGACCGGCAGGTCCGCGAGTACCTGCTCTTCCACTACGGCGAGCCGGACCAGATCTTGCCTTGGAAACATGGTCCGCGTGCCGCCCTCGGATTTGCTGCGCGTTGCGTGCGCGAATTGATCAACTCGTCTTCGGTCGGCCGCGATGCCCGTGCCCTCGATATCGGTTGCGCGGTCGGACGCTCCTCGTTCGAGTTGGCCGGCCATTGCCGGGAAGTCATCGGGATCGACTTCTCGAACGCTTTCATCGCGGCCGCGGAAAAAATTCGCGCCTCCGGATCTCTGGCTTACGAATACGCGGTTGAAGGCGATCGCACGGCGCCGGCTACGGCGAAGCTTCCCCCAGGGGCCGATCCGGCCCGTCTCCGCTTCGAGACCGGGGACGCCATGGATTTGCGGGAAGACCTCGGCACCTTCGATGTCGTGCTGGCCGCCAACCTGCTCTGCCGTCTGCCCGACCCGCGCGTTTTCCTTGAACGCGTCCCCCAATTGGTCAAATCCGGCGGACAACTTTTGCTGACCACACCGTTCAGTTGGTTGGAACAATTCACGGCGCAGGCGCAGTGGATCGGGGGGTGCAGCGGGCAGGAGAGTGACGACGAACTGACGCGTTTGCTCGAGCCGCATTTCGAACTTAAACTTTGCAAAGATCTGCCCTTCCTCATCCGTGAGCATGCGCGCAAATACCAGTGGAGCGTGGCTTGGGGCACGCGGTGGGTGAGACGTTGATGGACTGGAACCAACGCTACGAGGTGGACGACACGCCTTGGGACAAGGGCGTAGCGCATCCTGTGCTGCTTGACATGCTGACTCACGGCGCACTCGCCGGACGGGTCCTCGTGCTGGGTTGCGGCACGGGCCATGATGTGCGCGAACTCGCGCGGCGCGGGCTGGAAGTCGTCGGCCTCGATGTGGCCTCGCTGGCCCTCGAGCGCGCGCTCTCTCATGCGCCGGTGGGCGACGAGACCTACCAACTCGGCGATCTGTTCCATGCCCCGGAACACTGGCGTCACCATTTCGACGGGGTTTTTGAACACACTTGTTTTTGCGCCATCGAGCCGGCGCGCCGCCCCGACTATGTCGCGGCCGTGGCCGAAGTGCTCAAACCCGGCGGGCACCTCCTCGCCGTCTTTTTCGTCAATCCCGACAACAGCGGCCAAGGTCCGCCCTTCGGCTGCACCGCGGGGGAACTGGACGTTCTCTTCGGCGGGAAATTTCGCCTGCGCGAGGAGCACGGGGACATCCCGACCTACCCCGAGCGCGCCGGACGGGAGTTGCTTCGGGTTTACCAGCGCGTTTGAATGGCGGGGTGAAATTTCGAGCTGTCCTCTTCGACCTCGACGACACACTGGTTTGGGACGAGCGGATTTCGCGCCAAGCGCTGATGGAGACGGCCGCCCGCGGGGCCGCCGAGCATGGCCTCGACGCTGGCCGGCTCGCCGCTGCGGCCAAGCGAGCGAGCGATGAACTCTGGCGCGCCCATGCGCCGGTCACACGTTGCGACGAGCTCGGTATCGTGGCTTTCGAGGGGATGTGGGGCCATTTCCACGGCGAGGAAGAGTACGTGAAGCACTTGCACGAGTGGACACCGCAATTCCGCCGGGAGATCTGGCAGCGCGCTCTGGCGGAGCAGGGGGTCGAAGACAAGGAGTTGGCCGATCGATCGGCCGAATTCTTCTTCCGCCGCCGCCGCGAATTGTCGGAGCATCTGCCGGGTGCGGAGCAGGTCCTGCGCACCCTGCAACGGGCTGGTATCCGCATCGGCCTGTTGACCAATGGTGCGGCCAGCTTGCAACGGGAAAAAATCGAGGCGTCCGGCCTCGGCCTGTTTTTCGACGCCGCTGTGGTCTCGGGTGAAATCGGCACGGGCAAACCGGAAGCGGCCATATTTCACCATCTGCTGGACCGCCTTGGGGTGGCAGCGGGGGAATCGCTCATGGTCGGTAACTCGCTCGCCCGGGATATCGTCGGCGGGAAGCGTGCGGGGTTGTACACTTGCTGGCTGGCTCTCGAGGGCGAAGAGGAACCGGTTGGTCTGGTCGAACCGGATTTTACCATCCGTTCGCTTGCCGAGTTGCCGCGCTTGGTCGTGTAGCCGGTGGCCGGATCAAGGCAACGGCACTGGTTGTTCGCCCGGCGGGATCTCCGCCGGATACTGATTGGGGGGAACAAGTCGGGCCTGAGGTAAGGGGCGCGGTGGTTCGCGGAGCGGCCACGTTTGTGTGACGCGGGTCTGGAAGAGACCGGACAACGATTCCTTTTCCAATTGGTCGGCGAAGTCCTGGAGGGTGCTGTCCGCCCTCCGGACCTTGTCGAAGAACAAGGCGTAGTAAGCCCGCCGTGCGGCACGGTAGTCCTCCGGAGTCGGCGCGGTATCGGCCAACTGCTCCAACTCGACCAAGCCCGGGTCGTTGGCGAGACGCGCTTTGATCTTGTCCAAACGGATGCGCATCTTGCGTTCCGTCTCGAGCGGATCCTCAAGGACCGGAACCGCCGCCGGCAAGCGTGGTGCGCGAGGGGAACTGCTGCCACGCATGCTTCCGGCCGGATCACCGAAAAGATCGTCGCCGAAGATGTTGTCCTCACCGGGAAAGTTTCCATCCATTCTTGGCAAAGCCTCTTCACCCGGTTCCAAAGCCGGCTCTTTGATGATCGTTTCCTCGGCTTCGACGATCAGTTCGGCGCTGGGCTTCTCAGCCTTATCCGTGATGCCTTCCTGCGCCGGAAGGCTCGCTACTGACAAAATAACGGAGAAAAATGTCACGGACCAACGTAGCATGACTTCTTGCATAGCGCGGGCGCCCTTGAAATGGAAACGCTTTCCCGTTCAGATGCCGGATGTGTCCGCTCTTCATCTGCCTCCCTCCGCCTCCCCGCTTGCGGTTGGCCCAAGCTTGGCGCTCTTTGACGGCGAAGGGTTCGGCGGTCTGGCCGCACATGACCCGGAGGCGATTCTCGAGGGCGGATGGCAAGATTGGGGAATTCTGGAGGAGGCGCTCGCGGTCGGATCGGGGGGCGGATTGGCCGGATGGTTTGATTACGAGGGCAATTTTCGTTTCGGGGATTTTCCCACTTGGACGGCGTGTCCGGCCCTTGTGACGCCGAACCCCGTCCCCCGCACCGGACAACCCGACTTTTCGCCCGGGCTGGGCAAGGAAGAATGGATACGGCTCGTCGGTCGCGCCAAGGACTACATTGCCGCGGGCGATATTTATCAGGTCAACCTTACCCGCACCTTGTCCGCCTCTTGGCCGGAGGACCCGGCGGCATTTTATCCCCGGCTGCGCCGGGCGAGCCCTGCGCCTTACGCCTGCTTTTTGCGTCTGGGTGACACCGCTGTCCTCAGCGCATCACCCGAATGTTTCCTGCAGATCGACGGACGTCGCATCATGACACGCCCGATCAAGGGAACGCGCCCCCGCGGGGCTGATGACGCTTCGGTGATGGAGGAACTGCTCGGGTCGGAAAAGGAGCGTGCCGAGTTGGTCATGATCACCGATCTCGAGCGCAATGACCTCGGGCAAGTCTGTGAGTTCGGCAGCGTACGTGTCACGGCGCTGTGCCAGCTGCGCAGTTTTGCCCAAGTACATCACCTTGTTTCCGAGGTGGAGGGCAAGTTGCGTCCGGACGTCACTCCGGTGCAGGCGTTGCGGGCCTGCTATCCCGGCGGATCGATCACCGGTGCACCGAAAAAGCGCGCCCGGGAAATCATCGCCGAATTAGAGCCCACCCCGCGGGGAATTTACACCGGAGCGATCGGCTTTTTCAGCCGCAGCGGCTCCGCGGTTTTCAATATTGCGATCCGCACCCTGGTGGTGCGCGACGGTTTGGCCACCTACGGCGTGGGTTCCGGATTGGTGGCTGACTCCGACCCGGGCTCCGAATATGAAGAGACCCTGCACAAAGCAGCGGGACTCTTCGCTGCTCTCTCATGAAAACAACAGCACCCGTAGTCCTCCTCGCAGTGGCCGCGATGGTTCTGAGCCTGACCACGCTCGGTGCGCTGCTCGGGGTGCGTTTGGTCGCGTCCGACCGCTTGCGACACATGTCGGAGGCCATGAAGGAACTCGGCAACGCCTCG
>Ga0247844_1005891_pt1 | contig 15221 bp, 8 predicted proteins | sample LaCtaG_FD_192421 | JGI IMG/M metagenome (GOLD analysis project Ga0247844, IMG submission 192421) | Freshwater microbial communities from meromictic Lake La Cruz, Castile-La Mancha, Spain - LaCruzMarch201714.5m_1 | ecosystem: Environmental > Aquatic > Freshwater > Lake | place: Spain: Castile-La... | reverse complement strand
TTCCTCGATCGGCTACTTGACGCCGAGCGAGCTCGAGGCGATGGTCAAAAAGGATCCAACAACTGCCGGCCCGTTCGCTCTTACTTTGTAAGACTCACGGCCTCCAGCAAAACGCCCGCAGTTCAAGAGGGCATTTATGTCTCTTGCCCTTTAGTGTAAAAGATCAAGAATTGCCCGAGCGCGCGGGTAGCTCAGTCGGATAGAGCATCGGTCTTCGAAACCGCAGGTCGGGGGTTCGACTCCCTCCCCGCGCGCCAGTTACAGCCGGGGTCCGTACCGGACACATAGGTAACAAATTAGCCCGGACACAAGGGTAACACTTTCGGACCGAAAGGATTATCCAGTGGAGCAAAAGTTTTGCTCTCTTCGTCAAAGTATCCAAGGTCATAATGCATAAAGCTGACAAGCCAAATCTTATCTTGAACCTCGCTTATCCCCACGTCTTGGCCAGCAAAGACCGTGGAAAAATTGATCTTAAGTTTCTTGATGCAAATGCGACCGCAGCTGGTCACGGTGATGGCGCGGTCGTGAAGCGGATACTCGACCCGGCCGATGCCTCGAAATGGTCGCGGGGACGGCAGGTAAATTTCGCCGGGCATTTTCATTTCCAAGGCTTCGTGCGGCCGCTCGCCATTGAACTCTTCGATGAAATCATCAAAGCGCTCCTGCTGCTGAAGAAGGCTCATCTTGGCGGGCTTTGTAGTTTCCCGCTTCAGCGTTAAATGCATCCGCTCATGCCGCCCGTTTTGCTGCGGCTGGCCCGGCTCAATTCGCTCAATCCGAATTCCAAGCCGCAACCACCACACAGATAATTTCGATAAACCAAAGAGCGAATTAGGCGATGCAAACGGCACTCCGTTGTCAGTCCGCATCGCCAGCGGCAATCCATACTCTTCAAAGGCGCGCTCAAAAACCGGAAAGGCCGTTATCTCTTTGGTTGATTCTTGCGCCTCGATAGCAATCACAAAACGGCTCGCCTGATCAGTGATCGTAAGCGGGTAGCAGTAGCTCTTATCGCCCAGCATGAACTCTCCTTTAAAATCCGCGCACCACAAATCATTGGGACTTTGGATTGGCGTAAACCCCGTTCCCTTCGCCTTATACCGCCGCTTCTTTCGACAAGTAACCAGCCCATGACGATCGAGCACCGCATGCACCGTGCTCTTGGAGGGTAAGTAAAGATCGGGAAACCTTCGCTGATAAAGCTCGCGGATTTTCCTGGCCCCCCAGTGCGGCTTATCCTTCTTGATTTTAACTAGCGTCCGCTCCACCGATTCCGGCAACTGATTGCCGTACCTGACAGGTCTTCGGCTCCGGTCGGTCAGCGCTCTTGTTCCACTGTTTTGGTAGCGATTCCAAACTTTGTAGCCCGTCTTGCGCGATATCCCGAACTCATCGCACACGTGACTCATCTTTTCCCCGTCCAACAGCCGGGAAACAAACTTAAGCCTCTCATCCAACACTGATAACTCCTTCCACGGCATTCCTTGGGTCCCTCCGGGACCTAAGAATGCCAAAAAGTGTTACCTATGTGTCCGGTACAAAGTGTTACCCATCTCTCGGGTCACTCACAAAGCCGAAATTACTACCGGATATCTCGTATAGCGGCATACACGTATACCTGATATCCGGAATGATTCAGAATCCCGTACCAACAACTTCAAACCGTACAGCACCCCGAATGCCGAGCTCTGCATTCTGAATCCCGCTCTGAATACTGATCACCGTACCGCAATCGGAATTCCGCATGCAAATTCTCTTAAATTCAAGCGTTCACAACCGCTCGCAAGCGTGAACACTTTGTTCACACAATATCTTGCCTACTATCGGCCCAAGCAATTAAACACCCCGTAGAAATGAACACCGCCCAACCCGCCTCGAAGGGCTTCCGAGATCTGGTCCACAACGAGCTCTTAAGCCGTTGCCGGCAAAATCCCCAGTATTCCCTCCGCGCCTTTGCACGACACATAGGATTGGCCCCTTCCACGCTCTCCATGATCCTGAACGGCCAACGTGGCATGAGCTTGGCGCTCATCCGCAAAATCGGCCCTAAGTTGGGAGTGACCGGAGATGAACTCAACGCTTACCTCCGTGCGGGAAATGAAAATGGAAAAGACGAAGGTCGCTACCAACAGCTCGCTTTCGACCACTTCCGCATCATCTCGGACTGGTATCACTACGCCTTGCTGGAATTGACCGCGATCCGCGGTTTTAAACCAGACTTGAAGTGGATTGCGGCGCGCCTCGGAATCACCGTTGCAGACACTCGCTTAGCGATCGAGCGATTAGTGCGGCTCGAGATGCTCGACACTTCGGGTGGCCGCTGGATCGATCGCTCTCCGCACGTTACCAATCTCGATAATCCGTTGGTCGCGTCTTCACGCCGCAAGCACCAAGCGCAAGTCCTGCGAAAAGCCGCGGAGGCCCTGGAAAAAACGGCGATCGACGAACGCGATCAGTCCTCGATGATCATGGCCATCGATTCTTCGCGCCTAGCAGAAGCGAAACAAAGACTGACCCGCTTTCGTCGCGAACTAACCGAGTACCTTCAGGGCGGCGATCCGGACCGGGTCTATGCCCTCTCACTGTCCCTCTTTCCGCTCACATCTCAAGCCAAGGAGAAATCCCAATGAAACGCCCGTTGATCCTCGCACTCAGCTTGTCGATGTCCGCGACCGCAATCGCCCAACCGGTCGACGGGAAGGAAGGCAACGGCGGCGGCGGACTCGTCTGCGCCGATGGTGTCTATCTCTACGACCTTTTTGAAGGCGCCATCCCGGGACAGCTCACGGAGAATGGCCTCAAGATCATCGAACGCCCGGAAGCGGTGGAAATCCAAATCGACTATATTTTTTCTAAGATCGGAAGAATCATGTCGGCCGATCTCGAAATTCACTTGAGGAAAACCTTCGATCAAGTTTTCGCGGCCCAGCAGAAGATACCCGCAGGCTTGAGCCTCGTCTTCCCAGCGGATTTAGAGGCAGAGTTCGCGTTGCCGGGCTGCGAGCTGAGAGGACTCGCGTCGTACAATGACCGTCGGGAGCGGCTCCTGATCGATGCTTCGCTGTACTCCCGCATGACGCCCACCCACCAAGCCGCTTTGTGGATTCATGAGACCATTTACAAATTCATGCGCAAGGTTGAGCGCACCCCCACATCCCGGCTGACAGGATTGACGGTGGCCTATCTCTTTTCCGATGCTCTCGAGTCTTCGTACCGCGAAGAGATTTTTCCCTCGAATCTAGAGGGTGGGAGATTTGGGTTGAAGCGAAAGATCGGATATTCCGCCACGAGTCCGGCCTATATACGAATCAGCACGAAATGCGACCCGGAGGAGTCGGGGACCTGGTTCATTCACGAAGAAAGAGTTCATAAATTGCCGGTTTTCCAACCGTATCTTTTGCGTGAGCTGCCTTTGGTGGACTACGAATGGGGTCCAACACCGCGGCCCCCGGGCCGGAGCGTTTACGGGAGGGGCAGCAAAGACCATTGCGACCCGACCGCGGAAATTCTCGATCAATACTTCCGGGTCGTCAGCCAAGCCGAGCTCCAAAACAACACCGAAATGACCGTCCTTACCTTCTACTAGCGGCAGCAATGTCCCCAACTTGGGCCCGAGCCATTCCAGTAAACCGGAGGGCATCTTTTCATAAAAAACTGACATAAAAAAAAAGGAGATCCAAATGAAACTACGCATCCTCTCTCTTGCATTGATGTCCACGGCAGCTTTTAGTCCTCGCGCCGAGTCTTCTTGGCACAACATCGGCCCACTTCGCTCAAACGAACTCACCGCTTATGTCGACTTCCAAACGAGCCTCACGCATACGGAGACAGGTACCCCAAATTGTGGACCCGACTCCCACCGCATGACTTCACCTTTGTGGGTGAACGTTCTCCGGCCAGGCTTAAAGGCCACCGATCACGTGCGCGCGATCATCATCAACTATGCGCAGCTAAACGATACCCACGGCGCCCCGTATACGATTCAACTCATATCGGAGAAAAACCTGTCGTTCGCCGAGCCCAACCGCTTCACGGCCTCCTTCGAACCCGTCACCTTGTATAAAGTCACCAACTATTGCCAGTCCTACGAAAGTCATACGATCGATGCTTTGCGACAGGAAATCGTGATTTGGGTCAACGGCCAGATCTACAAGAATCCCGAGAATGGCCAAAATTTGCAGTTTAATTTTTGGGACCGCGTGAACCGCGGGGGCCGCGACCAATCGGCTAGCTGTGAATTGGCTAATGGCGGTGGATGTCTGGAGACACTGCGAGACTCCCTCAAACCTCGCACCGCCTTCGCAAGATTGAACGGAACGATCGTGTAACCGGTCGCATTTCAAACGAAACCCATCACTTGACGACCGTTCTCGCCCCCGGCTTCGTAAAGCGGGGGTCGTGGGTTCGACTCCCATCCTTGGCTCCAGTTTAAATCACCGAAAACCAAACGAAATTTGAATCCACCTCAACGGTGGATCGGGCTGTTGTTCTCGAAAATGTTCAACCGATGTTCAACGGGCTCAAATCCGGCAGCACCGCGAAGCTCCCAGCCACCTTCTGGATGCTATCTCCAAGGAGGTGAACGTAGAGCATCGTGGTTGAGATGTGCTTGTGGTCCAAGATCGCTTGAACCGTGGGCAGATCGACGCCGCCAGCGATCATGAGCGTTGCGGCCGTGTGCCGCAGGTCATGAAAACGGATGGGCCGCGCCTTCGACTCCTTCAAGTCTATACGGAAGAAGTGCCGCTTGAAGGAGTGGTCTTCAACCGGCTCTCCGGTCTTGCCCGTAAAGAGCAGTGAATCAGGCTTCAGCTTCCCCTGAGCGATCAAAAGTTCGACCTCTTGCCTCACCGCAGGGTTGCACGGCACGTAGCGTTCGCTCTTTCCCTTACAGGGACGCAGAGTCCTTGCGTAGTAGTCGAACTGCCTAGCCACATGAATGAGACTGCGGTTTCCCTGAAAGTCCTTGGGCTGCAAACCCCAAAGCTCTCCGGAGCGCATCCCGGTGTTCACGGCTAGAAGGTACGCAACAAAGACCCAACGTCGTGGATGACCGACCGGATACTTGTCCGAGGCGAAGCGAAGAAATGCCCTCGCGTCTGCCGGCTCCCAAAATTTCATCGACACTCGCGCGGCCGAGAGTGGCTTAGCGTGAAGCGCCGGGTTGTAGGGGAGTCTTTGGTGACTCGCCGAGAAATTCAGGATCGCTTTGATCATTCCGACTTCCCGATTCACGGTTCGCGGGGCCTTCCCGGCACGAAGGATCTCGTTTTGAATCTCCGAGATCTTCGCGACGGTAAAGCGCGTGGCCTGCAAATCGCCATACCGGGGCAGCAGTTCAGCCTTGAGGCATCCCGCCACCCGCGCATAGCTGCTGGGACTTAACATCGGTTTACGGCGACCGAGCCAATACTCGGCCTCGGTCCTCAGTGTCGTATTTTCGAGATCAATCGAAGAAGCTCCGCCGAGCTTTTGTAGTCTCTGCTGTTTTTGAAACTCTTCAATAAAGAGTTCGGCGTCCGCCTTCTTATCAAAGCGACGTCGAAGTCTTTTCGAGCCACGGCCATCTAAGTGGAAGGAGATCTCCCACTTAAATACGCCGGGCTCTTTGGTTGGGATCTTTTTTGCTTTCAAGAATTCTCCGTTCAATTCCCCTTAGGGATTTTGGGAGAGAATCCAGCTCGCTAGTGAATCCATGCGAATCCGCAGACGTCCGTTGATAACGATGAAAATGTCCCTCGGGACACTTTTGTCATAGCGCCATTCGTAGAACGTTCGCGGCTGAACACGGATCAGCTTTGCAGCTTCTTCGAGTTTGAGCAGTGCACCTATTTTGTCAAAGAACAGCCCAGTACCAGGACTTAGCAAAGCCAGCTTCTTTACTCGAGCACCAGAGGATTTGTGGTCATGCCGCTCGCCCTCATTCTCATCCCCTCCCCCACCATCACCATCCAAACTTTCTCTTAGGTCGTCCTTGGGAATGTCTTCCCCACTCTTCAGCCCAAGTGCCTTGTCCCCAGCCAACCCCGCTCTCGTAACAACGTGGAGGGGGCGGGGTTGGCTGGGAGAAGACAAGGCACGCCGGGCGCAAGCGATGGAATCGCTTGCATCTTTCTCAAGGACGGCCGTTTCCGAAAGGGTTCCCGCACGGGAACGGGCAAAGGTAGCCATTATTCACTCCTCCAGTACGTTGGCGGCTCTCAAAGCCGAATTGATATTGACCGGGGAGTTGAGCCTCAGGCATTTTCAGTGCTCTGAAGCTCAGACCTGCTTCACGGTTCTTGAATCGTCCGACTTCCAGGAAAGCCGATTCAAGTTCCCGCCGGTCTGGGCTTTTTTATTTTCTAATTCCGATTCACTCGCGTGCTCTCGTCAGCAAGACAAATACCTCCACCCTCATCCACACGTCTGTCGTGCGCCTCAGTGGTCATCCTGCGGCTGGATTCTCGTGTCAAATAATAGAGCGCATATCAACTAATAGTTGATATTAGTCTCTCCTCGCTGCTAACTCCCAGAGTCACTTATGGAATTCGGCGCACTGGTTAAGCGGGAACGGCAGAAGCACTACGCTTCGGCGAGAAATTTTTTTGCACGGTCGTCCCTGGATAGGACCTGCACCTATTCGTACTACGCCCACATCGAAAGCGGCCGGGCGACACCGGAGGCCAGGATCGCCACGGCGATCCTCAAGGAGCTGAAGATCAGCCTCCGCAAAGGTCTAACGGCCTGGGCCCGCGATCAGATGCCCGACGCCGCAACCAAAGCCTTCTTCGCAGACCATGACGAAGAGGCCGCCTACACCGGCGAAGCCCCCTCGGTTCACAGGGCCGTGCACATCAACCGCGCCCAAGCCAAGTTTATGATTGCGAACCCGGTCTATTGGGAGGTCGTGCTATTCATCGTCTCCTACTGGAACCGGCGGAAGATCTCGGCCGCCGACGTTGCCAAGGAATTCGCCATGCCGCTTGGGAAGGCCAAGGCGATTCTGGCGGAGCTCTTTGAGCAGGGCTTAGTCGACTCTGACGATGCCAAGGTCTTTTCGACCAAGGAATGGGTGGTCATCCCCTACGACAAAGAATTCGAAGCCCTCCGCGACGTGAACTTCGGCCGGGCCTTTGACCAATTCGTGAAGGTCAAAAAGACGGATGCCCAGACCTTCCGCACGACGATCACACGTTTGCTTAGCCCGGCCGAACACAAAATAATTGAGTCGAAGGTTGTGGCGCTCACTAACGCCATTCTTGCGCTTCCCGATCCTGAAGACATCAAGTCTGCCGTTCCGACAACGGTCGGCGTGTTCGCTTCGAAGCGAAGGTTCGGCCACGACGACTGAACCTTCCAGATTCACCACTAATGAATTGCTTCCACGTCCCTCGATGAGATTTGGAAGGAGCCGATCGGGGGGTCCAATTCGAAAAGCTAGCGATTCATCGCAAACGACACGAAAGCTCGGGATTCGCGATGAATCCTGCGCCTCGCAGGCCTAGGTTTACTGCTGGACCGCCTCACGTTCACGTCTGGCGGCGTCCTGGCCAACGGCCTGCGGCACACCACGGCTCGAAGGAACGACACCTGACGCCGCACCCGACAACGGCGCCGCATAAGGCTTGTAGCGACGTCCCGTGGGCTCAAGGTAAATGATGACTCGGCCGTCTTTAGTGACGACTCGTTCGGTAACTTTCAGCTCCGTACCCATCGTGATCAATTCAAACTGGTTCTCGAAGGGAGGGTTGATCTTGAACGAACCGTCTTTCACGTTCGGAACAGGAATGGCTTTGAACGAGGGGCCACCCTCACGAACCCGGATGGCGAAGAAACCTTGCGTGTTCGAAGAAGTATTCGCCCCCTTATTCATAGCGAACTGCTTTGACGCCGCGGGCGCAGTGGATGTCGAAAGAACACTCGGCTCGATGAACGTGTCGCCTGGCCTAAGGTTCAGCTTACCCACTTCGAACGATCCTAGACGCGTCGGATCCTCGGCGAAGCCATGGTAGTAAGTACCTGGGGGCACCTCGTCGCTCTTTGACACGACATCATAGACGTCATCCGCGATAGTGCGAATTCGCTGCGCCGTCTTTGCGTCGATCCCGATGGCCATCCCTTGCTCGGCGCTCAATCCGCGGCGACCACCGCGCACGGCATCGGCTGTACGGCGCAGATAATCTTTCATCTTCTTATAGATACCCGGGTCAGGACCACCCCCAATGTATTCTTGAACCGAGCCAAGCTGCGCTTCGGTCATTGAGGGCTCCCTCACTAAATCTGTCGGTTTGCGGAACTTGTCCGTGGGATTCTCGGCATGCTTCATGACCTTGTAGTAATCGGCGTCACTGAAACGTTTACGAGCATCCAAATGAAGTTTCTCGGCCTCCGCCTTCTCTTGTGTCAGGTGACGTTCAAGTTCACGCAGCTGACTGCGTGTGGCTTTGGTCTGTGTTGCGGGCGCCATCGCCTTCAACTCGGCAATCTTGCGCTCGGTCGTCTCAATGGAAGCGCGCTTCGCTTGCAGTTGCCCCTTGAATGCTTCCGCGTCTTGACGGGCGAGTGCGACTCGACGATCAAGAACATCATTTCGCGTCGCCGGAGCCTCGCTAGCGGCCATCAATTTCTTGGCCACAGTCTGCTGGGCGGCGGCCTGTGCGGCTGGTGCGCGAGTGTCTGGAATGATGTCGCCATTGGCGTTCCGGTATCCCAGATCAACTACATCGTCTTGCAGTTTCCAAACGCCATCGGCCGCAGGCGTGATCATGTGCGGGGTTTTCGAAGCACCTACCAATGTGGCCGTAACGGGGGCATTGCCCGAACGAGTCGCCTGCAAACCGGCCGTCCCCAGACGCACGATTGCGGTTTTGTCTTTAACGGGGTCCAGGTACCCCTTAGCTACCAACATGTCGATCGTAGCGGCATCCAGCGCCTGACCCGTGTCCTTGGCGTAAGCCTGCGCGGCATTCGTCAAAGACTCGGGGCGATAAGATTCAACGCTTCCGGCCACATGAATGTCGGCCGAGGCGTAGACCGAAATCGGCCGACCATCGGGACCTACGCCGAATCCGCGTTTAGAGGCAATTCCGCCGCGAGCTAGATTTCCAGCGCCCGTCGTCTGGTCGATATTCAAATCGCCGGCACGAGGCATGTGCGAGACTTCCATCCAAGACCCGTCTTCAAGCCGCACGAGGGCTCCTTCCCGGTCGGACTTCGTGATCAACTCAAGCCCGTTCTTCTTAAAGATGGCCTCCATCTTCGTGATGAATCCTTGCTCGCCTTTGTTCAAAGCGATGGGCTTCGAGGCTTGAAGGCGCGCGATCTCGGTCGCGTCTTTGGTACCGGCGATCTTCCGGTCAATCTCGGCGATGCGCGCGAAGGCGGGGCCGCCGCCCATCTTCTCGCCACTGACGGGATCTTTGAAGTACAGGCGGGCATCATGGTTGCCCATCACGATTTTCACCGGAACCTTGCGGTCCCGAGCAATAAGACCCAGACGCGCCGATACGGCATCAAGCAATTGTAATTGTTGCGGGCCAGTCAACTTCGCCGCCCCCATCGAAGGCGCGTCGATCAAATCGCCCATCATCACGATTCCGCCTTTGCGAAGGCTTTCCTCAGATTGCCCGGCGAGTTGGTCGATGCTCTTGAAAATGCCATCCGGATCAGTTTCCACGTAACGAAGCGCATCCTCGAACGAGCGGATCGGTTTGCCGTTCAGTGTCGCGCCTTTGAGTAAGTGAGTGTCACCCAAAAGCGCGTATCCGGCGCTCGACGACTTCATCTCTTTTTCCAAAAGCTTAGCTTGCTGGGAAGAAGAGATTTTCAAGTTGGGCGCGACCGATCGTGAGTTATCTATACCCCACTCGGTTACGGGCATCCCCTTCTTACGCACCATCTCCTGAACCTTCGAGATGATGCTCTTTGCTTTGGCGATCTCGTTCTTGGATTGTTCGCTCGCCGAGCGTAACTGCCCCGTTAAGAAGTCCATTTCGCCTTGCGCATCAGAAATCTGCTTTTGGATCTGAGCCGCGGCTTCAGGGGTTTGCCCACCCGCTTTCAAGAGCGCGGATTTCTGATCGATCTCGGCCTTCAGTTCGGGTACGCGGTGGCGATTGCGCTCGGACCACAAATTGTGGACGACCGCGTATTTTTCGGAAGGCGAGATATTGGGGTTCAGGGATATGTCGATATAGTCTTCAACGTATCCTCGGCTGAGAGCTTGATTCTTCGCCGACAATTTTTCGAACGGCACGTTGGCGATGTCTTCTTTCACGCCCGGGACACCCGTGTCTTTAAGACGAGGCTCCCGCATGACGGTGCCGTACTCGTTCTTTTTGAGGGGGACCTTAGTAGTTCCGCCCGACGTTTTGACTACAGCGAAATCGCCTTCGACTCGGTTCCCCAATGAAACACCCGATGAATCAAACAGATCGATCTTGCTGCCGTCGATGGCGCTGTAGACCGCACGTTGTTCCGACCAAGCGTTATGGATCTGGGCGGTCACTTGCTCCTGAAAGCCGTGATCGGATAGGATCGCCTCTGTATCGCCTTCAAAACGCGGCCGTGCACGATATTGATCAGGCGTGAGCTTCGGGTCGTGCTCAGCGCCGCCTAATAGGCGACGACGGTATCCGGACTCCGCTTGTAGCTTGCCGCCGACGTCGCTCATGAGGTCTTTCGAATCAAGAGCTCGCGGCTGCAAGTTCTCGGGGATAGGACGAGTGTCGGAATCCGGCGCGCCTTGCGCCTTTAGCTCCTTACGCCAGCCCTTGACCTTTCGAGCGGAAATCGCTTCGCGGCTTGCCTGCACATCGACATAGTCAATCTTGAGATCCTTGTTGCGAGCAAGAGCCATCAAAGCTTCTTCGCCGGTGATGGGGCCACCACCGTAGATATGCGAATTGTCTGTGAGCGACGCGATCGCCTTCGACGTAGGTGACTTGAACCCGCCCCACGTCTCGTCTTGAACCTGAAACACCATTTTAAAAGCACCGGTGGCAGCTGGATCGTGGGCACCGGCCTTGGACGAAACGATGCCGACCGAATCGAAGTCTTTGCCCGCTTTGCGGGCGCGGTCGAGAGCGTTCATCAGCAGCTTGTTGATACCGCCGTCGTCGTTGCCTCCGCCCAGAACGACGTCCTTCTTTGGATCGAGTTGCATAAGCTTTTTGAAGATGTCGTCTTCGACCGCCTGTGGCGTTTCGAACTTCGTACCAGAATTGCCCGAGAACGTATGGATACTCCGGCCATCGGCATATCCGCGCGCCAAGAACTCGACATCTTCAGGTTTGCTTAGACCTTCGACGAGTTGCTGCGGGCGTCCACGCTGAGCGTCCGGAAAAGATTGGACGACCGGCTTAATCCCACGCTCGGCGGCTCTGGCGTTCAGGTCGGCCTGTTTCGCCGCCTTGAACTCGGCTTCGCGTTGACGAATCATCTTGCGAGCTTCAGCTTGCGCCTTCGGACCCGCGCCCCGCTTCTCCGCACTGGCAAGGAATGTACGGGCCGCTTCCAGCTTTCGCGAGGCGTCTTGGACGTGCTTAGAAGTCAGCTCAGGCGATGACGCGTAGACCGGCTTCACGACCGGAAATTTTTGGCCGCCTTTCGAAGCGTCGATCCCCTGCGCCGTCAAATCGCGGCGCACTTTTACCAGGCGATCGATGTCCTTTTGTTGCTCAAGGGGAGGAAGTTTCTCGTAAGGCCCCAACTGAACTTTAAGCTCATCGAGCTCTCTCTGCAGGGCGGCGATTTTCGCCGCCGGCGCGTTCGCGGCTTTCGCTTCGGCCAAGGATTTCTGGGCGCCATCCAAGCGCCAAGCGTTGTCCGCGACCCATTGATTGTGGACCAAGGCTGGCTCAAGCTCGGCCGGGATGTTTTTGTTAAGTACGATTTCGACGTCAGTTCGAACCGCTTTGGCACTCAAGTCCTTCAGATCATCCGGAAGGCCCTTCCAATCGTTGGCGATATCGTAAGTCTTGCCGTCAACCTTCGACGTTTTCTCTCGTGGCTCCCGGTGAACCGTTCCGTCACTGTTTCGCTTCAAAGCCACGGGATGTTGCTGAGTCGATCCATCCGCTTGGCGAACCATGGCACGGCCCTGGGCATCCACCTTAGCGGGCGAACCATCGGCGTTCTTGACCAAGTTGCCGTTGACATCGACGGGCGCCCTGGACGTCGCCTTCCAGTCTTCGTGTAGCGCTTGGCCGGCGACGTCTCGATAAGAAGCGACTTGACGTTCGACACGGGCGCCCTGGGGCTTTCTAGCGTTGAACGAAGCCGCCGTGACGTTCGTCGAGGCGGCGGGGCCAGGCCCTTGAACGGGCATCGCACGCCCTTGGTAAGAGTTACGCAGGTCCGCGAAAGCGCGATCATAGGCTTCGCGAGTATCCGGCGCCAAGTCCATGCGGCGCGCTTTGTAAGCGTTTTCGATCGGATCGAGATCTTTAATCTTATCCTCGGCCCCCAATTGAGCGAACGGACGGTTCTGCGAGTTGGTAGCATCGCCGCTGACCCAGCTGTTCTCGGGGCGTTTTAGCCAGTCATCATGCAGGTCAGACGCGAGTTTCTCGACGCGGCGACGAGTGTCATCGACCTGTTCCGCAGCCGTCTTTGCGTTAGCCGAGAGTTCACGGGCAACACTGCGGTCGCTGTAGCGGGTCGTGGCATCATTGAGACCTTGGTTATTGCGACCGATCATTTGATCGAACGATTGCGCCTTGATGTCCTCGTAGACCTTGCCCTGCTGGAATACGAGCTTGCCCTTGGGATATAGATCCTCGTGAGCGACGCCCTTTTTCTCGAGCGATTCCGCAAATGCCTTGGCGTCGGCCTCGTCGCGGATGTAGCGATAGACCGGTTCTCCCGCGAGGTTTGTCGTGGGCACGGCGACTTGCTTACCCTCAGCGGTTACCCGCTTGGACAATTGCTGCCCGGCATAGCGATCCAAGTCGGCCTGGCTCCTGACTTCAGCCGGAACATGGTCAACTTGCTTGTAGCGAGCGACGCGAGTGTCCGAGGCTTTCCACGTTTCGTGATTCAAAACGTTGCCCGTTTGAATTTTACGTTCTGAAGCGATGACAGGGCCGAGCTCTTTCTGCCAAAGAGCTCCCTGCGCTTTCGTTGCACCGTCTTTACCGGCCAAAAGCTCATTCACGAAACGTTGTGCCCCATCGGGATCAACGGCCGCCCAGTCCTTCATTTGGGTGATCCGCTCGGCTGAGGAACGAACATCTTTCATCGCCATCGAATAGGGCGGCGGGAGCTCTTTCACCGCGGGCACGAACAACGCAGACTCGGCTTGCTTGGCAGCATCCGCCGAAACGTTCGCGGCCCCCGCTGCGCCGGAGGCTAACTTCGCTTCCTGTGCCTTCAAGGCGGCTTCCGTGTTTTCGACCGCCGCCACGGACGCCCGATCACCGGATTTTAGGAACCCGGCCTTAAGAGAAGCCAGATCCAAGCGCATCTTCGCGATCTGTTTGGGATCGGTGGGAAGCTGGTTCAGCGTGACGTCAGCTACGCCGATGCCCGCGACGGCCGCGAAGCGGTTGGCTTTCATCAAACCGCGTGCCGTGTTGTAAGAAATGGTTCCCGATCTCGCGAGGCCGCGAAGCGCATTGGCCGATGTGACAGCTTTCGAACTAATACCTATGGCGGCGCCGCCTGCCACTGCCGACGTTCCCGCGATGACACCAATCTGCGCGAAGCACCGACTCGCCTCATCCGCATTCGACATGCACGTTTCGATTTTGTTGTAGACGGCTTCTCCGAGCGCTTCGCCCAGCTTGCGTCGCTGACACCATAAAATTTCGACTGCTAGCCATTCGGCCGGTTTGCCCTTAGCGCTAGCGGATAGCTCATTGGCACATTCGCTAGCCGACCTTTCGAACGCATTTCCAACACTTCCCTTCAGGAGATCACGCATCCCTTTGCAGGACTTTCCCGCGTACTTCGGATCTTTGCAGGGAACCGCACCCTCGGTCCCGGCTTCAACGGGTACCTGAGTATTATTTCCAAGCATCCACATCCCATGAACGCCCTCAGGGATGGCCTTCAACGCATCCTGAACGTTGTAGACTCCCTTGCCTAGTCCCTCGAGCGCCGCCTGGCCGACAACTTGCTGGCCAACTTTGTCTGGGTCTGGGAGCGAAGCCAGTGAAGCATCGTGCTCTCGGGATGCCTTCAAGACATTGAAGGGATTGTTGCTTGTTCCGCCGCAGACTCCCCCCGTCTTCGATAAGCCTAAACTGGAGAAATCCAGGGTTCTCTGACGAATCGAGAGAGAGGTCTCAGAAATGTCCCGGCCGTAGTACTCGCCGTAATCTGCTTGAGTTCCGTGAATCATGAACGTGACGCTGCTGGCCTCGCCTCCAGCAAGACGATTGTCGATGTCCTTGGGGCTGCGATTGATTTTACCGACGGGGATCTTTCCGCCGGGGTGGTAAATATCCCAACCCGTAGTCATGTGCCCTGACGAGGACGTCAGCTTGCGAAAGACGACATCCGTGCCAGGGCGCCTGAACTCAAGCCCGGACGGCGTTCTATAAAGGCTCATCCAGTTAAGGAGTGTGCACACGTCAGGTAGATCGCTACCGCGATCCGGTAAGCAGCTAAGAGGATCTCCCGCCTTAAGGTATGAGACAACGATCTGATGAGAATTTGTTAGTTTGTTACGTATCGATGAGTTTGCGCGGGCACTTTCGGAGAGCCCAAGCCATTCCTGCATCGCCATCGAATTCAGACTGAAATCTTTAAAAGCATCTTCAATACAATTGGGACGATCAGCTGCGCACAATCCCTTGGGCTCATAAGGTTTTGCGCATGGCTCATTGCTGTTTTTTGCCTTGCCTAATTCTTCCGAAGTGGAAGGTTGGGTATGAGTAATCGCAACCTGCGTGCTGCCCACTATGTCATTGGCGAATGCAGGAGCGCTAAACGCTAATAGCAACCCGGGAATTACCCGGAGGTTAAGATGGAGCGCTAAACGCCAAGCGCATTCCAGCGGCTTACCTGGATTGAACAAAATAGAGCGACCGGAAGCCCACATATCTCCATGAATGTTACGGCAAAATCTCTCGCTAACTTGATGAAGGTTATGTGAATAACCGTAACACCCTTGCACGTCATAAAAGGTGTTACCAAGACGCGCAGTATCAAGAGCTTAGGCGTGGGTCCGTTTGGATAGCGCTTAGGTAACACTTTGGAGGTGACGTCGGAGCTGTTGACGTCACAAATGA
>Ga0247844_1005889_pt1 | contig 15227 bp, 17 predicted proteins | sample LaCtaG_FD_192421 | JGI IMG/M metagenome (GOLD analysis project Ga0247844, IMG submission 192421) | Freshwater microbial communities from meromictic Lake La Cruz, Castile-La Mancha, Spain - LaCruzMarch201714.5m_1 | ecosystem: Environmental > Aquatic > Freshwater > Lake | place: Spain: Castile-La... | reverse complement strand
ACGGCCACATGCAGGTCATGAGCGCGTCTGTATTGAAAGCGGGTGATTGCGTGGTGGTCGTTAGCAACTCCGGCAGAACCCGCGACCTGATGGACGCGTGTGACATCGCCCGCAAGAACGGCGCGATCACTATCGTGATTACAGCCAGCGGCTCGCCTTTGGCCAGCGCCGGACATATTCACTTGAGCGCTGATCACCCCGAGGGCTATGACAAATACAGCCCCATGGTTTCACGCTTGCTGCACCTGATGATTATTGACATTTTGGCTACGGCAGTCGCGTTGCGTAGTGGCAGTGCGACCTTGCAGCCTATGCTCAGTGAGATGCGCCAAAATTTAAGAAGCAAGCGCTACACCTAAGCGCTGGCGATAGGCTTTTCTCAATCAGCCGCCCAACTCCATCGCTTTGCGCTGGCGGTCGACAAAGTCTTGGTAGGTGTCAATGCCACGCAGCTGCAAAATGGTGTTGCGCACCGCGGCTTCAACGAGCACCGCAATGTTACGGCCCGCCACCACTTGAATCACGACTTTGCGAACCGGAATTCCCGCGACGTCTTGGGTCAAGGGATCAAATGGAATACGGTCGTAATCGCGCTCCAAGGTTTCTTTGCGCACCAAATGCACAATCAATTTCAGTCGCATTTTTCGCCGTACGGCTGTTTCGCCAAAAATCGCACGGATGTCTAACAAGCCGATGCCGCGGACCTCTAACAAGTTTTGTAAGAGCTCAGGGCAACGGCCTTCAATCGTGGTTTGGTTGATACGGAACAAATCTACCGCGTCATCAGCAACCAGACCATTGCCGCGCGAAATCAATTCCAAGCCCAGCTCGCTTTTTCCCAGCCCCGATTCACCCGTAATCAACACGCCTAAGCCCAAAATATCCATAAACACGCCGTGCATCGAGACACGATCGGCAAAGTGTTTTGACAGGTAAGCACGAAGAACATCGATTACGAACGCCGAGGAGTCTTTGGTCGCGAACATCGGGATTTGTGCGTTTTCGCACATGGCCAACATGGCTGGGGGGGCCACTTGGCCATCGGCCAAAACGACTACTGGCGGCTCAAGGTCGACGATGCGAGAGATGCGCCGTGCGCAATCTTCGGGGGTCGCGTTGGTGATATAGGCAATTTCACGCTCACCCAAAATTTGAACGCGGTAGGGGTGGATGTAGTTGAGGTAGCCCACCAAATCGGCACCGGATCGCGCAGCGCGAACCGCGACTTCGTCGAACCGCCGCTCTGAAGCCCCCAGCCCAGCAACCCACTCCCAATGCAGGTAATTGCGAAAGGCTTCAAATAAAACGTCAGCACTGACCGCGGTAGGTTTCACGTTTAGGGTCCTTTGAAACGCTCAGTGGGGTGAGGCTATCAATGCACGCGGGCTGACAGCCAGCCGGTTAACAAACCGTGAAGTTCTGTCGCATCGGTGCTCGCGGTCAGTCGCTGGCGTAACTCCACATCACTCAGGAGCTCAGCAATTTCAGACAGTATTTCCAAATGCTTTTGGGTTGCGGCCTCAGGCACCAATAAAAAAATCAGCAGGGTGACGGGCAGATCATCGGGTGCGTCAAATCCAATAGGGGCCAACAGCTGAAAGACCGCAGCCATGGGGGACTTCAAACCTTTGATACGCCCATGGGGAATCGCAACGCCGTGGCCTAAACCCGTGGAGCCCAATCGCTCTCTAGAAAAAAGACTGTCGGTAATGAGGGCGCGACTGAGGCCGTGCAAGTTTTCAAACAACAAGCCCGCTTCTTCAAAAGCACGTTTTTTACTGGTCACATCCACCTGGGCCAGGACTTGTTCAGGGGGCAATAGTGACGCAAGGCGATTCATAAGTGAGCGGATTATGCACAAAAAAACCGCCCCAATGAGGGCGGTTTACAGTGATTTAGCGCCTATAGGCTTGTTCTACGACCTACATCAGTCGCTTTGGTGCCTCATGGTGGTGGTTTTTAATGCGGTCTTTGTGGCGAACCACTTGGCGATCGAGCTTGTCTACCAGATCATCCACTGCGGCATACAGATCTTCGTGGGTGCTTTCTGCAAACATGTCGTTGCCTTTGACATGGATGTTGCATTCTGCGCGTTGACGGCCATCTTTTTCTTTTTGTTTTTCTACCGAGAGCAAAACTTTGATATCCACAAGCTGGTCAAAGTGCCTCGTTATTCGATCCAGCTTGCCGGTAACGTAAGAACGGAGTGCAGGGGTAACTTCCAAGTGATGGCCGCTGATCGTTAAATTCATAAATCGCCTCCAGTTGCATTCAAGGTGGGTTTTGCCCGCGCCCAAGGCGCTTGGCGCACTTTTGGAAATCGGCAAACAGTTGCTGCTTCCGATTTCACTATGCGCTTGTTTTTTGGTAATTGCAACGCCTTTCGATATTGCAGCGCAACAAGACCGCAGCTGGTGAGATAATTCAGGCATTCGCATTTTTGGAGAGCATTTCTTGGACAACTACCCCAGTCGGTAGCTTTCGGATGGTTGAGGTCTTAGAACTCATCGTTCGGAAGCTGCTTTATCGCCCCGCCCACCCGAAGCTTTGGTTTCAAACCTACATTCATCGCCCATGCTCAACATTTTCACCTTGGCCAACGGCCGCCTCTTCCAAGAAGAGATTGAGTCCCTGGAAGAACTCTCCAAATTCCAACCCATCTGGGTTGACCTGGAATCTCCGACCGTCGAAGAAAAACGCTGGATTAAGCAATACTACGGCCTGTCGATCCCTGAAGACGCGATGGACGAAGATATTGAGGAGTCTGCGCGTTTTTACGAAGAGGATAACGGCGAACTGCATATTCGCAGCGACTTCTTAATCGCCGATGAAGACGAGCCGCGTACCGTTCGCTGCGCGTTTATTCTGAACCAATTCAACGCCGATTTGCGCAGCAAAGGCATTTTGTTTTCAATCCACGACGAATCCGTCCCAGTGTTTCGCCTCTTGCGTTTGCGAGCACGGCGCGCTCCCGGCTTGATTGAAGACGATAAAGACGTTTTGCTCAAGCTCTTTGATGCTGACGCCGAATACTCAGCCGATACGCTTGAGGGTATTTATGACGAGCTAGAAAAAGCCGGTAAAAAAGTCTTATCTGGCGATGTCAGTGATGCCTTGGCCGGTGAAGTGCTTGGCGCGATAGCTCACCAAGAAGACTTGAACGGCCGTATTCGCCGCAACGTGATGGACACGCGCCGCGCAGTGAGCTTCATGATGCGATCCAAAATGCTCAATAGCGAGCAGTTTGAAGAGGCTCGCCAGATTTTGCGAGACATTGAATCGCTGGACTCACACACTGCATTTTTGTTTGACAAAATCAACTTCTTGATGGATGCGACGGTGGGTTTCATCAACATCAACCAGAATAAGATCATCAAGATTTTCTCTGTAGCTAGCGTCGCTTTGCTGCCGCCTACTTTGATTGCCAGTTTGTACGGAATGAATTTTCAGTACATGCCCGAACTGTCACAAACTTGGGGCTACCCCTACGCGCTGGTATTGATGGCTGCCAGCGCGGTCGTGCCGATGTGGTACTTCCGCCGCCGAGGTTGGCTCAAATAACTCCAATCGCTTGGCAGTTACTTGGAGTCTCGCAGTTCGCGCCGCAGAATTTTTCCGACTGGCGTCTTAGGTAGGTCGGCGCGAAACTCAATGACCTTGGGTTGCTTGTAACCCGTGAGGTTTTCTTTGCAATGGGCACGCACCGAGGCTTCGCTCAAGTTGGGGTCTTTTTTCACGATCACGAGTTTGACCGCCTCGCCCGTTTGTTCATCGGCCATACCAATGCAAGCGCATTCCAAGACACCCGACAATTGGGCTACGACGTCTTCAATTTCAGTGGGGTACACATTAAAGCCACTGACCAAAATCATGTCCTTTTTACGGTCCACAATTTTGAAGTAGCCGCGATCGTCTACGGTCCCGATATCACCAGACTTGAAGAACCCATCGGCCGTCATTACTTTGGCGGTTTCGTCAGGACGCTGCCAATAGCCCGCCATCACCTGCGGGCCCTTGATAGCAATCTCGCCCGACTGCCCAGGCGGCGTTTCGTTGCCATCATCATCGAGCAACTTCATATACGTACTTGGCAGCGGAATGCCGATGGTTCCGGTATAGGCTGTATCGGTCACCACGTTGCAACTGGCCGAGGGCGAGGTTTCGCTCAGACCGTATCCCTCACAAATGGGACAAGCCGTTTTATCCACCCATAATTTTGCGACGCTGCTTTGGACAGCGGTACCCCCGCCTACTGACACCTTGAGGTGACTCCAGTCCACCGTATTGAAATCAGGGTGATTCGCTAAACCATTAAAGAGCGTATTAACAGCGGGGAAGCTGTGAATACGGTGCTTTGCCAACTCTTCAAGAACGGCGGGGATGTCACGCGGATTGGGGATCAAGATCAGTTTTCCACCGGTGCGCATACTTAGCATCATGCCCACCGTAAAAGCAAAAATATGGTACAGCGGCAATGCGCAAACGCCCGTGGGTTGTTCGTTCGCAGGGACCTTCACCATCACGGGTTGGTTCCAAGCTTCAGACTGCAAGACATTGGCAATCAAGTTGCGATGCAACAAGACGGCACCTTTGGAAACTCCGGTGGTGCCGCCGGTGTATTGCAACACCGCTACTTCGTCAGCATGTATTGCTGGCTTAGAAAATAGCGCGCCTGCGCCTTTCGCAATCGCCGAATTAAACCGTACAGCGAAAGGCAAGTTAAACGGGGGAACCATCTTCTTCACGTGGCGCACCACGTAATTCACCAAACCGCCTTTGAGCCAACCAAGCTGATCGCCCATGGCGCACAGCACCACATGCTTGACCGACGTGGCTTCCAAGCATTTCTCTAGCGTGTTAGCAAAATTTTCAATGATGACAATGGCCTTGGCGCCCGAGTCTTTTAACTGGTGCTCCAACTCGCGCGGGGTGTACAAGGGGTTGACATTCACCACCACAAAACCTGCGCGCAAGATTCCAGCAACGGCCACCGGGTATTGCGGCACATTGGGCATCATGATCGCAACCCGGTCTCCTTTTGCCAGGCCCAGGCTTTGTAAATACGCCGCAAAAACTTGGCTTAATCGGTCGGTCTGGGCAAAGCTGATGTCCTTACCCATGAAGCTGTAGGCGACCTTGTTAGCGTGTTTTTGAAAGCTTTCTTCCATCAACGCAACCAAGGATGGGTAAATAGACGCGTCGATATCCGCTGGCACGCCTGCGGGGTAGCTAGAGAGCCAAATGCGCTCGGAACTTTGCATCGTTGTTTCCCTTTAAGAGTCTGCTGGAGCGACTTTATTCAATGGCCTTGACCATGTCTTCGACGACTTTTTTGGCATCGCCAAACACCATCATGGTTTTATCCATATAGAAAAGCTCGTTGTCTAATCCTGCATAACCCGCAGCCATCGAACGCTTATTGACAATGATGGTTTTGGCCTTGTAGGCCTCCAAAATCGGCATCCCGTAGATTGCGCTGCCCTTGATGTGCGCCGCAGGGTTCACGACGTCATTGGCGCCCAAAATAATCGCCACATCGGCTTGCCCAAATTCGCCGTTGATGTCTTCCATCTCAAACACCTGGTCATAAGGAACTTCGGCTTCGGCTAACAACACATTCATATGCCCCGGCATGCGCCCCGCCACGGGGTGAATCGCGTATTTCACCGTGATGCCTTTGGCTGTGAGCTTGGCCGCGAGTTCTTTGACCGCGTGTTGCGCCCGCGCCACCGCCAAGCCGTAACCCGGAACGATTACCACGGTTTCGGCGTTACCCAAAACAAAAGCGGCGTCATCGGCACTGCCACTTTTAACCGGGCGCTGTTCCGCGCTGGCCGCAGAAGCAGTGCTTGCTTCGCCACCAAAACCACCCAAGATCACATTAAAGAAGGAGCGGTTCATGGCTTTGCACATGATGTAGCTCAAAATCGCGCCTGACGAACCCACCAAGCTGCCGGCAATGATCAACATGCTGTTATTCAAACTAAAACCAATACCTGCGGCCGCCCAGCCGGAGTAGCTATTGAGCATAGACACCACCACCGGCATATCGGCGCCACCAATCGGAATAATGATCAACACGCCCATAACAAAAGCCAGGGCCAGCATGGCAAAGAAAGCATTCCAGTCGCCCTGGGCCGTGAAAATCAGCCCCAAGCCCACAGTCGCCAAGCCCAACACCAAATTCAGTTTGTGTTGCCCTGCAAACTGCACCGGGGCACCTTGGAACAATCGGAACTTGTACTTACCCGAGAGTTTTCCAAACGCAATCACCGAGCCGCTAAAGGTAATCGCGCCAATAGCTGCGCCCAAGAACAATTCCAAACGGTTACCGGTAGGAATCGGCGCGCCTCTTTCTAATCCGTGCAGCAAGGCGTGGGGTTCTGCAACAGCAGCTACAGCAATGAAGACCGCCGCCAAACCGATCATGCTGTGCATAAAGGCGACCAGCTCAGGCATCTTGGTCATCTCAACGCGCTTAGCCATCAATGTGCCAGCGGTACCGCCCACCAGCAAAGCACCCAAGACCCATGCCATCCCCGACATGCCATCTTGGCCCAGGTGGGAGGCGAGTTTGACAATCAAGGCGGCTGTCGTGACCACCGCAACCGCCATGCCGATCATGCCAAAGACGTTGCCGCGAATAGAGGTGGTGGGGTGCGACAGGCCTTTAAGCGCTTGGATGAAACAAACGCTGGCAAATAAATACAGCAGAGTAACGAGGTTCAGGCTCATTGCGCACCCTCCTTAAGCGTCACTTTTTTCTCTTTCTTTTTGAACATTTCAAGCATGCGCCGGGTCACCATAAAACCACCAAAGACATTCACCGCCGCCAAGGCCACAGCCAACACCCCCATGGTTTTACCCAAGGGCGTTTCAGTCAGCGCCGCCGCCAGCATCGCGCCGACCATAACGATGGCTGAAATGGCATTGGTCACCGCCATCAGCGGGGTGTGCAGCGCAGGGGTGACGGTCCAAACCACGTGGTAGCCGACGTAAATGGCCAGCACAAAAATAATGAGGTTCAGAATAGTGGGGGAGACAACTTCCATGTTTTTTCCTAATGCTTCAGTTTTATGTTTTTGGGGTATGTTGATGCTTATGTTTAAGTTTTGCGCTTGACTTCGCCGGCTTGCGTCATCAAACAAGCGGCGACGATATCGTCTTCAAGATCCACCTTGAACGCACCCTCTTTGGTAAACACCAACTTCAAAAAGTCCAACACATTGCGGGCGTAAAGCGCCGACGCATCGGCCGCGACCAAAGCCGGTAAATTGGTCTCGCCAACCAAAGTGACACCGTGTTTGACCACCGTTTTACCCGCCTCGGTCAAAACGCAATTACCACTGATGCCATCTGCCGCTTTGCCTGCTGCAATGTCAATCACCACCGAGCCGGGCTTCATGCTTTGAACCATCTCTTGTGTCACCAAGACCGGCGCTGCGCGGCCCGGGATCAAAGCCGTAGAAATCACCACATCGGCCTGCGCGACCCGCTTCGCCACTTCGATTTTTTGGCGGTCTAGCCAACTCTGGGGCATAGGGCGAGCGTAGCCGCCCACGCCGACAGCGGCCTCTTTTTCTTCGTCTGTTTCGTACGGGACGTCAATGAATTTACCGCCCAAAGACTCCACTTGCTCTTTCACGCTAGGTCGAACATCAGACGCTTCAATGACTGCGCCCAAACGCTTGGCGGTTGCAATGGCTTGCAAGCCTGCCACGCCTACACCCAAAATCACGACCCGCGCGGCCTTCACCGTTCCAGCCGCCGTCATCAGCATCGGGAAAAACCGCTGGTAGGTATCGGCGGCAATCATCACCGCTTTGTATCCTGCAATATTGGCTTGGCTTGAAAGCACATCCATGCTTTGCGCTCGCGTCGTGCGTGGGGCTGCTTCGAGAGCGAAACTGGTTAATCCCGCCGCAGCCAAGCGCTGCAAGCCTGGCGCATCAAACGGGTTAAGCATGCCCACCAGCGCCGAGCCGGTTTTCATGTGCGCGAGCTGTTCTGGCGAAGGCGCTGCAACCTTGAGTACCAAAGCACACGCCAGCGCCGAGCTCGTGTCCACGATCTGGGCCCCTGCGAGCGCAAACGCCTCGTCGGTAACGCTAGCAGCCATGCCAGCGCCTGACTCGATGGCTACGGTGTGCCCTTGGGCGATGAGTTTTTTAACAGTCTCGGGGGTAACGGCAACGCGGGTCTCGCCCTTCGTCGTTTCGGCGGGAACGCCAATGTGCATGAATTGCTCCTCAGGCAGGTGAATTAAGTGCTTGCGTCAAGCTTACATGAATTTGACAAGACTCTCGGTAGTGATAACCCCTGTTCACGCGGGTTAAGCGGGTTAAGCGGGTTAATTCAACACGACTTGCCTTAGGGCAAGTTGGTTTTTGGTAATTCAAGCGTTACCAAAGCAGCGCCTTTGGCGTCAGCTCCGAGCGTGGCGCTTCGCCGTTGGACCGATTGCAGCACCCACGCGTCTGCCACCTTGGCACCCACCGCATAGGTTTTGGGAGCAGCGCCATCCACTGACACCAGAGCGAAACCCGGCTTGTCATCCGAGCTGCCTGCAACCACGCCCAGCAAGCGCAGACGCGATGCTTGGCTGGGAGCGGTTTCGGCTGAAGGCGCGCTCGATGACGCACCCAAACTTTGCGCTAAAGACAAAGCATTTGGAACTGAAGAGGCCGCAGGCGTTGACTGAAAATCCGAAGGGTTTGCGATCGAAGCGCTCCCTGTCGCCCCTCCCAATAACCAAAATACCGCGCTCGCAGCGCTTGCTGCAGCGGTCACAAAGGTCACGAAGTGAAGCCAGCCTTGCTGAGTAGTGGTTTTTTGCATGCTTTTATTATCAATGAAGCGGAAGTTTTTAGGCACAATCTGTCACTTACCAATTTCACAAGAAAACCCATGGGAAACGCTCGCACGTCACTTCGCCGCCACACGCAAAATGGTTTCACCCTGATCGAGTTGATGGTGGTGCTGCTTATTATTGGCGTGTTAGCGGCCTTGATTGTTCCCAACGTCTTAGACCGGGCAGATGATGCCAAGACGATGGCTGCAAAAACCGATGTGCGGAACGTTCTCCAAGCCCTCAAGCTCTACCGCTTAGATAACGGGCGCTATCCCAGCAGCGAACAAGGACTAGCCGCTTTGGTAGCCAAACCCACGACCGAACCCATCCCCGTCAACTGGCGAAAAAATTTAGACCAATTGCCGAACGACCCTTGGGGCAAGCCTTATGTGTACTTAAACCCGGGTATCCAAGGGGAGGTTGACGTCATGTCGTTGGGTGCCGACGGACAAGCCGGCGGCGAGGGCAAAAATGCAGACATTGGAAGCTGGCAGCCCTAAGCGTTTAAGTGTGGGTGCAAGCCCAGCGCAAAGAGCGTCTGGCTTTACGCTGATTGAGCTCTTGGTCGTGTTGGCCATCGTGGCTATCGCCAGCGCTGGCGTGGTGTTGACCTTGCGTGATAGCACTGTCACCGATTTGGAGCGTGATGCGCAGCGCCTAGGCGCGGTTCTCGCGTCTGCCCGCGCACAGTCGCGTATGCAGGGCACACCCGTCTGGTGGCGCCCCAGCCCCAACGGGTTTTTGATCGATGGACTGCAGCCCCCGCAAGCCGCACAAACATGGCTTTCCCCAGATACAAAGAGCAGCAGCCCCGCCGTCGTTTTAGGCCCCGAGCCACTGATCGATGCTCAGACGATTGTCTTGGAATCGCGACGGCAAACCGCTACACGCGTTCATTTGTCCACCGACGGCCTTCGCCCTTTTGCAGTGGTACGACCATGAAACTTCGCCAACAAGGATTTACCCTTATTGAAGTTTTGGTCGCGCTTAGCATCGTGGGCATTGCCTTGATCTCTGGCTTCAAAGCCACCGGCGCACTCACCCACAACGCGCAACGCCAAAGCACACAACTTTTGGGTCAGCTGTGCGCTGAAAATGCATTGGTCTCCTTGCGCTTGCTTAACCAAATTCCGGGAATAGGAGAAACAAAAAGTCTCTGTACGCAAGGCGGTCAATCGCTGGAAGTCACCCGAACGGTGCAAGCCACGCCCAATCCTAATTTTGTGCGGGTCGATGTGCAAGTTCTTATCGCAGTGGGGCAAACCCAAGAGCCCGTGATGCGCTTAAGCACCCTCTTAGGACGCAACTAAGGTATGAAAAAAGCACAAAGCAGCCTTGGTTTTACCCTTGTGGAAATGTTGGTAGCGATCGCGTTGATGGCACTCATGGGCGTGATGGCGTGGCGTGGTTTGGGCAGCATGCAAGGGGCCCAAATCCGCTTAACCCAACACGCTGATGACACCTTGGCTTTGCAAGCAGGCCTCGGGCAATGGGCCGCTGATTTAGATGCCATCGCGCTTCAAACCAACACGCCGAGCTTGGCTTGGGATGGCCGGGTGTTGCGCGTTTTGCGCCGCGGCAGTGCGTCTCCCGGGGACGGCTTGCGGGTGGTGGGTTGGTCACAGAGGCAAGTGGATGGCATCGCCTATTGGCTGCGCTGGCAGTCGCCTAGCCTGAGAACCCGGGCTGAACTTGACGCAGCCTGGGCCCAAGCCGCCCGCTGGGGCCAAAACCCCAGTAGCGAGGAAAAATTGCGCGAAGTACGCATCAGCCCGTTAAGCCAGTGGCAAATTTTTTACTTCCGCAATAACGCCTGGACGAATCCCCAATCATCGGCTTCAGCCACCGACGCCAACGCCTTGCCAGAAGGCGTGCGATTGGTTCTGACTTTGCCAGCGGGCCAAACGATCAGCGGCGAGCTCACCCGCGACTGGGCTCGTACCGAAGGCAGTTTCTTGCCATGAAACGCCAAGCACAACACGGGGCTGCGATTGTGATGGCCATGCTCACGGTCGTTTTGGTGGCCACTATGGCCTCTGCGGCGCTGTGGCAACAGTGGCGTGCGGTGGAAGTTGAAACTGCCGAGCGCACCCGCGCCCAATCCACCTGGGTTTTGATTGGGGCACTCGATTGGGCGCGTTTGATTTTGAAAGAAGATGCTCGCAAAGGCGGCGCAGACCACCTGGCCGAGCCGTGGGCCTTGGCCTTGGAGCAAGCGCGGCTTTCTACTTTTTTGGCCGCTGATCGCAGCGACACCTTGGCCGATCAGGCCAGCCAAAACGCTTTTTTATCCGGACAAATGGTGGACTTGCAATCGCGCCTGAACACCACCAACCTGATTCAAGACGGGAAAGTCCACGGCGCCACACTACAAATGTTTGTTCGGCTCTTTGACCAACTCGGGCTCAATCCTCGCTTGCTTGAAACCTTGGTTTCCCAGTTGCTCCTGTCCGCTGGCGACAAGCCTCAAGCGCCTTTGCGGCCCTACGATATTGACCAACTTGCATGGCTTGGTGTGGATGCCGACAGCATCGGGCGCTTACGTCCTTCTGTGACCATCCTGCCTGAACGCACGCCCGTGAATCTCAATACGGCATCGCCTCTGGTTTTGCTTGCCTGCCTGGGCATTGACCCCACGGCAGCACAACAACTTGTCCAAGCCCGCAGCTTGAATCCTTGGGACAGTCTGGAGGCGGTTCGGGCAGTCGCGCCATCGGGTCTTCGATCGCTTGACGCCCAAGCCGTGTCGATTAACTCGCGCTTTTTTGAACTACGTGGAACTTTGCAAATCGACAACCACACCGTCCACGAGACCTCCATGGTCCAGCGCGATGGGCTGCAAATCAAAACCCTTTGGCGCAAGCGGACCGTTGGCGCAGCTGCAGGAAACCCCAGGCTTGCAACCTACAATGATTTATGACATTTCACGCAATATGTGATCCATGGCCACTCTTCTCCTAAGCCTTCCTGTAGAAGCCCTGCAAGCGAGCTCTGCGCTTGGGTATGTGCTTTCGCCGGATGGGCAAGGCATAGGGCTTCAGTCCAGCGCGCCTGCGGGTTTACTTAGCCAGGCATTAGGCGAGCACGCAGCGGCCGTTACCCACACCGTCGTGATCGTCCCCACTGCCCAACTGTCTTGGCACCGTCTCACCTTACCTATAGGCGCACTCGCGGGTCGACAAAGGGCGGTGTTGGAAGGGCTTTTGGAAGAGCAGTTGTTAGATGACCCCGCCCATTTGCACTTTGCGCTTGCGCCCCACGCCCGCGCTGGCATCCCCGTTTGGGTAGCTGTTTGTAATAAGGCCTGGTTGCGCCAAGCCATCGACGGATTGGAATTGGCGGGACTCTCCTTAGACCGCATCGTCCCTGAAACCACACCCACCGAACAAGGTGCCTCTCTGTGTGTCATCGGCTCCGCCGAAGAGGCTTGGCTGTTACATGCCAGCACCCAAGGTGTGACGCGCTGGCCGCTCACCGCTGCCAGCGTGGCTTTGCTTGCGTGGCCGAGCGACGCGCCCCTTGAGGCAGAGCCCGCGGTTGCAGCCCGCGCTGAAAAACTCTTTGGCCGAACAGTCACGCTGCTCAGCCCAGGCCAACGCGCTATCGATGCCAGCCAGTCGCTCTGGAACCTCGGACAGCTCGGGATGTCCGTATCCAAGCAAACGCGAATTCTCAAGCGCATAAGCAACGCCCTCTCCATGTTTGCTACGAGCCCCCGCTGGCGGCCGACCCGATGGGGATTGTTGGTGTTGCTGGCCGTGAATGTGGTGGGCTTGAATGTTCGGGCTTTTCAAGAGCGCAGTGCATTGAATGCGCAGCGTCTGGCCACAGCTGCGGTAGTCACAGAAACGTTTCCTAAAGTCAATGTGGTGGTTGATGCACCCATTCAGATGCAGCGTGAAATCAACGCCCTGCAAATCGCCAAAGGCCAAGCCAGCGGCCACTCTTTTGAGAGCCTGCTCGGCGTGCTCATGGCCAGTTTGGCGCTGCCCGGGCAGCCCACACCCACGCCCACCACCATTGATTTTTCCAACGGGCAATTGCAAGTCACTGGTCTTTCTGTCAACCCACAGACATGGGCCCAAGCCCAACTGAAATTACAAGCCCAGGGCTATCTGGTTCGCCAGTCTGGCGATATCGTTGTCATTCAGGCTAAAGGGGCCATGCAATGATGAGCCTGATGCGCATGATGCGAACCGACTCTCGCAGCCCCAAAACAATGGCCTTTGTTTTGGTTTTAGTAAGCGTTATTTTGTTGGTTTTGCTGGCGATTCGTCCTGCCCTTCAGATTCTGGAAGCCACACGCACCCAAGCGCCTGAACTCCAAGCGCAATGGAGCCAACTGCTGCGAATGCAAGCGCAAGCCAAAACATTACAAGCCCTGCCCAACCCCGCACGGGTTGACGCCAAAGCTGCGCTGGATGCGGCCTTAACGACTTTAGGCCCTGACGCGCGATCGGTTGTTGCAGGTGAGCGAGCCAGTGTCACATTCAAAAACGTCACACCTGAAGCATTTGCCCTCTGGTTATCCAAGGTCCGTGAAGAGGCCCGCGCCAGCGCGATTGAAGTACATATCAATCGCAACGCCAATGCTTGGAGCGGAAGCATCCTATTGCAACTGCCCACCCCATGAGTCCATCCATGCGCCGCACCTTTCACCCCGCACCATTACGCCGCTCTACCCGCGCTCCATGGGCATGGGCGATGGCGGGCGTGCTCGCCGGGAGTGTGCTGGCTCTCGTATGTTTTGCGCCGGCACGCTGGCTCACGCAGTCGCTTGAAGACGGGTCGAATGCGCGTCTTGCGTTCTCCGATGTCCGTGGCTCTGTATGGAATGGTTCTGCCAACTTGCGTCTGACCGGTGGGCCTGGCAGCTCCGATGCAAGCGCCTTACCGGGCCGTGTGGGATGGAATCTCACAGCAAAGATCAAAGGACTTCGCCCGGGCTTACAGGTTTTAGTTCAAGCTGAATGCTGTATGCGAACTCCCATGGCGATGCAGATTGTTCCGGGGTGGCAAAGCGGAGAAATCCATTGGAATGACCACGCTTCTGTGTGGCCTGCGCAATGGCTTAGCGGCTTGGGAACGCCTTGGAACACCATTCGCGCTGAAGGCCCACTCGCGCTTCAAACCTCGGGCTTGCGTCTGCAATGGTCTGGCAAAACCATGATCGTGCAAGGCCAAGCGCAGTTGGATGCACAAGACATGTCATCGCGCCTCTCGACCTTGCGGCCCATGGGCAGCTACCGCTTGACGCTCTTAGGCGGCACAAGGGCGCAACTCGAATTAACGACCCTACAAGGCAGTTTGATGCTCTCGGGGAAAGGCCAATGGACGGACGGGAAACTGCGCTTTACCGGAGAAGCCTTGGCCGCCCCTGATCGTACGGACGCATTGTCGAATTTACTCAATATCATCGGACAGCGCCAAGGCGCACGCTCTATCATTACCGTGGGCTAAACCAAATGACACCTTCACGACTCCCACTTTTTCGAACCGGCATCTTGCTGCTGGCGATGTTTTGCAACGTCGCATTTGCACAAACCACCAAGCCGGGTGACCCGATTACCTTGAACTTCAATAACGCAGAAATTGAAGCTGTCGCCCGCACCATCGCTTTGATTTCTGGCATGAACGTGGTGGTCGATCCCCGCGTCAAAGGCACCATCACCTTGGTCACCGAAAAGCCTGTGAGCCGCAGCGTGGCGATGGCGCAATTTTTAAGCAGCTTGCGCTTACAAGGCTTCACCATGGTGGAGTCGGCCGGGCTACTTAAAGTGGTTCCTGAAGCCGACGCCAAACTCCAAAGCGGCGCGGTAGAAACCAGCGACAGCGCACCTAAGGGCGCCAGCGGCGGTCAAATCGTGACGCAAATTTTTAAGCTTAATTTTGAATCGGCGAGTAATTTGGTAGCCGTTTTGCGGCCCTTGATCAGCCCCAACAACACCATCAATGCCAACCCTGGGAATAACTCCTTGGTCATCACCGATTACGCTGACAACCTGCGCCGTATCGCCCGCATCATTGCGGCCATGGATGTGTCAAACGCCACACAGGTGGAAGTCTTAGAACTCAAGCATGCCATCGCTGTGGATCTCGCACCCTTGGTTCTCAAACTGATTGACTCCACGGCGACCGCAACGGGCGCAGCGCCGGGTACCGCAGACAGCAGTTTTAAAACCACTGTCATTGCCGAGCCACGCAGCAATACCTTGGTGGTTCGCGCGGCCAATACAGCGCGGGTCGAGTTGGTCAAGTCGCTGGTCGCTAAGCTCGATCAGCCCGGCCTTTCAAGCAACGGCGCTTTGGGCAATATCCATGTGGTGTACCTTAAAAATGCCGATGCCACCAAGCTTGCCGCAACGCTTCGCGCTGC
>Ga0247844_1005888_pt1 | contig 15228 bp, 16 predicted proteins | sample LaCtaG_FD_192421 | JGI IMG/M metagenome (GOLD analysis project Ga0247844, IMG submission 192421) | Freshwater microbial communities from meromictic Lake La Cruz, Castile-La Mancha, Spain - LaCruzMarch201714.5m_1 | ecosystem: Environmental > Aquatic > Freshwater > Lake | place: Spain: Castile-La... | reverse complement strand
GCAATCCCTGAGCAGTTTTTTTAGGGGTACCCCTAAAAAAACTGCTCAGGGATGATTTAAATTAAAATAATTGGTATACTTTTGATTTGAAATACTGGTACACTTTTCAATTAATATAAACACATTTATTCAGATGAAGAATAACATTATTGCGCTAAGTTTATTTCTAATTTGTTTTTTTCCTTCTCAAGCTCAATTATTATGGAAAGTTAGTGGAAACGGACTGAAAGATCCCTCCTACCTTTTTGGTACACACCATCTTATTCCTATTTCTTTTTTAGACAGTGTTCCAGATTTATTCAAAGCATTTAACAACAGTGAAATTATCGTTGGTGAAATGGTATTAAGCAATATTGATGCAACTGCTAAGATTCAACAAGCTGCCATAATGCCCAATCATATCAAAATGACTGATTTATTGAGTGATGTAGAATATAAGTTGGTAGATAGAGAATTGAAGGCAGTCTTGAAAATCGGTTTAAAGGAAGTGTCCATCATGAATCCAACCCTTATTCTTTCCTTGTACGAAATTGAAATGTTCAAAAAAATGTTTGGAATAACAGATGATGTTCAATCAGACTCTTATTTTCAACTAGTTGCCACAGAAAAAGGGAAACAAGTGGTTGGACTAGAAACAGCCGATCAACAAATTTCGTTTCTTTTCGGTAATGGCAGCTTGGAACGACAAGCTGATATTTTAGTTGAAACAATTCAACAAAAAGATAGTACTTTAAAGGAAATGAGCCATTTAGACAAGTTATACAAATGTGGCAAAATAGAGGAATTAGTAATTTTAGCCAAACAAAGAGGCAAAACAACAGATATGACTGATGAAGAATATGCCAAACTTATTGATAACAGAAACTCAGATTGGCTAATAAAACTACCTAAACTAATGAAGGAATCTTCAAGTTTTATTGCAGTTGGAGCTATGCACTTAGGTGGTGAAAATGGATTAATAAAAAAGTTGCAGAAAGCTGGCTATAAAGTAACTGCAATGACCCCTTAACTAAGAACCCCTAACCTGGATAAACCAGAAATAAGAATGGGACGCGTCCGCGATAGCTATCGTGGATTGATTTGAACGCCATATTTGGAACGCAAATTACACAAAAAACGCAAATAAGAAAAAATAATTCTCCCGAATAGCTATCGGGATAAAATTTGCGATAATTTGTGTTGTTTGCGTTCAAAAAAAATATTATTGTGCCAAAAAATACACCAATTTGAGAGATAAGGTATTAAAGGGGGATTAAAGTTACTTTTGTCTTCCATATTATTCTCTTTATTCATGTTAAAGATTAAGGAAATCAATGCAAATTTAATTCCCCTTTAGGGGTTCCCCATTTAAGGGATAGGGGTTTTCACTCTCTAAAATATCTTGCGATAAATGTGACAATATGGTGAACCATGTTTTTTATCATAATACTCTTGATGATAATCTTCTGCAGGCCAGAATTTTGGAGCTTTTTCTAATTCAGTTGCTACTTTATAGCCTTTCTTTACGAGTATATTAATATACTTTTCAGCAATCATTTTTTGTGTTTCTGAAGTATAGAAAATAACAGAACGATATTGATTGCCAATATCAGGTCCTTGCCCTCCTACTTGCGTAAAATCATGCGTTTCAAAGAATAGTTTCACCATTTCATCATAAGAAGTTTTTGAGCCATCAAATTCTACTTCAGTTGTTTCTGCATGTCCGGTTTCTCCGGTACAAACTTCTCTATATGTTGGGTTAGTTGTATTTCCACCCATATAACCAACTGTGGTTTCACTCACGCCATTTGCTTTCATAAAGTGGTATTCTGTCCCCCAAAAACATCCAGAGGCAAAATAGGCCCTTTCAAGTACACTTTGTGTAGCTGGAATAAACTTCATGGAAATTGAATTGACACAATGACGGGTATTTTTAGTTGTCATTCTTTCTCCTAAAAACACATGCCCAAGATGTGCTCCACAATTGCTGCATACAATTTCCGTTCTACTACCATCAGCATCAGTATGTCGAGTTACCGCTCCTTTAATTTCATCGTCAAAGCTTGGCCATCCACAATGTGAATCGAATTTATCTTCAGAACGATACAATGGTGCATCGCATTGTTTGCATACGTAAGTTCCTTTTGCCTTGTTATCAACATACAAGCCCGTGTAAGGACGTTCAGTTGACTTGCCTAATATGACAGCTTCTTCTTGCGGTGTTAGTTCGTTATATTTCATTTTTTTCTTTGTATTATTGGTTTGAGTACATGCTGTCTGACTAATAAGTAGAAGCAATAATGCATAAAGTATTGTTGTTGTTTTTGATTTCATGTTTTAATTTCGACAGTTTGGAGATTAAAACAGTTGAACTCAAAGTTTGTTCAAATCCTGTATGAAACTACAAACGCCTCTGTTTCCAGAAGCGTTCGAATATTTATATCTTATTTTTTAAGAATTAAACCATTAGATTATTACTACCGTAATCTATCCAACGACTTTACCAATTTTTCATCCTTGCCAATGGCACCAATCGCCAAATAATTAAGAACAAGATTAATAAGTGGAAATGCAGTTACAAATCGCAATGTCCATTCAGCATTTAAACGCTGACCTGCAAACCAAACATATATGAACAGCAAAACATAATAACCCAAAATAAAGAACATATTAAGCACCGACAATCGCAATTGTTTGATTCTATTTTTGAACGAAAAAATTGTCCACAATGAAAAAATTGGTACAATAGCGGCAATTGCCATTAAACCCCAAACACTGGAAATAAAGATATTTCCTTTAGGTTGAAGTAGATAAATACCTTTAAAGTCCAAAACATAATGAAGTCCTTGCACCTGATTTACCAAATCGGCAATGGGTAAAAAAAACGTGAATCCAGAAAGAATCACAATTGCAAGCAAATATAAAGTTTGAATTCGTTGTATCATAATAGATTAAATTGCCCCTTGCCCCCGAAGGGGGTTAAAGACGTAGTTTCTGAATGTAATTATTTTGGAAGATAAAGTAACCAATACTAACTAAATTCCCCCTTCGGGGGACATAGGGAGCTTTATTTTTTCCATTGTGCATCACGCACCGCATAAATTCTTTCAATAATCTCCACAACCTTCAATCCTTCAAGTACATTGGTAGTAATTGTACCTTTATCTTTCAGTTTTTCAACCACATTTTGAATCACATAATGATGGTTTTGAGCTGAACCTTTGTACAATCCATAATCATTGGGTGGATTTGACGGAGCCAATACAGGCATTTCGTAATCTTTAATATGGCAATAAGTTACTTCGTTCATATATTGTCCAGCTACTTTCACGGTTCCTTTTGAACCAATAATCGTAATACTACTTTCCAAATTGGTATCCCATACGGCTGTTGAATAATTCAAGCAACCCATACCGCCGTTTATAAAATCGAATGTTACTACACCACTGTCTTCAAAATCTGTCAATTCTTTATGACTAAAATCTGCAAAGTTTCCACGGATATTTTGAACATCGCCAAAAAGCCAATACATGATGTCAATAAAGTGCGAAAACTGTGTAAAAAGAGTTCCACCATCCAACTTCGCATCACCATGCCAGTTTCCTTTTTTGTAGTAACGGTCATCGCGGTTCCAATAACAATCCAATTTCACCATGTAAATATCACCAAGCGTATTGTTGTCCGCAAGTTCCTTCAACCACACTGATGGTGGAGAATAACGGTTTTGCATAACACTAAACACGTGATGGGACATTTCCAAAGATTTAAACAATATCTTTTCTGCATCATTTTTTGAAAGCGCAATCGGTTTTTCAAGCACTACATGCTTTTTAGCCTGCAAAGCTTTTATAGCATAATCGGCATGGTAACCATTAGGAGTACATATATTTACCACATCAATTTTCAAGTCGGATGCCAGCAAATCTTCAATACTTGTAAAGTATGTTTCTGTAATATCAGCCAACCCAAGTTGTTCTTTTGACAACACATCACAAACCGCTACTAATTCCGATTCTGGATTCAGACGAATCATTTCTGCATGGCGTTTTCCAATATGCCCCTGTCCAATTACTGCAAATTTTATCATAACTTTATTCTATTTTTCAATTACCAATTGTTGGTTATATGTTTATTTTATTCGCTTAACCTCACCTGCATGCAATTTATATTCTTGTGCAGTTTCATTACAAACAGCAATTCCATTTTCATCAAATTGCAATTTTTGTCCATTCTCACTTACCCATCCTATTTGACGAGCAGGATTTCCAACTACCAGCGCGAATGGTTTAACAGGTTTGGTAATTACCGCACCAGCACCAATCAAGGCGTATTCACCGATTTCATTTCCACAAACTACGGTGGCATTAGCGCCTATACTAGCCCCTTTGCGTACTATCGTTTGTGCATATTCATTCTTACGGTTTACGTGACTTCTAGGGTTTATCACATTGGTAAAAACCATGGAAGGACCTAAAAACACATCGTCTTCGCAAACAACACCGGTATAAACTGATACATTGTTTTGAATCTTTACATTACGACCCAGAATAACAGCAGGCGAAATTACTACATTTTGACCAATATTACAAGCTTCTCCAATATTGCAGCCTGACATAATGTGAGAAAAATGCCAAATTTTAGTTCCATTACCAATTGTACAATTATCGTCAACAATGGCGGTTTCGTGTGCAAAATAGTTCATATAGATGATATTATTTTTTTTTATGTTGAAAACTAAAAAACTTAAGAAACGACTTGTTAAAGTTGATATAATAAAGTATGATGGAGCATATTACGATGGCAGCAACTAATTTTAAAATTAAATTAGGTGATACGTTGAAATACATGCTACTAATGGCCATGAAAAGTAATCCACCAAAAACCACAAAACCGGTTATAATTGTCAAAAGGTTTTTAGCCCATTTTTTACCTGTCAATATTGCAATATAAATTAATCCATTGGCAAAAACAGCACCCAAACCAGCCAGTAATAAGTCATTGTAGGTTTTTGTAAGTGCAAGTGATGCAACTAATAATATTTCAGCAACTATGGTAAAAGCAAAAACAAATAGCGTTTTTAAATGTCCACTTTGAATAGGTTGTATATCTGCCTCTTTTTTAGAGTAATGACTTTCATGCCAGAAGTTAGCACATTCATCTTCAAAATCTGCAACTTGACCAGTCTTATTGCACAACAATCCTTTATTAACATCAAATTTTTTAAAACGACATTGCAGGCATAATTTTACTCTTTCCTCTTGTGTCATAACTCTATGTGTTTATTTAAGAAAAAACCGTCTATTTATTTACAAATGCAAGCACATTTGATGTTATATATTCAAGTTGTTCTACCGTGAGTTCGGTATGCATTGGTAATGAAAAAACACATTCACTGAGTTTTTCAGCCACAGGAAAATCTCCTGCCTGGTAGCGGTCATTTTGATATGCTTTTTGCAAATGCAATGGAACTGGATAATAAACCATGGCTGGAATGCCTTTTTCGGCAAGGAATTTAATCAACTCAGCACGGTTTACACCATTCAGTTTTAAAGTATATTGATGAAAAACATGGGTAGAATTAGCTGATTGTGTGGGAACAATCAATTTTTCATTATTTGCAAATGCATTTCCATAATAGGCAGCAGCCGCTTGACGGTTTGCACCATATTCGTCCAAATGCTTTAATTTTACTTCCAAAACAGCTGCTTGTATGGTATCCAAACGAGAATTTATTCCAACTACATCATGGTAATAACGAACCACCATGCCATGATTTGAGATGGCACGCATTTTGGCTGCTAACTCATCGTTATTTGTAAAAATAGCTCCACCATCACCAAAGCAACCCAAATTCTTGGACGGAAAAAAAGATGTACAACCAATATCTCCCATACAACCGGACTGAACCTGACGTCCATCTTCAAAAGTGTATTTAGAGCCGATTGATTGACAAGCATCTTCCACCACAAACAAATTAAATTCCTTTGCCAATGCTAAAATTCCTTCCATATCGGCATTTTGGCCAAAAAGATGAACCGGAACAATGGCTTTTGTTTTGGGAGTTATGGCTTTTCTAAGGGATTCTAATGAAATATTGAACGTTTCAAAATCAACATCCACTACTACAGGAGTTAAGCCCAATAATGCGACCACTTCGGCAGTGGCGATAAACGTAAAAGTAGGTGTAATCACTTCATCACCTGGTTTCAATCCCAAGGCCATCAAAGCTATCTGCAATGCATCAGTGCCATTTCCAACAGGTATAACATGTTTGACATTCAAGTAACTTTCTAAATCGTGTTGAAAAGCAGTCACTTTTCCACCTTTAATGAAGGAAGTAGTATCTATAACTTCCTGTATACCTGAATTTACCTCAGTTTTAATTTTTTCGTATTGACTTTGCAAGTCAACCATTTGTATATTCTTCATGGAAAACTATTTAATGTGCATTAACTTTTAAATATTGAAGTGGATATATAATAACCACTAAACACATATCATTTATATCATTTTTCTTCTAATAAAAAATCAACCTCTTCGGGCGAAATCCTAACATTGGAAATATAAACACTTTTGTTGGCAATTTTGAGTTTTTGTCTATTTACAGTACCCGATTTTAGGTCATTGAAATCTAAATATACCTGTATATCATTGGTAATAATAGAGTTGAAATGACTCAATCCAACATTATAAGTAATATTTACAACGGCTGGAAATGTACGAATTGCCAAATTTGATGGGCAATTTATTGATTTGATTGGAATTTTAATATTCTTCTCGGTAAATTGCTCTACAAAAAGATTCACTTTGGTTTCTGAAAAAGCAAAACGAACTGACTTAATCGGCTTCAATTTAGTAGTTAAATACTTTGTTTCATTCAAACCCTTCATTTCTACATACTCAGTAGGAATCGACTTCAATGAATCAAGTATTTTTTTAGGTCCAAAAACCGTAACCAGTGCAGGTTTCAACTGGACATTACTACTTAACATATATTGAGGTGCCAATTCAATTTTCGAAACAAGTTCAACTGGTAAAGTTTTAATACTCAATTTTTCATATTGTACAAATATCGAATCGGGATGAATTTCCAAAACGGTAGTTGTAGGCATTAAATGAGGATACTTGTTTATGTTTGCATTAATTTGTTCGGAAGTAAACAGGATATCACCTTTTTGATTAAAAGTTCTATTTAAATCGAAAGTAATTGGAGTCAAACGATGTTCGGAATAAGTAAAAAGACGTAATCCCTGATCCTTAACATTAAGTATAAGTTCTGTAGGGATTTTGTTGATAATAGCCACATTTTGCGGAATACCAACATATCGAATGGGAATTGAAATTGTTGTTTCCCTATCCTTACCCAACGCATTAACAAACCAAAAAGCGGCAGCTAGGGTCAGAAAAAGCAAAAAGCTTAAAATATCTTTTGAAAAAAAGAATGATTTAAGCTTTTGCGTATAATATCTTAGAAACTTTATGCCGCTGTTTTCAGCCATAAAACCATTTATTTTGCCTGCGTTTGAATGTCTTCAGCAGTTGCAAAAACCGAGTTTTTATCTACTTTAACACGTACATTATCAGCTATTTCTACTGTTACTGTAGTTTCCTTAATGTCTTTTACTTTACCATAAATACCACCAGAAGTAACAACTGAATCACCGATTTTCATTTCTTCGCGTTGTTTCTTAATCTCTTTTTGACGTTTGGATTGTGGACGAATCATGAAGAAATAGAAAACCACAAAAATCAACACCATCATTAAAATACCGGTGTAATTGCTAGCACCACCTGCAGGAGCTGCTTGTAACAAAATACTTAATAGATTCATATTATTTTTTTTATATATTTATACTTGCAAAAATACTGTATTTATTTTACTTTTTACTTTTATTCTCGGTAAACATTACAACTTTAATCAACTTATTATCTTTTTTCAGTTCTCCAACAATATTATCGAGTACACCGTTGATAAAAGTTCCACTTTTTTCGGTGCTATATAACTTGGCAATCTCAATATATTCGTTAAGTGTTACATTGACCGGTATGGTTGGAAAATAGAGTAATTCGGCCAAAGCCACTTCCATAATCACAATATCCATAAATGCGATACGATCCAATTCCCAGTTTTTTGTGTTTTTGTCAATCATTTCTCGGAAGGTTTCACCTTTTGTCAATACAATCTGTATCAATTTTCTGGCAAACTCTGCATCCTCTTCATCTTTGAACATTGGCAACAAGGGTTGTTGGTCGTCATTGGCCAAATCAAATCTTTTAATGGTTTTGATAATAAAACTCACCACCATTTCAATATCATCCGTCCAATAAATGTTCTGATCTTGAATGGAATCATCCAAATCTTCGCTTTGCAGAATCACTTTATTGAAAATTTTTCTCCAAATATCTTTATCTGCAGCGTAATCTACAATTGGAGCTTCCATATACTCCTTGTAATAAGGTGTTGTAACAAGCTCTTCAAACAATCGTTTAATTATTTCAGAATCATTTACCCAAGAGAGCTTATGTTCTGTCAAATAGTCATTAAACTGAATGTTTTTTGACAATTGCGCCACAAAAGTATTATCAATAAAACGGGTATTAGGATTTAAATCTTCGGCTGTAGGACGATGTCTATTTCGTTTTGTTTCTATTTGATTGGCAGCATATCGGGTAATTTCTACCGGCAATTGGAGCAGGTGAAAATACAAATCGTAAGTTTTTTCAATGCTGTGAAACAATTCTTTTTCGGCAACAGGGATGGATTTGCTACCACTCTTATAATAGGAATATAAGATTTGAACAATCTTGGTACGTAATAATACTCTATTTATCATACAATTCAGTGAACGCTTTGTTTAAGCAAAAAAACTTCTAAAATTTATTATTAAGTATTGAATTCAAATTGAGGGAGTTACAATAAATTAACTCGACTGTATTTGATATCATTTGCGTTTAAGACTACAAAGGTAGGAAATTATTTCTTATCAACATTGACCTATAACTCAAAATCATTATTAAATCAATGTAATTATAACAACCAGGGAAAACGAAAACAAGATTCGTTGTACAAACAATAATCAGCTATTCCATTCACTGCCAGTGTTTTTACAACCTTTGCATCTGAAAGTAATTCCTTGGCAAACATTAATGTAGTTCCTGTTTTTACTCTATCATCAACCAATAAAATACTTTTACCTTTAAAATCAAAGTCAATTTCTTGCAACAATTTGGGTTTATCATACAATTTATTTTGCATGGCATCCCTCAAATTGAGTTTCAACAGATGAAATTCGCAGCCCAAACGTTGATTAATCATGGCAGCAGGAATAATTCCACCATTGGCAATGGCCACTACCATATCAAATGTTTCAGGAATTTCTATTGTCCTTACTCGCTCAATTATTTCATCAAAAGATTTCATATATAGCTATTTAATAATCGTTAATACCGCTCATGCATGTATTTCAATCCATGCATTTCAATCCATGCATTTCATACATGGCTAATCATATTTAACCACGTTGTGGTTGGCAATTCTTACATTTTTTCATTTCTACATTCCTACATTATTTTCAACCCTCCACATAAACTTCCAACAATGTGACTTCGCTATCAGGAATCAAATTCAAGTCATCAATACAAGCAGGAATCAAAATGGTATCGCCTTTATTCACCACTGTTTTTTCGTTTTCATATTCAATCACAAAACTTCCCTCCAAACACATATAGGCTACAAATGAGTCAATTGCTGAATAATTTGGCGAAATTGGCTCATTGAATCGAAGCATATTGGTGGTGAAATAATCGCAATTTACAAGCGGTGTCATTTCGTTCAACAACGGAATATAATCAGTAGCTGGTTTTTTGGAAGCTTCAAAATTAATCACATCCAAAGCTTGTTCTGTATGCAATTCACGTTCATTACCTTGGTCGTCGGTACGTTTATAGTCGTAAATACGGTAGGTTATGTCGCTGCTTTGTTGAATTTCGGCAACCACTACCCCTTTTCCGATGGCATGCACCAATCCGGCAGGAATAAAAAACACGTCACCTTTTTTTACTGGTACTTTCTGCAACAAATCCTCCACAAGTCCTTCGTCAAGCGCATCCAAGTATTCATCACGAGAGCAATCATCCGAGAATCCAATGATCAGCTCCGCTCCTACTTCAGCATCTACCACGTACCACATTTCTGTTTTTCCGTACGAATTGTGTCGTTCGGCAGCCACTTCATCACCTGGATGTACTTGAATTGACAAGTTTTCGTTGGCATCAATCAGTTTAAAAAGCAAAGGGAACGACAATCCATATTCTTCATAGATTTTGTCGCCAACCAATTCACCCATGTATATTTCAATCAGTTCGGGCAAAGTGTTTCCATCCAAAAAACCGTTAACAACAACCGATTCATCGTTTTCAATACCAGACAGTTCCCAGCTTTCGCCCAATTTATCGGTTTCTGCAGCTTTGTCAAATAAACTTTTCAACTTTGTTCCACCCCAAATTTTGTCTTTGAGAATTGGATTAAATTTTAATGGATATAACTTCATAATTAATAATGAAAAATGTATAATGAAAAAATAAAATTGCTCTGTTTTACATTTATAAAAAAGACTTGTAATTAAAACTACAAGTCTTTTTGATTTCTAGATAAAACTATTAACTGATAACTGTTTACTGTCAACTGATAACTGTCAACTGATAACTGTCAACTGCTTACTCTGCTTTCGCTCTTTTGGCCAGGTTTTGTTCCCAAACCCATGAGCTACGGAGTGTATCTTCCACTGTTTCTTTTGCAGTCCAGCCCAATTCGTTATTCGCATAACTTGGATTTGCCCACACTTTTTCTACATCACCTTCGCGACGAGGAACAATTTTAAATGGAATTTTAACGCCTGACACTTTTTCGAACGTTTCAATAATTTCCAGTACCGATAAGCCGGTTCCAGTTCCCAAATTGAACGTTTCTACGTTGCTTTTGGTCTTGTTGTTAAGCATCCGTTGCACAGCAATAACGTGCGCTTTGGCCAAATCCACCACATTTATATAATCGCGAATACAAGAGCCATCAGGCGTATTATAATCGTTTCCAAACACTTGCAATTGCTTTCTCAAACCTATCGCTGTTTGTGTTACAAACGGAAGCAAATTATTGGGAACACCATTTGGCAATTCACCAATTTCAGCTGAAGAGTGTGCACCTATTGGATTGAAATAACGAAGTATAATGCTATTGTAATTTGAATTGGCATGAATGGTATCGCGAATTATTTCCTCACCAATCTGCTTTGTGTTACCATAAGGTGATTGAGCAAATTTAATGGGTGCTTTTTCAGTTACTGGCAACTCATCCGGCTGACCATAAACTGTGCAAGATGAAGAAAATACGAAGTTTTTCACCTTGTGTATTGGCATCAATTGAAGCAAATTGATTAGCGAAACCAAATTGTTGCGATAATACATCAATGGTTTTTCAACCGACTCGCCTACCGCCTTGAATGCCGCAAAATGAATAATCGCATCAATATCTTTGTGCTTTTCAAACATTCTATCCATGCTGACATAATCAACGCAGTCGATATTCTCAAAAGCTGGCGCAATACCAGAAATTTTTTCAATTCCAGCCAATACATCAATGTTTGAGTTGGAAAGATTATCTACAATCACAACTTCAAAACCCACTTTTTGCAATTCTACAACCGTGTGTGAACCAATATAACCAGTTCCACCTGTTACTAATATCTTTGCCATAATATATTTGTTAATTATTTAAATAATTTTTCTGGATAGATGCCTTTACGAACAAGCTCGTTAATTTTAAGTACTACCTGTGAACGATCTTCGGCATATGTTACTCCAAACCATTTAGAAGGCGTATCCAACACTTTACAGGTTGCTTTTTTCTCAACAATAAGATTGTTGACTGCCAATGGAATGTAAAATTCAGATTTCAATTGCTGTCCAAATTCAGCCAAAAATGTTTTAAAGAACTCCTCTGAATAATCAAAATAATCAGGAGTAAATCCCCACATATTCATTGATACCGGTGTATTTGGTTGTAAAGCTACTTCTTTTCCTTTTTCATCCAAATAATTGATAGTGCCACCATTTTCTTCAATGTGTGTACGTTCCACCACATTTTCCAACAATCCATTTTCGTCAACAACGCAAACGCCACGACTAACAGCGCCACTTTCCGACAAAGTATTACCTACACGATAACCTACCATGCAATATTCATTTTGTTTGCCTTCTACGCTGCGTAGAAAATCGGCTAGAATAGCAAACGATTCCTGACCGTAGAAGTCATCGGCGTTAATCACTGCAAAAGGCTCATTGATAACACCTTTACCCATTAGCACTGCATGATTTGTACCCCAAGGTTTTTCGCGATCTTGTGAATAAGTTGAACCTTCAGGCACACTTGTAATTTCCTGAAAAACAATATCTGTGTCAATTAAATTTTTAAACTTATCTACAACTACAGATTTAAAATCTTTCTCGAAACTTGGTCGTATTACGAAAACTACTTTTCCAAATCCGGCTTTAATTGCATCGTAAATGGAATAATCCATAATAGTTTCACCATTTGGACCTAATCCATCCAATTGTTTCAAACCGCCATAACGACTGCCCATTCCGGCTGCTAATACAAATAACGTTGGTTTCATCTTTGCTTTTATTGATTAAGGGTGCAAAGTTAATTAATAATTTTGTATTCAAGAATTTTTAGACGCATTTTATGAACATTTTATATGTGCATTTACAAATATATAATAAAGAGAAACTTACACTTTATTATTGTAATTAATTACAACTGACACTTGTCAAAAACATTCTAAAATTATATCTTTGCAAATCAATCCTACAATTAACACAGCTATAATTCTATCTTTAAATGATATCCAAGAAAAAAACACTTATATATTCTGCAATCATAATCGTAACTATTTCAATCGTTTCCCTATTTTTTTATTTTAATCAAAAACCAAAACGTACAAATAACTATGTGGGTGGAGACCAGATACATTTTGCAAACGCACCCATAAGCCCTAGTGATATATTAAAAGACAAGAATGACATTCATTTGCTTCATGCACAAAAAAATGGATTGAAAAATCATTTTAGTACCGATTCTGTTTTTAATCTTGAGATAGACGAATACGTTCGAAAATCTATTTTAGTAAAAGTGTCCGAAAATGGATATTATCAGCTAAAATCATTGACCCATTCGCAGCCTTACCTTATTCCGGAAGCTGTTGACATGCTCAACGAAATAGGCTTTCGGTTTCAAAAAAAATTGGAAGAGAAAAAATACAATAAATACCGATTTCGCGTCACTTCACTTCTACGGACCGAGGAAACACAAAATAAATTATGTAGCCGAAATGGCAATGCCACTAGTCATTCGGCTCATTTATACGGTACTACCGTAGACATTTCTTATAAAAACTTTTATAATGTCAAAAATGACACCATCGAAAGCAGTTACGAAGCAGTACAAACGCTAACAAAAGTATTGGTAGAAATGCGACAAGAATGTAAATTTTTGGCTGTTCGTGAACGGAAACAATCATGCTTTCATTTGACGGTTGTATTGTGTCGTCCAATTGAACAAAAGTAAACTACTCATTTCAATACAGTTACAATACATCTTGATAAGAGCAAACTTGATTTGCATACTCAATTCCACTTTCTTTTACTCGAAAATATAAGTTTCAAATCATATTTGAATAATATTATTTTTAGATATATAAAGTTATGAAATACAATACTCATCTGATTAATAGGCAAATAAAAGTAGCCACAATCATTTTGAGAAAATTATAACTTCTTATTTCAGGAAAAAGTAGAAGAAAAATGATTTTTTGATTAACTTTGCAGCCGTTTTAGTAGTATAGCTAAAATTAAAACAAACGACTTAGTAGCTCAGCTGGTAGAGCAACAGACTCTTAATCTGTGGGTCGAGGGTTCGAACCCCTCCTGGGTCACCAAAGTAATTGTCAATTAGCGACAATTCAAAGACAAACCATTCTAAATCATTGATTTGGAATGGTTTTTTGCTTTTATAGTAAGTCAGTAAAAGCCACAATTCGACCACTAAACGACAATAAATCGTTACCAATTCATTACCTCTTTTTCTCTCTATACATTAGGTAACGATTTAACTAATTTGTCTTAGCTATTTCCATAATTGTCAGCAGTTTGTCCGCTCTACTTTCATAGATAATATTTATTTTCAACCCATAAATTATTATGTTATGAAATCAACTTACAGAGTACTTTTCTACTTGAAAAAGAATGCCATTCAAAAGAATGGGAAGTCCATTATCATGATCCGTATTACAATCAACGGAGAAATCGCGCAATTAAGTTCAAAGCTTCAGGTAGTTCCTGATTATTGGGACGTAAAGACAGGGAAGGTCAAAGGACGGGCAGCCGAAGCCAACAACATCAACAGACAGCTGGACAATCTAAAATCTTCAATCGATAAGGCATACACAAAGCAATTTGACGAATTTGGATATGCTGTACCCGAAAAAATCAAAAACACTATTTTGGGGATAGACCGAAAGAATAAAACCCTCTTGGAGTACTTCGATATGCACAACAAGCAGTATGCTATGAAAGTCGGTTATTCCACTTCAAATGTCACCTTCGACCGTTATCAACTTCTTAAAGAACGAGTTGAATCTTTTCTAAAAGGGCATTACAATATCTCTGATATTCCACTTACCGAAGTAACACCTGTATTTTTAGACAGCTTTTATATCTATATCCGTAACAACCACAAGAGTGCACACAACAATGCTATGAAAGCTATGCAACGGTTGCGGAGGATATTTTATTTCGCCAAAAACACAGGGCTTAATATCCCTGATCCTTTCTGGAATTTCAATATGAACTTTGAAACCATGGAAAGAGATTTCCTTAGCCAAAAGGAAATTGATACTATTCAACACAAACAATTTGCATCAAAAAGAGTCGAACAGGTAAGGGATTTATTCATTTTCTGTTGCTATACAGGACTTTCTTACGTTGATCTATGTAATTTGAATGAATCCAATATCCATACCGCATTTGACAACAGCCTGTGGATTATGAGTAAACGTCAGAAAACGAATGTATGTTTATATTAATTGAAAAGTGTACCAGTATTTCAAATCAAAAGTATACCAATTATTTTAATTTAAATCATCCCTGAGCAGTTTTTTTAGGGGTACCCCTAAAAAAACTGCTCAGGGATTG
>Ga0247844_1005884_pt1 | contig 15232 bp, 12 predicted proteins | sample LaCtaG_FD_192421 | JGI IMG/M metagenome (GOLD analysis project Ga0247844, IMG submission 192421) | Freshwater microbial communities from meromictic Lake La Cruz, Castile-La Mancha, Spain - LaCruzMarch201714.5m_1 | ecosystem: Environmental > Aquatic > Freshwater > Lake | place: Spain: Castile-La... | reverse complement strand
TGTATTTTTTGTCCAGTAACGATGAGAACCAAAAAACTTATTATTATTTGTGGTACTATCAATACCTACATATAGGTCATATGAATCAGTTGTAAATCCGGGTTCACCATCCCTAAGACCGGGAAGATCAGCAAGAAGACCTCTCTTAAACTGTAAAACAGGAGCTGGCATCTTTTTATACTATTTTTTTATTATTTATCAAACATTAATTTTCTGTTTGGAAAATATCATCAAAATCAATATGTTTTAGTGGATGGTTAACATTGGCAAAAATTACAATAGACAATCTAGAATCCTCCAAAGTTTCTCCAAAATATTGATCAGGACTGTGATAATATTTTCCTGGGTACAAAATTAATGAATTATATACATTTTCAATATTTTTTTCTTCTTCATAATATCTTTTATTGTAATATTCCTTTTCTCTTCCAAAATTAGCAAGCAATTCTTCGTCTTCTATAACACATGCTGTACGAAATCCCGATATTCCGGGTTTTGTTCCCTCATATTCCCTTTTCATTTTATAAAATTTAGTTCCAGAATTTTTTGGTGGATTTGGGTTTAAGTATATCACTCCAGCAATCCAAGTGGGGTCGTCAGTATGAATAAGTCCCTGTTCGTGTATAGAGGTTGTTAGATGGTACATAATATGCCAGTGTGCATTTTCCACAGCTGGTATTTTTTCATGTTCAAGCAACATAGAAACCGGATCTGAAACTCTTTTTTTAATATATTCTTGAATATCTAAAGGAACTGTTTTTCTTATGCCAGGAAATCCCGGATTTTTATCAGTAATTAAATTTGAATTTTTGAACATATTAAGTCCACGATTTCTAATCTCATCAGGAGTAAACTCTTCATGAAAAAAATCATTACAAAGAATTGCTTGCATAGTCATAATATTTTTTGGCAAATGTTAAATTTTTTGTTGTTTGTAGATTTTAAAAACCACCAGCATCCACATCAATCTTATCGTCTAGAGCAACATCAAGTTGGTCCACAAACTCTTGAGGAAGTTGAGCATCCTCGGCAGCAGATTGTAAAACTTGATCTGCAGGAACTAAAGTATATTTTTGAAGTGATGCATCATATGTCAGAACATACTTATCACTTGCAGGAAGATTTGAGACTGCAACGTCTGCTAAATCTGAAAGAAATTCTGCCACTACTGTTTTCTCCTGAGTTACGGTGAAATTATTACCAGAATTTAATCTTACTGAAAAATCTGCCATAAGTAAGGTAAGAAATTTTAAGTATTTATGTTGAGATACCTGCAGTCACCAGAGCCATCCCTTCAATCACTCTAGTTTTGGTTCCAGAATTGTTTGTGACTAAGATATCATAAAAATATCTTCCTGGAGTAATTGTGGAAGTAACTTCATCTGACATTGCAAGAGTAATTTTTCCAGTTGCAACTGTGATTGTAGTTGAAAAAGAATAAGAAGTTGTAGATTGTGGAAACTTTTTGATTTTTGCAACTGCACTTGCACCCGACAAACCATAAACAGAACCATTTGCATTCGTAATCGTAAAGGTTGAAGAAAAATCTGCACCTTGTTCAATTGTAATATTGACTGCTGGAACTGCCATTGTGGTTTTTTAGATATTTATGTTTTGGGTGGGTGTGAAGCATAGTATGATCTTTGACCGTCTTGAAGAACATAGTAAAAGAAAATTTGATGATAATAAAGAGTAACCTCCCTACCGAAGAGCATTTTCGTATTGTTTGTTCCTGGTAATGGGTCTCTATAATTTGGTCTTTCACATCCCTTATACACGATAGCATCTCCAGAATCTAGAATTATTGGTAGATATTCACCAGAAACAAGAATTTGATTTTTATTCTTGTCAGAATAAGTATCTGGCGTTTTAATCCAAAGAGGCCACTTTGAATCTTCACCCTCTAAATTGGTACTTATATGAATACTCACACAAATTTCACCAGACTCGTGCTCAAGGCGAAGGGGTTCTGATTCCCCAACAAAATAAAAATTATCGCAGTAATAAGTATTATAAAGTTTTCTACCAAGTATTTCTTCCAATTTAATACGAATTTCTGTATGAATTTGTCTATATTGTGGATGCCAATATCTTAACAACACTTCATCTGTCTGAGAATCTTCGGATTGTTCTTTTGGATCAATACTAAATTGATCAATATTTTTGCCATAATATCTAACCACCCCACGTTCTTTTGGAAGTGGGTGATATAAATCTTCAGAATCATATAAATTTTGAATTGTTAAATATCCATTTTTATCAAAATTTTCGTTGCGGGTCCATGCCGTTCCTGTATTATTTTTTTCTTGATATAATATATCACTTTCGGACATTTGATTTGACATAATTTATCTCCAACGAGGTCCCACAACCCAACCTACAATACTCTTACGAGTTCCTTTTGTTACTTTGAGAACTCTGTGCTTAATACGAGAATCAAAAAGTACAATCGTTCCTCTTTTTCTTGGTGCAAAGTATGATTTGTCGGATTCATCAAGAAATTGTACATTACCACCTTCGTAATCATCAGGATCCGAAAGTTGCAAAGAGAACGAAAGTTTCCTTACAAGTTCAATATTCTCATTCACAAAGTCATTTGCAAGACCTTCGGAAAGATTACCAACCGACTGTGGTTTATAATGTGTTGCAAGACCTGCATCACTATGCCATCCATAAAACTGTCCTGTCTCATAACGAGTATATTGTAAACTTTCACGATCAATATTTCTCAAATCATACAAAAAGTTCTCACGATTTGCTCTTTGTACATAGTGCCATAAGAACCCAGCAACCCAGTGAGTTGTTGGTATCCAGGTATTTTGTGAGTCTCTTCTCTCCTTATTTGTGGAATCTCCATAAAGTTTAGAGTCACTCATAGACTTATCAAAGTTTTCTGTGAGATCTTTTTCTACGAAATTTACAATACCTTCTTGCAAGTCAGTAAAGTACCATAACGATTCTTGTGCCATATTTAATTATTTTATATTTATTGATATTATATTGAAGTTTAAAGAAAATGTCAATATAATATTATCAATCGTTATAAACATTTGTTGGCCATGTAACATTCACATTAAATTCTGCCAAATCTGATGGAGTTTCTGCCAAATTGATTTGCTCAATTAGTGTTGCCTCAATATCAAAACATTGCTGAATATAATCATCGATTGATGCTGAAATCTTGATAGCATCTTCAACATCAAATGTTGTAATCACATCACCACTTTTCCAATTGAAAGTTTGTGTTGGTGTGTTTTGTAGTAAATCTTTTTTTAATAAAATTGTTGTTTTTGTTCTGTCGTCGGTTTTAATTTCTATATTTTTATATAAAATTCCTTTTGATTCTGCTTCCCATCTTTTTTTCGAATAAACTTCCTTTATAGAAAGTTTTGCAAAAGACATCCAATTATCACCAAAAACATAATTTTCAGGAAATTCAGAATTGAATTTAACCCATCCAAAATTTGGGCGACCTGCCCAGTTCAGATCTGATATTTCTTCATCAGATAATGTTGTCAAACCGTGAATATTATTCCAATTCTCGGGAAGTTCTGTTGGGTGATTGATTATTAAATCGCTTTGTGGGTCGATAAGAATGTAAAAGTCTTCTCTTGTCATTTTTTTTCTCCGTTTGAATTGGTAAATTAAAGTTTTAAGGTAGTCTTGTGTTATTTATTACTGAGATGTCCAAGAAATTGTTACGAATCCACCAGGAGCAGCAGAAATTTCATATGTTTGACTTCCCGTAATCACAGATGAGAGGGTTGTGGGCGATGATGCACTGCCAGGATTTCCAGAATTTGCACTTCCTGCGGATCCAGGATTTCCTGCTGATCCAGGATTTCCTGCTACTCCAGGATTTCCTGAACCCGCACCAGTTCCTGCATTTCCTGCTACTCCAGGATTTCCTGGACCCGCACCAGTTCCTGGATTTCCTGCTACTCCAGGATTTCCTGAACCCGCACCAGTTCCTGGATTTCCTGCTACTCCAGGATTTCCTGAACCACCGGCACCACCGGTTCCGCCAACATTTCCACGGGCACCTGCAGCACCACCAGTTCCTACAGTTCCCGGATTTCCTGCATTTCCTGCAGCACCACCGGTACCAACGCTTCCCGGATTTCCTGCATTTCCTGCAGTACCACCATTTCCTCTTACACCAGCATTTCCGGCATTTCCTGCAGCACCACCAGTTCCTGCAGTTCCCGGATTTCCTGCAGTTCCCGGATTTCCTGCAGTTCCAGGATTTGCTGTTCCGGCATTTCCTCTAGCACCTCCTGGAAAAGTTAGTCCAAATATTGTGCTTGAATTTCCTGTGGTTCCATTATTTCCCGGATTTCCTGCAGTTCCAGGATTTCCTGCAGTTCCCGGATTTCCTGCACCACCACCAGTTCCTGCATTTCCTGCTACTCCAGGATTTCCTGCAGTTCCCGGATTTCCTGGATTTCCTGCTGCTCCAGGATTTCCTGCACCCGCACCAGTTCCTGGATTTCCTGCTGCTCCCGGATTTCCTGCACCACCACCAGTTCCTGGATTTCCTGCTGATCCAGGATTTCCTAGATTTCCTGGAGTATAGTTACCACTTGTGTGGTGAGAAGGGTGAGAGTTTCCTGGGTTGGAGGTATGAGCATGTCCATCTGGGTTGTGGTTTCCTGGGTTGGAGGTATGAGCATGTCCACCTGGGTTGTGTCCACCTGGGTTAGGGTTTCCTGGGTGATCATAACCGTGGTGAGGAGATGGGTTGTGTCCACCTGGGTAGTGGGCACCTGGGTGATAGTTTCCTGGGTGATAGTTTCCTGGGTGGTGATCAGCTGGGTTATGAATGTTCTCACCATCGCTCCCGTGATGCTGGGCTTCATTGTGTGTACCTGAGTTGAATCCACCTGGGTTGTGTCCACCTGGGTAGTGGGAACCTGGGTGATAGTTTCCTGAGTTTCCAGTATGACCATGTCCACCTGGGTTGTGTCCACCTGGGTGATAGTTTCCTGGGTGAGAATGACTGTGGTGAGGTGATGGGTTTTGGTTTCCTGGGTGAGAATGACTGTGGTGAGGTGATGGGTTATGACCGGAAGGGTTGTGATCAGGGTTGTGGTGTCCGGATGGTCCTGGATTTCCTGCAGTTCCCGGATTTCCTGCATTTCCTGCAGCACCACCAGTTCCTACAGTTCCCGGATTTCCTGCATTTCCTGCAGCACCACCAGTTCCTACAGTTCCCGGATTTCCTGCATTTCCTGCAGCACCACCGGTACCAACGCTTCCCGGATTTCCTGCATTTCCTGCAGTACCACCAGTTCCTGCAGCACCACCAGTTCCTGCATTTCCTGCAGTTCCTGGATTTCCTGCATTTCCTGCCTGTCCATTTCCGGTCACATTAAGTGACCTCAATCTACTAGGAGCCGTAAAATTTCCTGGTGCATTAAATGTTACAGATGAACCAGGTTCCATGTTCCCCGTTCTAAGTCTACCAGCTGCTCCTAGTGCCATGTTAAATATCCTCCTGTTTAGTTTATTAGTTTAAATTTTGATTAATTGTTTAAATGAAACCAACCAGTAACAATATATTTTGAATCGTTGCCATGAACAACATTTCCACGGTGAGTATGTGTATATGAAGCAGGCCAAATTATAAGTGAATTTTCTTTGGGTGGAATTCTAATTTTTTGATATAAGAACTCAGTTTCTCCTGCGGCATCAGGTTCAAGAGTATTTAAATAAATGGAATATACCAACACCCTTTCTGGTTCAGTAACCCCATGTTCACAATGCCATATGTGATATCCTCCACCTGGGGGAGTTCTTTGCATTTTTGCAGAAGTACAGTTCAAAGGAATATCTTTTAAAATATCAAATTCTGAAGAATATTCAACAAAGCAGTCTTGAAGTCCAGCAAGAAGAATCCCTAAAGAATCTTCACCATTAAAAGGTCTTGCTTTATGATTTCTAATGTTTAGTATATCAAAATGATCATCTTCTTTTCTAGTTTTAGATGCTTTTTCACCCTTTTGTCGATTAGTGCCGACACCAAGATCAAAAATTCTATCAAATTCTAGAATCATATGATCACAAAATCCAGCAGGATATACGTCATCATACATTGAAATAAAATCTATACTTTTAACGAGTTTCATAGGAATTGATTTTGAATAAAGGACGTTTAAATTGAATAAATCTATGTGAAATTAAACAGAGCAAGGGCACCGTACCAAGTAGTTCCATTATTTAGTGTAAAAAATGACCAAATATCTGTTTTATTTGCTGCTGTTGTTCTTGTTGGAACAACTGCATTTGGCCATATAACAGATGCTGGCCAGGTGATTGATCTTGATGGTGTTCCATCATTTGTTAAGATTAAAGTGAATGATGCAACACCCGAAGAAACCCCAGTGGTAAATGTAAATGTGCAATTTCCGGTTAGAGTTGCGGTAAATACGTTCCCATTCGCAAGATTAATCGTTGCTGCTGTTGAAGTATTTCCGATTACACTTGTTTTTTCAGTATAATTTTTTAAAATTGCCTTATCCAAATCACTAGAATTAAAGTTGGCTCCCGTTGTTGTTAGAATTCCGATATTTGCGTTCCTGCTGTCATCAACGACAGTAGTTCCAGATACTTTAATTGCCATTTTTAATTTTTATAGTTTTGCATTACCAGATTATTTATCAATAAAAAAATTTAAAAAACCTAACCCCTTTTTAATTCTTCTACTTCTTCCTTGAGTTCTTTGATTGCTTCTATGAGTACACCAATAATACCATTATAGTTGACTGTCTTTGGATTGTCTCCGTGTACGAGTTCTGGTAATACTTTTTGTAGTTCTTGTGCAATCACACCATAAGAACTTCTACCATTTTCTTTCCAATCAAATGACACACCACGAAGTTGTTCTACTTTATTCAGAGCATTGTTGACGGTGATTACATTTTCTTTGTAGTTTTCATCAGAGAGTGCATCAAAGTCTGTTGCGGTTGCAATACCAGTTACAACAACACCAGAAGGATTTACATTGAGTATTGATGACCCAACCGAAACCGCAGTAATATTTCCAGAACTCGGAGAGAAAAATCCAGTCTGAACATCACCAGCAAAATGAATACTTGGAGCAGATGCCGAAGCAGGAGCAAATGCTGTGGATGTAACCACACCAACATTAAATGGTGCGGCATCTACCCAGAATGCATCAGTACCATATCCAACAACATTCTCATCATAATAGATAAAAGTTCTTCCATAATCTGGACTGTACCATAAGTCACCAGAACCGGGTAATAACGGTGCCGTGGTACTAATACTGATAGAACCACCACCTCCACCACCCTCAAAGAAAATTGTCGCAATACCTGTAGATGAGTTATATTGTGTTGTAGAAACTCCTGCACCTTTGAGATCCAGAAAAGTAATACCATAACCAACAAGACCACCAGTAGTACCAATACCAATACCTCTACTTGGATTAGAAGTTAGGTTAAGAAAGTTACCATCACCAAAATAAGTTACAATACCTGATGTTGCAGTAATAATACCAGATGATATTTTTACTGTTCCTAATGTACTGATACCAGTGACTGTTAAGTCAGTAAAAGTATTTGGAGCATTAGCAATGGCCGCCTCAATTGTTGCAGTTGTTGTTGCATCAAGAGTGACAATATTTTGTAGTTCTCTTGCAGAACTAATGACTTGGGTAGAACCAATACTTAAAGAACCAACAGTACCAATACCACTATAAAAAACATTAGTTCCTGTTAGATTAGTAATAGTGCTATTTGTACTGTTAAAAGTCGTAATGGTTCCTGCAGTACCAGTCAGGTTTGTGATGGTTCCATTTGTGCTATCAAAAGTCGTAATGGTTCCTACACCAGCATTTACATTTCCACTAAATGTAGTTGCGGTAATAACACCAGTGACTCTTACATCACCAATCACATCAAGTTTTGATGTCGGATTTGTAGATCCAATACCAAGATTACCAGAAACATAAGCACCACCAGTCACCTGAAGTCTCTGTGATGCTGTTCCTGTAGAAGTACCAGAACCAATCAGTACTGGTCCATTGGTGAATGTAGAAATTCCACCAACAGAAAGAGCATTATAAACCGTAAAGTTAGTAACACCGATTCCAGTTGCATTGAGTGTTGCAATCGTTGCAATACCAGTTACATTTAGGTTTGTTATAGTACTATTGGTACTATTAAATGTCGTAATGGTTCCTGCAGTACCAGTAAGATTGGTAATGGTTCCATTGGTAGAATTTAATGTGGTAATGGTTCCTGCAGTACCAGTAAGATTGGTAATGAACCCATTTACAATCGTACCAATACCAGTTACACTTAAGTTACCAGTTTCAATACGTGTTACATCAATCTCTCCTGCATTGATATCAACAGTTGCAATGGTTGCAATACCGGTTACATTTAAGTTATTAGAGATATCAACAGAGTTATTAATATCAACATAACCACCAAGAGTTGATAGTCCTACTACATTCAGTGTTCCAGAAATATCAACATCACTATTAATATCAACATAACCCCCAAATGTTGAGATACCGGGACTAGTTACATTAAGTGCCTCGGTAACTGTAAGATTTGATAATGTTGCATCATCGAATGTAATATCATCAGCGGATAAATCACCAGTGATTCTTACATCACCCTGAACATAAAGTGCTGTCTGTCCTGTAGATACAGGAGAACGAATATCAAACAAGAATGCAGGAGATGCGGTTCCAATACCTATTGAGTTTCCTACTCCAAGAACCGTAAGAACTGTTCCACCGGTTCCAACTCTTAATGTAGTCAGAACTGTAGAAACACCAGTCACAAAAGAATCGGTGACTCCAATACCACCAATTACGTGAAGTTTATATTGCGGGTCTGTGATTCCGAGACCAGCAGAACCAACAGCAGTAACAAAAAAAGACGAACTTCCAGAACCAACTTGGAATTTTTCTAATGGATTTGTGGTTCCAATACCAACTTTTGCATCAGAAGTGACTACAAATACTTTACCATCAGTGGAAATGCCTGAAACGTCTACATTTCCTATTTGGAATTTTTGTAATAGATTTGTGGTTCCAATACCAACCCTATTCTTTGGGGCATCGGCAAAAATGAGATTGGTACTGACTTCCAATCCATTTTTTATGACGAATGACTTATTAATCGCAGCCATGGTTGGAGAGCGCCAACGTTTGTGTTGTTACTATTTAGTTATTAGAACGTTTATAAGATTTTTAAATATTTTCTTTTTCTGTTTTTTTCATGACTTCATCAAACTTTTCGTTCCAACTTTCTTGAGTTTGTTCCCATTTATTTTCTGGACAACTATCCAATGCAAATGATACCTTGGGAATAACAAAACATCCACATTTTTTACATCTAGATTGTTCGTTGTTGTTATCATCATACCACTCACAAGATTTGCATATTTCTAATCTTTGTGCTTTTATTTCTTCAGAAACCATAAGAGCACCACTCTGAAGTGCATTCTTAATTAAATCAAAACTAAACTTTGCTAAATTCTTTCCTTGTTCAGACAAAGAGGGGTATTGTTTTTCGATCATAATAATATTGTATTTCTCTATATTTATGTTAGTTAAACTAATCTAATTATAATCTTCGAGAACCCAGTGCTACCACCCAATTGTGTACTTACTACAGTCACAGACCCATCAGTATATCCACTTCCTCCACCACCTCCAGAACTATCTGTTCCACCACTCCCACCAGTTGCGCCAGCACCCCCATTACCACCTGCTGCTGTGGCAGGAGGATAGGTATAATAGGAACAGTCATAGCTTTCATCATATGAACTATCATAGCTTTCATCATAAGAACAATCGTATGGTGAGTCATATGAACTATCATAAGTTTCTGTGTATGAGGTATCATAAGTTTCATCGTATGAACTATCATATGCATCCCCACCTTGAGTGTATGGTTCTGGATAAATGTAATATGAACTATCATATGCATCCCCACCAGTGGTATATGGTTCCGGATAAATGTAATATGAACTATCATAAGATTCTTCTACATATTGTGGACAAAAATTATTAAAAAGTTGACAAGCTGTAACTCCTGTAGCTCCTCTATCAGTAGCACATTGAAACCCCCACACGCCACATGCATCAGAATATACTGCAACTGTACGTGTACTAGTCTGTTGAACATATATTGGGTCTGGAGTTACAGTTACAATTGGAGTATAAGAAGTCTGTTGAACATATATTGGGTCTGGAGTTATAGTTACAATCTCTGTATAAGAAGTCTGTTGAATTCTACGTGTACTAGTTCGTGGAACTACTCTTGTACTGGTTTGTGAAATTCTTTGGTAGCAAGTACGGTCAACTCTACGTGTACTGGTTTGTGAAACTCTACGAGTGCAAGTTTGTGGATTGTATATTGGGTCGGGGTTTCTTCCATTCTGTCCTTGTCCAGAAGTCTGCCGAATATCGTAACCAGACTTAAATCCTCTGGTGATGGATGCAGAATTAGTAACTACTGTTCCATTTGGAAGAAATATTTTACTCGTTCCAACATCTGAACAAGGTGATTTTCCTTTAGATAACCAATAATTTCCTTTCGGGCAAGGAAGTGCTCTTCCTCCTAATTGTCCTGTTGCTTTTGTATCTGGACTGATTGGTGTAAGTGAAGATGCAGACCCAAAAATACCATTTGGTGGTAATGTTCCTGGTGCAATTAGTGCCCCACCTGCACCTCCACCTCTGCCAAATCCCTGGGTCCCAGCAACATTTATTCCACCTCCGGTACCACCATTGCCATTAGATGACGAGTCTCCAGCCTTCCCACAAACTGCAATTAAAGTTCCTTTGCGATAAATGAATGGACAATTATTGAATGAGTCTAATCCAGCAATAGTATATTCTTCATTTTTTATCATAACAAATCTAATTCTGGAATAACCTCCCTGACTACCACCAATACCGCTGCCAGAATAAATATCCATTTCAACATTTATGTTTATTTCTGGGGCATATAAAGATATTAAACTTGTTGCACTTGTTTGATTTTGTCCCAGTAAAGTTAGTTCTCCATTTAATAAATCTTGAGAACTTAAAGTTGCAGTTGACGATGTAGTATCGTATATCTCAAGATTTATTAATCTTCTTGGTGAAACAAATTCAATATTAACATTATCAGAAAATATTGGAGTGTTTGATGCAAAAAGGTTTGATATTTTTACTTGTAAGGTGTATATTCCTATTGGACGTGATATTGTAAGATTTGGTGTTCTAGATCCACTTACTGTCGAACTATCTGTAAGTTCGACACCATTCAATGACCATTGATATAGAAAAGTTCCTTGAGAAGGATCAGTAGATGATGCAACAACACTAATGGTGGTATTTGTGTTCTCTACAACAACTGATCCTATTGGTTGAGTTGCAATACTTATTTGTGGTCGTACTGATACCTGTGCGGTTCTTGACGTAATTGATTGATTGATTGCATTTCCAGTTGAACGTGCTGTACCTGCAGTGACTGGTGATGATGATTGATATGCAGATGGAACATAATTTGCTTCTACATATACTTGACGTTTATGGTCTGTAGGACTAATTAAATTTGATAGTGTTAGAGTAGATGTTCCAGCTCCAGTTATATTTGTACTGTTACTTAATCGTCCAACATTGGAGTCATACCACTGATATGATATACTTCCAGTTGATGCTGCAGGATTTGCTGGTGTTTGTGTTGGAAAAGTTGCTGTTGCAATTCCAACAAATGTTGCTATTCCTGCATTATTGACCGTAACATTTTCAGGGTTTGTAGTAAATGAAATAAATGGTCCATTTAGGTCTAATGTCGTTTGTTTCATTTTACTTTACTTTAGTTTAGTTTAGAAAGTTTTGACCAACAACCACCCCATAAAGTCCTGCACTGGTAATATTGCTACCATCAAATGTCTTGAAACTGTAAATATCAGAACGACTTGCTGTTGGAGTTACAATCGGAAGAACGCCCCCCGCAGGCCAATAAACAGGAATTGTAGCATTAACAGAATTCCTAAAAACATCAATACCAACAGTATGACTTCCTATAAAATCCTGATCTATTTTAATTGTAAATTCAGTGGATCCAGAAGGGGGGTTGAGTAGATTAAACTGATTAATATTACTTGTTGCAGTACAAATAAATGACTGTGCCTTGGAAAGGTCTATGGTTACCTGATTTGAAACAACCAATAAGTATTCTACATTTTCACTATAGGTCTTAAATCTTGTGTGACCTTCAATATCAAGTTTTGCTCTTGGTACTGTGGTTCCAATACCAACAGAAGTAGAGTCTGTTGTAATTATGGTTCCACCAGTACCAACATTTAATGTTGTTGCAGTAATAATACCTGCACGAATATTACTTGATGAACCATCCAATCGGAATGACGTAGAGGTCAACATTCCACCAACAACTACATTACCAGTGGTAACTAATCCAACAAATATAGAAGTACCATTCACATAAAGTGAAGTTGATGAAGTTCCAATCGCACCAAGTTCCAAATTAAATCTTGGAACAGAAGTACCAATACCAACATTATTCAGATTAGAATTATACAATCCACCACTAACGTTCGTCCATCCTGCAGCAGAGACATTTACATTTGACAATAAACTACCATCACCAGAGAAATAAGATGCAGTAATTGTTCCACCAATATTTGTGTTTCCATTCACATTCAGTTTATATTGATTTGCAGTCGTTCCAATTCCAACACCACCCGTTGCATTCACAGAGAAGAGTGAAGAACCCGCACCAATTCTAAATGTATCGGTTCCTGCACTGGTGGTCGCAATACCGACACGATCAAAAATCATATGATTTTCGGTTTCAGAAAGACTTATATTTCCAAAACGATACCAATCATTTTCTAGAGTATAAATCCAACCAACATATCCACCACGATTTGGATCTGCATAATATGCAATATCTCCAGGGTTTCCTGAAACTGTTGGTTGTGTGACTCCAACAGTATATTTACGTGATACTGTTGCATCTCCCTGAAGGAAAATACTATTTGCCTCAATTCCACCAAGTGCATTTGAGGTAATCTTTTGATTGAAGATTACCGGACCATCAAATTCAGAAATGAGTGTTCCGTCTGTTCCACCCTCAACACGAATAGAACGAGAAACTGAAATTTCAAGAGGAGTCAGAGCATCAAATCCGACACTAATTCCCGTCAAAATATCTTCTCCGGTCACAGTCGGAATTGGAGAATCAAAGACCTGTTCTTGTCCTGTTGCAGAGTTTACTTTCTTATTTCCCACATAAAATGCACCACGATCATTCATTCCTGTAAATACAACCAGACCACCATCCACTTTGGTGGATTGTGAGAGCAGTTCTTCTTGATCTGATAGAACTCTATCTTGACGATCTGGGAATGCTGTAGAATAGTTTCCTGGACCAAATCCAACATACTCAAAGGTATGTCCCGATGCACGAATAATAGAGTGTCTTCTTAATTCAATCGGACGAAGTTTAATTTTACGAACAACAGAACCATTATCGTGAGTAGATGCATTCGTTCCATAAATCCCTCTAAACACTGATATTGGATTGGTTATATATCCAGGTCCACCAATATTGCTGGTAGAAGGTGATGATTTGATTCTCATTATTTCAGAATCAATCAGTAAATAATCACCAATATTCAAATCTAAACTGGTGATATTTGTAATATTAAGATTAGCAGTCGTTGCATCATTAATTGCAGAAGAAAGATTTGTTGTAATCCCTGCATATTGTGGTTCCAATCTTCCGGCAATATTCTCATCTTCCGGAGTAACTGCTCCTCCTTGTGATCCAAATGCCTTGATATAGATTGTTTTTGTTCCTGTTGTGTCCGGAGATGTGGTTCCGATTCCAACAAAGGTTTCGAATTGAACCAGACTATTGACTTTTTTAACCAGAAAATCTGAATTAAAGAGAGAAGAGTTTGCTCCACCGATGGTAATTTTATTCCCAACTGTCAATCCGTGATTCTGAATCGTGGTAATCGTTGAGATTCCAGTTACATTATTATAAGCAAGTGTAGCAATATCAATTGATTTCCCTGCATTAATTGCTCGTGAATATGCAGTTACAGTAACTCCAATTCCAGTTGCAGATCCAGTCGTAAATGCTCTTGCAGATTCGACCTGAAGTTGTTTTATATTTCCGGTTGCAATACCAGTGATTTTATAAACACCGTTATAACCATCCAGAGCAGCAGGAACAACTCCGGCAACCGTAAGACATTCTCCAATATGATTATGAACTCCAGTTACGGTCACATACCCCTGCACGAATCCAGATGTTGTTGCGACTCCAACCACCGCAAGAGTATTTCCGATTCCATATGCAGAACCACCATCAATAATCTTAAGATCAGTAATGGATCCAGATGCATTTACAGTGATTCTTGCAGTTGCATTTGCTCCTGTGGTCGATCCTGCAAATCCGACTAATCTTGCATTATAAAGATTTTCGACTCCTCCTGATCCTCCACCATAAGCAAGACCAGTGCTTGTAATACCAACAGATGTGATCGGATTAAATCCGTGATCAATTGTAGTATGAAATGTGTGTGCAATTCCAGTTGCCGAAGATACAATATCAGTGAGACCAATACCCACACCAAAATCAACCAGACCTTTACTTAAACTCTCTCTTGTAATGCTACTCTGTGGATCATCAACAACAACCTGACCGATTGGACTTGAGAGAGCAAATGATGCTGCTGCCTTTGGATCCGAAACTGGATTATCACGATTCAGTTGTGGATATAGATTTTGAATCGGTTGAGAGAATCGCAATCCTGTAAAAGGTGCAACAGATGGACTATTAGATGCATTTACAACTAATAAGTGATATACACCATCCTGCTCTCCGGGAATATAAGGTTCAATTTGTTGAGCCCGATAAACAACCAAAGTTTCATTATATTGTTTACGAACAAATCTTGGAAGTGATGTTGTTCGAGAAGAAACATTATTTACAAAAGTTCCTGGATTTGTGGTCAGACCTACCGTAAACTGTTTGAGACTTGAGATTCCAACGACACTATAATTGAGGTTAAATCCGGAGTTGACTGTTCCGGCAGTATTTGCAGAACTTACAACATTTAGAACACTTACCTGACTTCCAATAGACAATTCGTGAGGGAGTTCTGTATCAAAATATGCATATGTTCCATCCCAACTTGCATTTGAAATAATACGGAAGTTTCT
>Ga0247844_1005883_pt1 | contig 15233 bp, 11 predicted proteins | sample LaCtaG_FD_192421 | JGI IMG/M metagenome (GOLD analysis project Ga0247844, IMG submission 192421) | Freshwater microbial communities from meromictic Lake La Cruz, Castile-La Mancha, Spain - LaCruzMarch201714.5m_1 | ecosystem: Environmental > Aquatic > Freshwater > Lake | place: Spain: Castile-La... | reverse complement strand
TTCAATGCGGTATTGATTTGGGCAACAATTTCCGGTGGCGTTCCTTTGGGTGCATACAGGCCCTGCCAAACGGTGACTTCAAAGCCCTTTAGACCGGCATCCTGCATGGTGGGCAAATCCTTGAGGGCGGGCGTGGTCAATGGTTTCGCGGTGGTCACGGCGTAACCAATCACCTTTTTGGCTTCGATGTGCGACGAGGTATTGGTGGTTTGGTCACACATGAGATCGATCTGCCCACCAATCAGATCCGTCATGGCGGGGCCGGTTCCCTTGTAGGGGACTGTGGTCATGTCAACCTGCAGGGCGTTTTGAAACAGCAAGCCGCACAGGTGGGATGCCGAACCCACACCGGCGTTGCCCAGATTGATCTTGCCTTTGTTTTGACCAATCCAGACGACCAACTCCTTGAAATTTTTTGCCGGGAGCGAAGGACGGCCAATTAGCGTCATGGGCACATCACTGACCATGCCCAAATATTCAAAATCACTTTCGACCTTGAACGGAATGTTGCGCACCAGGGTGGGCATAGTGGCCATACCAATGTGGTGAAGCAGCAATGTGTGGCCGTCAGGCGCAGCCTTGGCGACCTTGTTGGTTCCAATGGAGCCACCGGCGCCAACCGCGTTGTCGACCAGAACGGTGGCGCCACCCAGGGGCTTGCGCAACGCCTCGGCCAGATCGCGTGCCGAACGGTCCGTGGGGCCACCCGCTGCGAACGGCACGACGATGGAAATCGACTTGCTCGGATAAATGTCTGCTTGCGCCCACATCGCGGATAGTGCAGCAACAGTAACGACTAGTTTTTTCATGGTTGTTCCTCTTTTGTACATGCCAGCCTAACGCCAGCACGCGGTTTTACCATGATGGAAACTACCTATGAGACCGAGCCTCCAAGATTCCCCACTGGCTGTGGGGCGGCCCGATGCGGGGCAACTTATTTGTAGCTGCGTGCGTCTTCAATGATCTTGCCGTCGTTGGGCAAACTGCCTGGTGCAACGATCTCAACCTGACCGCGCAGCTTGGTGACATCGCGTATCGCTTCTTCGATGCGCGTGCTCAGGCCGTCCGGGTTGGTGACTGCTTCAACCCGCAGTGTCATCTTGTCGTTCGCCATCTCGCCGCTCACAACCAGGCGCGCACGGGCCACCTCGGCAAAACGTTTGACGATGTCGTCCACCTGTTTGGGGTGCACAAACATGCCGCGAATCTTGGTCGTCTGGTCGGCTCGCCCCATCCAGCCTTTGATGCGCGCATTGGTGCGCCCGGTGGGGCATGGACCAGGCAATATCGCAGACAAATCGCCGGTGCCAAAACGAATCAAGGGGTAGCTGGCGTTGAGAGGCGTCACAACCAATTCACCCACCTCGCCCTCTGCCACCGGGTCGCCGGTACCGGGGCGCACGATTTCAACGATCACGTTTTCGTCTAAAACCAGCCCTTCGCGGGAAGATGTCTCGTAGGCGATCAAGCCCACATCGGCCGTGGCATAACACTGGTACCCGGCGATGCCGTGCGACAGAAACCAGTCACGCAAGCTCGGCGGGAATGCCTCACCACCGAACATGGCTTTGGTCACGCTGGGCAACGCGACACCCATTTCCAGCGCTTTTTCCACAATGATCTTCAGGAAGCTCGGTGTGCCGATATAGCCTGCGGGCTGCAGGTCACGCATGGCTTGCACCTGTTGCTCGGTCTGGCCGGTGCCGCCCGGAAACACGGTGCATCCCATCGCATGGGCGCCAGTTTCCATCATCGAACCGGCAGGAACGAAGTGGTAGCTGAAGCTGTTGTGGATGAGGTCACCTGAGCGAAAGCCCGCTGCGAAAATGGCCCGCGCCATGCGCCAGTAGTCACGTCCCGTTCCCTCTGGCTCATAAATCGGGCCCGGACTGGCAAACACGCGCGGCATGTCCGAACCAAAGCCCACGGCACTGAAACCACCGAACACATTGCCGCCAGCGCCCTGCGCGCGTGAAGCCTGCTGAATCTCCTGCAACTCATGCTTGCGCGTCACCGGTAGCGTGGCCAAGGCAGCGCGGCTGGTAATAGCGGACGCATCCACACCCTTCAAAATCTGGGCAAATGCCGCACTACGGCTTTGGGCATGTGCAACCTGAGCAGGTAAAGCAGACAGGAGCGCGGCCTCGCGCTGCGCTGTTGTGCGGGTCTCAAGCGCGTCATACACAGAGGTCATGCGGTTCTCCCAGGAATTGTCTCAATGCTATAAAACTAGTAGCTACCTACGCTTATTCCACGGGGGCTACAGCCATAAATGACAGTAATGATCAGGCCAGCCAGCGTTTGCGGCGTTTGTAGCTCTTGACGTCCTTAAAGCTCTTGCGCTCACCGCCACCCATGCCGAGGTAGAACTCCTTGACGTCTTCGTTGGTACGCAGGTAGTCGGCGGCGCCGTCCATCACGACCCGGCCGGACTCCATGATGTAGCCGTAGTCGGCGTACTTCAGGGCCATGTTGGTGTTCTGCTCGGCCAGCAGGAAGGTCACCTTCTCTTTGGTGTTGAGGTCTTTGACGATCTCAAACACCTCTTCCACGATCTGCGGCGCCAGGCCCATGGAGGGCTCATCGAGCAGCACCATGCTGGGATTGGCCATGAGCGCGCGTCCGATGGCACACATCTGCTGCTCGCCGCCCGAGGTGTACGCGGCCTGGCTGGTTCGCCGGGTTTTCAGGCGCGGGAAGTAGTTATAAACCTTCTCCAGGTTGGCCTCCACTTCGGACTTGCTCTTGCGGGTGTATCCGCCGGTGAGCAGATTTTCTTCAATGGTCAGGTGGGCAAAACAATGCCGCCCTTCCATGACCTGCACCACACCGCGCTGCACCAAATCGGCCGGCGAAAGATTCTCGATGCGCTCCCCGCGCAGCTCGATCGACCCCTTGGTGACCTCCCCCCGCTCTCCCGCCAGCAGATTCGAAACCGCCCGCAGGGTCGTGGTCTTGCCGGCGCCATTGCCGCCCAAAATGGCGACGATGCCACCTTCCGGCACTTGGAGCGAAACGCCCTTGAGTACCAGGATCACGTGGTTGTAAATGACTTCGATGCCATTGACGTTGAGAACAATATTTTTCGCTTCACTCATGGTGATATTCCCGGTTGAACCAAATGAAAGCCCCGTATACCGAGCCTTTCATTTGGCGGCCCAGTAGGGCCGCCGTTGCTATCAAGACTGGCAGTCAGCTGGCGTACGCGGTGTCAGCTTTTTGTCGGCTGCGTACTTGGCAGCCGTCGCCTTGACCAGTGGCTTCAGAATCATCTCGTCGGCTTGCAACCAGTCAGACGAGAACTCCCACTTCTTGCCGTCCCACGTGTGCACACGTGCCCAGTTGGAGCCCATGTGGTCTGCGCAGGTTGTGCTGATGGGACGCATCACGCCAGCAAAGCCCAGCGCGTCGAGCTTCTTCTGGTCCAGCGCCAGGTTCTCGTAGCCCCAGCGCGCCTGCTCGCCGCTCATCCACTTGCCTTTGCCAAAACGCTCCTGGGCCCGACGCACGCCTTCAACCGCAAGCATCGAACTCATGGCGCCGCGCATGTACAACACCTGGCCCACTTCGTCCTTGGGTCCAGAGCCCTGGCCTTTGCCGTGGACTTTTTCCAGAATTTCCTTGACCACTGCCGATTGCGGCTCGGCACCATGCTGCATGGTGACGGCGTTATAGCCCTTGGCGCCTTCACCCACGTCTTTCACATCTGGCTCGGCACCCGACCACCACACGCCGTACATCTTTTCGCGGGGGTAGCCAGTGGCCTGGGCTTCCTTCAATGCGGTGGAATTCATTACACCCCAGCCCCACAGCAGCACGTAGTCGGGCTTGGCCTGGCGCACTTGCAGCCAGGTCGCTTTCTGGTCCACGCCTGGTGCCGTCACAGGCAACAACTGCAGGTTGAATCCCAATTGGGCTGCGCGCTCCTGCAGCAGGGGGATAGGCTCCTTGCCATAGGGTGAATCGTGGTAAACCAAGGTCACTTTCTTGCCCTTGAGCTTCTCTATTCCACCTTCTTTTTTGCCAATGGTCTGAATCAGGGCGTCGGCTGCAAGCCAGTAAGTACCGGCCAGGGGGAAATTCCACTTGAACACGGTTCCGTCCTGGCTTTCACTGCGGCCATAACCGGCGGTGATCAACGGAATCTTGTCACCTGGCGCCTTCTCGGTCAGCGCAAAGGTGATTCCGGTAGACAGCGGCTGAAACACTGTGGCACCGCCGTGCTTGCCCTTGAGACGCTCGTAGCATTCCACGCCGCGGGCTGTGTCATAGCCGGTTTCACATTCTTCATAAATGATCTTCACACCGTTGATGCCGCCACGCGCATTGACGAGCTTGAGGTAGTCAGAATAACCATTGGCCCATGGCACACCGTTGGGTGCGTATGGACCGGTTCTGTAAGGCAGACCCGGGAAGAATTGCTCCTTGGCCTGCGCGAAGGCGCCGGCACCGGCAGCGGCCAGCACACTGGCCAGAACAACGTTGCGAATTTTCATGGAAGTCTCCTAAGGTTCGGCATTGGTATGCCTGTGGTTAACGAACGAACAACACAACAAAAAATCAGTGAGGGAACGGCCAGAGCCGCAGCTTCTGCTTGGACAGGGCCCACAACTTGGCCAGGCCATGCGGCTCCACGATCAGGAACCAGACGATCAGGGCGCCAAAGATGATCAGCTCAGCATGGGATATTCCCGCTGTAGAAATCTCAACCCCGAACAGTTGGCCCAAAAGAGGCAGGAACTGGTTCAGAAAAATCGGCAGCAACACGATAAAGCCTGCTCCAAAGAAGCTACCCATGATGGAGCCCATGCCGCCAATGATGACCATGAATAGCAAGCGAAACGACATGTCCACCGAGAAGGCGGCCGGCTCCCAGGCGCCCAGGTAGACAAAGCCCCACAGAGCACCCGCCACACCGACAATGAAAGAGCTGACTGCAAATGCACTGAGCTTGGCGTACATCGGGCGGATACCGATCACCGCAGCGGCCACATCCATATCGCGAATCGCCATCCACTCGCGCCCCACCGCGCCTCGCACCAAATTCTTGGCCATAAGGGCTACCACCACCAGAATGGATAGGCACAGGATGTATTTCGAGATCGGACTCTCAATAGGGAACCCCAGTACTTGCAACCCCGAAACAGAAACCGAACCGGAAGGCGCATCGTTGGTAAACCATTTGATGCGCAGGAACATCCAGTCGCTAAAAAACTGCGCCGCCAAAGTGGCCACCGCCAGATAGAGCCCCTTGACCCGCAAACTTGGCAGACCAAAGAGAATGCCGAAAGCACTGGAGCACAGCCCGCCCAGCACCAGTGCGAGCACCAGAGGAATGCCGGGCACCCGGACAAAGAAATTAAAGGCTGCATAAGCGCCTACCGCCATGAAAGCCCCTGAGCCTAGGGAAATCTGTCCGCAATAGCCGACCAGAATATTCACGCCCAGCGCAGCCAGCGACATGATCAGGAAGGGAATAAAAATGGCGCGGAACATGTAGTCGCTGCCCAGCAGGGGCACGACAAGAAACGCCGCCGCAATCAACAACAGAATGGCCCAGCGGTCCTGCGCGATAGCAAAAATCTGCTGGTCAGCACGATAGCTGGTCTTGTATTGGCCGTTTTCTCTGTAGAACATTTTTCTTACTCAATACGTTAGGTATCAGACGCGGTCAATGATCTTCTCGCCGAACAGCCCTTGGGGGCGGAACAACAAGAACACGAGAGCCAACACATAGGCAAACCAGATTTCAATGCCGCCGCCCACATAGGGCCCCAGAAACACTTCCGACAATTTCTCGCCCACACCGATGATCAGGCCGCCCACAATCGCGCCAGGCACCGAAGTCAAGCCGCCCAAAATCACCACCGGCAGCGCTCGCAAAGCGACCGTTGTCAGCGAAAACTGAACACCGAGCTTGCTTCCCCAGATCATGCCGGCCACCAACGCAACCACGCCAGCCACACACCAGACAATGACCCAAATACGGTTGAGCGGAATACCAATCGACTGCGCCGCCTGGTGGTCATCGGCCACTGCGCGCAGGGCGCGTCCGGTCGCGGTCTTCTGGAAAAACACGCTGAGTAGTGCCACCAACACTGCCGCAATGACTGCCGCGTACAGGTCTTCCTTGTTGATCAGGATGCCGCCTTCAAACATCTGCTCGAACGCCATGATGGGTTCTTTTGGCATACCCACATCAATCTTGTAGATGTCACTGCCAAAAATCGTCTGGCCAATGCCGTCCAGAAAATAGCTGATGCCCAGCGTGGCCATCAGCAAGGTGGTGCCCTCCTGGTTGACAAGGTGGCGCAGCACCAAGCGCTCGATGATCCAGGCCACGACAAACATCAGAAAGCCCGCGATGATGAAGGCGATCAGGTTGGCAGCAAAAGGGTTGGTAATGCCCGTGTAGAGCGGTATCCATTCCGCAAAACGCGCCATTGCCAATGCGGCAAACAGCACCATGGCGCCCTGCGCAAAATTGAAGACGCCTGATGCTTTGTAAATCAGCACAAAGCCCAGCGCCACCAGGGAATAGAGCATGCCCGCCATCAGGCCGCCCAACAAAGTTTCAAGGAAAAATGCCATGTTCAGATTCCTTAATGTGATGTGCCGAGGTAGGCGCTGATCACTTCCGGGCTGTTGCGCACCTCTTCCGGTGTGCCATCGCCAATTTTCTTGCCGTAATCCAGTACCACCACGCGGTCGGAGATGTCCATCACCACACCCATGTCATGCTCGATCAAAACGATAGTGGTGCCAAATTCTTCGTTCACGTCCAGCACAAAACGGCACATGTCCTGCTTTTCTTCGACGTTCATACCCGCCATAGGTTCGTCTAGCAAAAGCACTTGCGGCTCCATGGCCAGGGCTCGGCCCAGATCGACCCGCTTCTGCAAACCGTAGGGCAACTGGCCCACTGGCGTCTTGCGAAAGGCCTGGATTTCCAGAAAGTCAATGATGCGCTCCACTGCCTCGCGGTGCATGATTTCTTCACGCTCAGCTGGGCCAATACGTAGCGCCTGCATCAGGAGGTTGCTCTTGATCTTGAGGTTGCGCCCGGACATGATGTTGTCCAGCACGCTCATGCCCTTGAACAACGCCAGGTTCTGGAATGTGCGGCCAATGCCCATCACCGCCACCTGGTGGCTGTCCATGTGTTTGAACGCTTGGCCGCGGAAAGTGATGGAGCCCTGCTGTGGCGTGTAGACCCCATTGATGCAGTTCAGCATGGAGCTCTTGCCAGCGCCGTTGGGGCCAATGATGGCGCGCACTTCGTGCTCACGCACGTTGAAGGAAATATCGGTCAGCGCCTTGACGCCACCAAAACTCAAGGAGATATTTTTGACATCCAGAATGATGTCGCCAATCTTCTTTTGTGCGCCTATGGGCGCCACGGTTGCGGGTGTGGTGTTGCTCATGCTGCTGCCTTTACAGGGGCAAAGGTCTTGGTGTCTTCAATGCGCAGGGTCGCGCTGACCTTGCCCGTGCGACCGTCTTCAAACTTGACCTGGGTCTCAATAAATTGCGATGACTTTCCGCTGTACAGGGCGTCAATCAAACCGTCGTAGCGTTCAGCGATGAAGCCGCGGCGAACCTTGTTGGTGCGGGTCAGCTCACCGTCATCCGCATCGAGCTCTTTGTGCAGGACCAGGAAGCGACTGACCTGGCTACCAGCCAGCAGCGTGTCCACGCTCAGGTCAGCGTTGACTTTCTCTACGCATTCCTTGATCAGCTGGTAGACCTCGGGCTTTTGCGCAAGATCGGTGTAGCCGGCATACGGCAGGTTGCGCCGCTCGGCCCAGTTGCCCACCGCATCGAAATCAATATTGATGAATACACACACCTGGTCGCGGCCATCGCCGTAGGCCACCACTTCCTTGATGTGCTGGAAGAATTTGAGCTTGTTCTCCACGTATTTGGGGGCGAACATGGCGCCGTCGTTGGCGCCGCCCTTGATGCGACCCACATCCTTGACGCGATCAATGATCTTGAGGTGGCCGTGGGCGTCGATAAAGCCGGCATCGCTGCTGTGGTACCAGCCTTCCGCAGTAAGAACCTCTGCCGTGGCTACGGGGTTTTTGTAGTACTCCTTGAGCAAGCCGGGTGACTTGATCAGGATCTCGCCGTTATCCGCCACCTTGATCTCTACCCCCTCGCACGGCACGCCCACTGTATCGGCACGCGCTTCGTGGTCGGGCTGCAGGCAGACGAACACAGCGGTCTCTGTGGAACCGTAGAGTTGCTTGAGGTTGATGCCGATGGAGCGAAAGAATGAAAACAGGTCGGGACCAATGGCCTCGCCGGCCGTGTACGCCACGCGCACGCGGCTCATGCCCAGCGTATTGCGCAGCGGGCCATAGACAAAAAAGGTACCCAAGGCGTACATCACCCGGTCCATCAGCGAGATGGACTTGCCGTCCATCAGCGTCGGACCCACCCGCTTGGCGATGCCCATGAAATAATGGAACATATTGCGCTTGATGGCGCCGGCATCTTCCATGCGGATCATCACGCTGGTCAGCAGCCCTTCGAACACCCGGGGTGGTGCAAAGTAATAGGTGGGACCAATTTCTTTCAGGTCGATGGTCACCGTGGCAGCCGACTCGGGGCAATTCACCACGTAGCCACAGGCCAACCACTGGGCGTAGCTGAAAATGTTCTGGCCGATCCAGGCCGGGGGCAAATAGGCCAGCACTTCTTCAGAGCCGGTCAGCTTGTCAAAATCTGCCCCCACGCGTGCCCGGTTGAGCAACGAATTGTGCGTGTGCACCACGCCTTTGGGGTTGCCCGTGGTACCGGATGTAAAGAACATCGCGCCCACATCGTGCGGTCCAGCCACATTCACTTCACCCGCGAAGAAGTCCGGATGGATTGCGACAAACGCTTTACCCGCTGCCTGCAACTCATCGAGCGATGCCAAACACGCCTCGTCGTATTTGCGCAGTCCACGCGGGTCATCAAAGTAGATGCGTTCGAGCTGCGGGCAGCTCTCGCGGATTTCCAGCAGCTTGTCGACCTGCTCCTGGTCTTCGGCAAAGGCAAAGCGAACTTCCGCATTGTTGATGGGAAATACGCATTCGGCAGCAGCCGCATCCTGGTACAGCGGCACGGGAATGGCGCCCAGCGACTGCACTGCCAGCATGGTGGCGTACAGGCGGGGCCGGTTGGCACCGACCACCACCATGTGCTCACCCCTGCGCAGACCAGCCTGGTGCAGCCCTGCGGCGAGTTGCTGCACCATGGCCAACAAGTCGGCCCAAGAGAGCGATTGCCAGATACCGTATTCCTTTTCACGCATGGCGGGCGCATTGGGGCGCTCACTGGCGTGCTTTTGTAGTAGCCGCGGGAAAGTGGTTTGCATTGCCGAATCCTTGTCACCTGGTCCAAACACCATTGCGAGGCAACGGAGCTGTGTATGGATGCGAATAGTAGTCCCGCATTTGACGTCAAGTTGTCGTTTGGACGACAATGTTTGCATTTCCGGGTAGGTGTTTTCCCTTCACTTATTGGCAACTTACAGCCTTGATTCATGCCAAACGATACTGCCTTGCACCAGCGCCGCCGAGCGTTGACGACTTCCGAGCTCGACGCTATTCCCTGGGTTCAACTGCTATCGCCACTGGAGCGTGGCCGCGCCATCGATGACCTGAAAATTGCCGACGCGGACACAGGCGAATACATCTGCCGCGTGGGCCGCCCGGTTACTTACTGGTTTGGGGTGGTGGACGGTCTGCTCAAGATGAGCAGCGACACCGCAGAAGGCCAGACCATGACCTTTACCGGCGTGCCACCTGGCGGCTGGTTTGGCGAGGGCACCGCCATGAAGCGCGAGACCTACCGCTACAACATACAGGCCTTGCGAAAAAGCCGTGTGGCTGGCTTGCATGTGGACACGTTTCACTGGCTGCTGGACCACTCCATCGGTTTCAACCGCTTTGTCATGAACCAGCTGAACGAGCGCCTGGGCCAGTTCATCGCCGCGCGCGAGATCGACCGCATGACCAACCCCGACATTCGCGTGGCGCGCAGTCTGGCCTCGCTGTTCAACCCCGTGCTATACCCCGGCGTGGGAGAGGTACTGCGCATCACGCAACAGGAACTGGCTTACCTGGTGGGGCTGTCGCGACAGCGGGTGAACGAGGCACTGACGGCTTTGGCCGCCCATGGCGCTATTCAGGTTGAATATGGCGGCTTACGCGTCACTGACCTGCAAGCCCTGCGGACCCAGATCCGATTCCGGTGAGTGCAGCACAAAGGGATCATTGCCTTTGAGCCACTCAACAAAATCCGGAGTCGGCATAGCCTTGGCAACAAACCAGCCCTGCAGGTAATCGCAACCCAGGGACTGCAAGAGGGCACACTCCTGCGCGGTTTCGGCGCCTTCGGCTACCACGCTCAATCCCATGCGGTGACCCAAGCCAATAATGGAATCAAGCAACTCTGCACCGTCACTGCCAGCCTGTACGTTTCGCACAAAAGAGCGGTCAATCTTCAGCTCGGCCACCGGCATTTTTTGCAAATAGGACAACGAAGAATAACCGGTACCGAAGTCGTCGATCGACAGTGAAAAACCGGCGTCCCGCAACGCGTGCAACACCGTCAACGACAACCGCGGGTCCTCCATCATGCCGCTCTCGGTGACTTCCAGGCGCAAGTCCGATGGACTGGCGCCCTGCTCCCGTACCAGCGCGACCACACGATCCACGAATTGCGGCTCGCGTATGTCATTGGTAGAAATATTCAGCGACACAACGATAGCTTGCCCATCGCGCCGAAAAGCAGCAGTCAGGCGCGCGCCCTCGCGAATGACCCAGGTTGTCAGGGCGCTGATCTTGCCGGTCTGCTCGGCAAACGGAATGAAGTCATTGGGCGGAACCATGCCGCGCGCAGGGTGGTGCCAACGCACCAATGCTTCGGCTCCAATGACCCTGCCATCTGAGAGGCGCACTTTGGGTTGCAGGAACAGGCGCAACTCACCACCTTCAATGGCACGGGTCAAATCTGAAAGCAGGCTCAGACTTTCTGGGCGCGTCGTATCCATCACGGGCTCATAGACCAACCAGGTCAACGTGAGTGACTTGGCGACTCCCAGCGCGATATCAGCGTTGCGCAACAACATGGACATGGGTTCACCGGTGTAATGCGCCACTCCTATGCTGAGTGAAACATCCAGCGTCTGCCCCAGCACCGTCACAGGCCTGGCAAAGACGGATTCAAGTTGGCGGCGCACGTGTACAAGGCGCTCACTGTCGGGCATCAGCAGGCAAAGCTGATTGGTCTGCACCCGGGCAACAACCCCTTCGCCGACTGCGACAAGTCGCTTGCCCACCTCTACGAGAACCGCATCGCCCAGTTGAAAACCAAGCACGTCATTGATTGCTTTCAGGCGATCAATGTGGATCGCCAACAAGACCGCGTGCTCACTACGGTCCAAAATGGATTGCCCCAGCTCCAAAAAATGGTCACGGTTTGGCAAGTTGGTCAAATGGTCCTGGCGCGCCAGCCGAATGGCATCGCGTTGGGCTTGTTGTGCCCTGTAGGCAATGACGATGAAAAACATGCTCGGCAAGAGCAGATAGGACGCAATGCGCAGCGAGGAGCCGAACCAACCGACCACTGCTTCTGCAAAAGCCGGTGCAATGGCCGCAAACCAGCCTGAAATTTGAATCTCGAACAGGATCAACGGTGCCACACCGATGGCCAGCAGGATGCTGGTCCTGTCACCACGGCGCCAGGCCTGGAAGCATCCCCAGAAAATGAACAGCTGTAGCAAAGCCGCCGTGTTGTAAACAAAGTCGGCATACGATTCAAACAATGCGGTCTTCAGCGGCAACCCGGCCATTGCGCCGAGTTGCCAGCCCGCCAGGGTGGCGTACAGAACGATAACCATCTGAACTGCACGCGTGGCCCAGGGAGAGTGCAGCGAAAGCCGCCCTACACCCAAAGCAAGCCAGGCCAGGACCAGCCCCGAAAGCGGGTATGACAACGACAAAGCGTCGGAAGAACTGGTCAGGCCGAAGGGCACCAACACTCCGCGGTCGGCAAACAGGGTCAGGGAAAAGACAAACGCAAAGAGACTGAACAGCGCATAGTCACGATTGCGCTGAAACAAAAAGAAAAGGGCCGAGAAGATGGCGGCACTGAATAGCAACCACCCGATCGCTGCGTCCCTTAGCTCGCGCCTTTGCTGCGCGCCAACGGCGTTCCCGTCCACTTGCGTAAACGAATGCCTGACTTTGAAAAAGTTATTGACAGAGTCCACTCTGGCGTACAGCACAGCAGGCGCGTCGAATGCAAGCGGGTAATAGACACGAATTTTGTCAGCCAGTGTGCGGTAGCGCTCACCGGCTACGGTGGACCTGGCCAGCAATTCACCCGACGGCGTGTAGAGTGAAAAATCGGACCCCCATGAGTTGTCAAATCGCAAAAACTGGTTGCTCACAGCGCCAACGACTTCGGGCGATACAGGCCGGGTAAGCCGCAACCAGCAACTGGTGCGCACGGGCAACTCGACCTTGTTTTCTTTGGTGGGCTCCCAGCGCACATCGGGCACTGTGTGGTCGACAAACAATTCGGCGCGGTCGCAAAGGGTATCGAGCCTTACCGGTTGTGCAAGCGCGTTTCCAGCAAGCACGAGCGCAAGACTCGCCCACCCGGCAAGCCACGGTATCCGTTTCCACAAGCACTGCGCCAAGGCCATGACAAAAAAGACCTACATCCCCAGGGACTTCAAGAGTTCGTCCTGTTCACTCGTCGCCTGCGCGTCCGTTGCGGGCTGGCCCACATTGCGCTCTGCCTCGGCCTGTGCAATAACCTCGTCCGGTGTGAGAGCCTCGTTGATTTCAAAGTCATGCAGCTTGATGAACTCTGTGCGGTCAATCGCCAATTCCAGGTAAAAAATATTGTTCCTGCCGGTGTAGAACGTCACGCGCCGTGACTCTGGCTGATCCAGTTGGGTATCCACACTGAGCATCACCTGCTTGTTGAGCACCAGCATCTTGGGCTGGTTCTGGGTAATGTTAGTTTGCAATTCGCGGCGCACTTTGCCGGTGAAGTCGCCCACGATCTGGTTCATGAGCTCGCCCATGATGTTGCTTACCTCGTCTGACGTGTGGGAAAGCGCCAGCTCGCTTTTGGGCATGCCCATGTTCAGCATGTAGCTCTCGTAGAGTTCCATGGCCGTTTGCGCCGAGAAATTGAGAACGACCAGACCGGAGAACCCGCCGTCAAATAATACGAAGCAACCGATGTCGGGTTTGAGGCAGGTTTTGGTGATCCGTTGCACCATGCCGGAATAGTGAATCGGGCATAGGGTTGCAGCTGTCAGCACCCGGGTCACCGAATTGCACAGGCTTGTCAGAATATCCTCAGTGCCATAAACAACCGCAGATTCTTGCCACGTTTTGACCATAACTGAACTCTCCAGCCAAAAGGATGACTGTACAACGGGTCACGCCAATCTGCTAAAAATCGTTGGCAGAAAGCACGTCAAACGCTGCGATCAAGCACCAAATGCACCTCCAGCCCTCGTAAAATATGCAGTTATAGCTACAAAAGAGATAGCAAATGACAGATTCAAAACCACCCGCCAAGCCAGTCACACCCACCGTATTTCGCCGTGCAGCCCCACCTGCGGGCAGGGCTCCCACGGGCCGCGCCGCCATCCCGGCCGGCCAAGCCAACACGGCTGCGCACGGCGCCAATGGCACCGTGCGCCTTAACAAACGCATGGCTGAATTGGGGTTGGCGTCCCGGCGCGAGGCCGACGACTGGATCGCCAAGGGCTGGGTCAAAGTCAATGGCAAAGTGGCCGAGATGGGCATGCAGGTGGCACCCGACGCGCGCATCGAAGTTACCCAGCAGGCCAAAGGCGCACAGGCCAATCAGGTCACTATCCTGCTCAACAAACCCATTGGCATCGTCAGCGGACAGGCCGAAGATGGGCATGAGCCCGCCATCAAGCTCATCCAGCCCCAAAACCGCTGGTGCGACGACAACGCGCGCTTCTTCTTTCATGGCAGCCAACTCAAAAGTCTTGTGCCCGCCGGGCGGCTGGACATTGACTCCACCGGGCTCTTGGTACTGACTCAGGACGGTCGCGTGGCGCGCCAATTGATTGGCGAGGACTCTGGCATGGAGAAGGAGTATCTGGTGCGCGTGGTGTACACCGGTGTGGCAAACGAGGCGGCCGCCAACTCAGCCGCTGCAACCTACGGCGCACGCCCCATGGCCAGGCCTACCCAACCGGCGCCGATCACCCAGCTCAGCCGCATTGACGATGACGACCCCGTCAGCACCGACGTTCAATCCGTCTTCCCGGCCGACAAGCTGCGCCTGCTGCGCCACGGCCTGAGTCTGGACAACCAGGCACTCAAGCCAGCCAGGGTGGAGTGGCAAAACCCAGAACAGCTGCGCTTTGTTCTGGTGGAGGGCAAGAAGCGCCAGATCCGTCGCATGTGCGAACTGGTGGGCTTGAAGGTCGTAGGCCTCAAGCGCGTGCGCGTGGGCAAGATCATGCTGGGCAATTTGCCGGTGGGTCAGTGGCGCTATCTGGCGCCACATGAGAGCTTTTAGCGCGGTAGCATCGCGCCATGACCAAGCCACCCAAAGCCCCGGCGAACTCCATTAACCACTTGCGCCCATCGGACCTGCGCGCCATCGCGCAGTTGGCCACGCAAGCCACACGCGGCGTGACCCGCATGACCGAAGGCGTGCACCATGCCGTATTGCGCAGCATGGGCGCACCAGACAACCAGCAGGCGCAGACCGGCGGCATTGCCGGTTTTGTGTACCGCACGGTGCATGGCGTCACCGAATTGGTGGGCAAAGGCCTGCAGACCGCCTTCACCAAGCTGGAGCCCCTGCTGGAGACGCTGGTCGATCAGCCGCCCGAGACACCTGAGCGCGAAGCCGTGCTGGCCGCATTGAACGGCGTCATGGGCGACCAACTGGAGCAAACCCACAATCCGCTGGCCACACCCATGACGCTGCGCTACCAGGGCCGCGCCCTGAACCGGCGCGCCATGCCGCCTATGCCGGGCGCCAGCGGCAAGGTGCTGCTATTGATCCACGGCCTGTGCATGAACGACCTGCAATGGCGCGCCCAGCCCGGAGAAAACCCGGCCAAGGTATCGGACCATGCAACCGCTCTTGCGGTGCAGTTGGGCTATACGCCTGTTTACCTGCGCTACAACACCGGCCTGCACACCTCGCAAAACGGACGCGAG
>Ga0247844_1005882_pt1 | contig 15236 bp, 9 predicted proteins | sample LaCtaG_FD_192421 | JGI IMG/M metagenome (GOLD analysis project Ga0247844, IMG submission 192421) | Freshwater microbial communities from meromictic Lake La Cruz, Castile-La Mancha, Spain - LaCruzMarch201714.5m_1 | ecosystem: Environmental > Aquatic > Freshwater > Lake | place: Spain: Castile-La... | reverse complement strand
TGAAGTTGCTGCTGCGGCTCAGGCCACCGCCAGGCGCCAGGGTGCATCGCGGGTGACCGCCGGCAATCCCATTCCGCCGCCGCCACAAGCGTTACCACTTGAGCCCGTGCAGCCGCTGATTGATCCACTGGCCGACCCGATCGGTGCCCTGCTGGCTGAGGCCGAGCACAAGTTGAATACCGATCGCCGTCTCGGCGAGGCGATGACCCAGGCGGGGAATGTCGCGCTGCCGATGTTGTTTCAGATCGGTGAGCCGATTGGTCGCCCCGATCGGATGCTGTCCGAATTTGTGCAGAAAAATGCGGTCAAGCTGGCGAATGCGGAGGCTGTAGCGCCGATTCCGACGGCTACTATCGATGCGGGGGTGATTGAGACGCTGGGCGAAAAAGCTGCTGCAATTGGCCACTTCAATGTGCTGACAGACGTGGATGGTGCGATCCGTGCCGAGCCACTGGTCTTGCAACATTTTGATCATGCCTTGCCCTCACTGGCGCTGCGGGTGGCGGCGCAGAGTCTTAACCTTGCCCCTGCCGACATCCAGGTGCAGGAGGGTGCCGTGAAACTCGGCAAGTTGAAAATTGCCACGGATCCGGCATTGCGCATGCTCACCTATTTTTATCGCGATGCCGGGGCTTTCCCGATCGACTCTTTCTACGATGTCGTCAGTGGCAAGATTCCGTATGGCAAGTATCGCGACAAGATTGTCCTGATCGGGCCGACGGCCGCAGGCGTCGGTAGCCTGTTCGTAACGCCGGTTTCGCCGTCGATGGCCTCGGTTGAGGTGATGGCGCACACCGTTTCCAGCATCCTGTCGGAACACTTCTTTGTGGCGCCGGCCTGGGGAGTGTGGGTCGAGTACGCTGTTTTCTTCCTGATTGCGCTCTACCTGATTCTGGCTTTGCCACGTCTGTCAGCCGGCATGGGCGCGGTGATTACCGCGCTGTTGCTGATCGTGTTGCTCGGCGCGCATTTCGGCCTGATGATGACGCAGTTGATGTGGCTGCAGTTGATGCTGCCCGCGACCCTGCTGCTCGTCGGCCATCTTTTGCTGACCACCAAGCGTTTCCTCGTCACCGAACGGGGCAAGGAAAAGTCGGAAGCCGAGTCCGCCGAGTCAAATCGCATGCTGGGTCTGGCCTTCCAGGGGCAGGGACAACTCGACATGGCCTTCGACAAGTTCCGCAAGTGTCCGCTGGATGACCAGTTGATGGAAAACCTCTACAGTCTGGGCCTTGATTTCGAGCGCAAGCGCCAGTTCAACAAGGCAGAATCGGTGTTCCGCTACATGGCCGATTACAACATTGATTTCCGCGACCTGGCGCAACGCATTGCGCGCACCAAGCAACTCTCGGAAACCGTCATCCTTGGGGGCGCGGGCGCTGGCCGCAGCAATGCCAGCACGATGATTCTCGATGGTGGCGAGATGGAGAAGCCGATGCTTGGCCGTTACCAGATCGAGAAGGAACTCGGCAAGGGCGCCATGGGCGTGGTGTATCTCGGTCGCGATCCGAAGATCAATCGCGTGGTGGCGATCAAGACCATGGCGCTGTCGCAGGAGTTTGATGCAGATGAACTGGTCGAGGTCAAGGAACGCTTTTTCCGCGAGGCGGAAACGGCCGGGCGACTGAATCACAGCAATATTGTCACGATGTTCGATGCCGGCGAGGAGCACGATCTCGCTTATATCGCGATGGAATTCCTCAAGGGTAAGGATCTGGTGCCGCAGACCAAGCCGGACGGCTTGCTTCCACTGCCCAGAGTGCTTTCCATCATCGCAAGGGTGGCTGAGGCGCTTGATTACGCCCACAGCAATCAGGTCGTCCATCGCGATATCAAGCCCGCAAATATCATGTATGAGCCGAATGAGGATCAGGTCAAGGTCACCGACTTCGGCATTGCGCGCATCACCGACTCATCCAAAACCAAAACCGGTATGGTGCTTGGCACGCCGTCCTACATGTCGCCAGAGCAACTGGCAGGCAAGAAGATCGACGGGCGTTCCGATCTGTTTTCGCTGGGCGTGACCCTGTTCCAGATGGCTTCCGGCAAACTGCCGTTTGTCGGCGAGTCGATGGCGCAACTGATGTTCAAGATTGCCAGCGATCCACATCCTGATATTCGTGGCTTGGTTCCCGGTATTCCCGATTGCGTGGCGATGATTATTGACAAGGCACTGGTGAAAGATCCGGATCAACGCTACCAGACTGGCGGCGAGTTTGCGCGAGATTTGCGTGCCTGCCTTGCTGCGCAGGGGGGCACGACCTAATGACGAAGATTGATCTTTCTGACGTCATTGAAATGGCCACCTGTAGCGATCCCGGCCAGGTGCGCACCAACAACGAGGATTCGGTGCTGGCCAACCCCCAGTTGGGGTTGGCCGTGCTTGCCGATGGCATGGGTGGCTACAATGCCGGCGAGGTGGCGAGCAGCATGGCGACTGCCGTGCTGGGTTGCGAGTTGGAACATGCCTTTGAGATCCATCCGCCCCATCAGTTGAGTGGGGATGGGAGGACTTGGGCGAACGCTGCCTTGATCGATCGTGTGGCAAAGACTAACGCGGCGATTTACCATGCTGCCATTAGCAATACCAAATACAATGGCATGGGTACGACCCTGGTGATGGTGCAATTTTTCGACAATCGCATGGCGGTTGCTCACATTGGCGATTCGCGCCTGTATCGCTTGCGCGATGGGGAGTTGTCTCAGGTGACACATGACCACTCGCTGCTCCAGGAACAGATCGACAGTGGCTTGATTACCCCGGAGCAGGCCCGTTTTTCGCAAAACAAGAATCTGGTGACGCGGGCGATGGGCGTCGATGCGGATGTCGATACGGAACTGGCGGAGCATGCCGTGTTGCCGGGGGATATTTACCTGCTCTGTTCGGACGGCCTGAATGACATGGTTGAGGATGAAGAGATTGCATTGACCCTCTCATCCCTGTCGGCCAACCTGCCCTTGTGCGCGCAGCAACTGGTCGATATGGCCAATGATAGTGGAGGCCGGGACAATGTTTCGGTCATTCTCGTCAAAATAAAGCAACCCTTTCCGGCGCCAGAAATGACATCGGGCTGGAAAGAGCGTGTACAGTCGTGGTTCAGTTAAATTTCGAAGTCTTCAAGGACGCGCAAGATGGCTAAGCTCATACTCAGCATGGACAACCTGGTGCTCAAGGAAATTCCCTTGAACAAGGAGCGCACCACGATCGGCCGCAAGGCATCAAACGATATCCAGATCGACAATCTGGCGATTTCGGGTGAGCATGCAGTGATTGTGACCATCCTCAACGACTCTTTCCTCGAGGATTTGAACAGCACCAACGGCACCTTCGTCAACGGCCAGCAGATCAAGAAACATTTTCTGCAAAACAATGATGTGATTGAACTGGGCAAGTACCGGCTCAAGTATGTCAATGAGACACCTGTCCCGGCTTCGCAGGCCGACTTTGACAAAACCATGGTGTTGCGTCCGGACATGATGCGCAAGGCTGCTGAGCAGGCAGGTGCGAAGCCGCCAGAGGCAGCACGTGCGCCGATGATGCCGTCGGTCGATATGAACCCACCGATTGCGGCGGCAGCACCCAAGCCAGCCCCAGCCCCAGAAGCAGCGTCGGCCGCCCTGCTCGGGGCGATTCAAGTGCTTAACGGCAGCAATGCCGGCAAGACACTCGAACTGGTCAAATCGTTGACCACCCTAGGCAAGCCGGGCGTGCAGGTGGCGGTGATTGCCCGTCGTCCCCATGGCTACTTCCTGACCCACGTCGAAGGTGCGAAGTTCCCCGCCGTCAATGGGGTCGCCATCGATACCCAGGCGCATGAGTTGAAAGATCATGATGTCATCGAGTTGGCCGGGGTCAAGATGGAGTTCTTCTTCAAGCCCTGAGCGCCCAGGCCGTGAAGCGCCATCTCGCCCGCTATCTCCTCGGCTCGATCCTGTTGCTGGTGATGCTTGGCCATTCGGCCGAGATTTATCGGATTGGGCTGGTTGAGCGGTTTGATGCGATTTTCTACGATGTCAAATTGCGACTGACCATGCCGCGCGATGTCGATGAGCGCATCGTGGTGGTCGACATCGATGAGAAGTCGCTGGCCGAGCAGGGACGCTGGCCCTGGGGGCGTGACCGCATGGCGCGCCTGATGGACAAGTTATTCGATGACTATGGTGTCCAACTGGTGGGCTTCGACGTGGTGTTCGCCGAGCCGGATGTCAGTTCCGGCATCAAGTCGCTCGAAGAAATTGCCCGTGGCGATTTGCGCGGCAACACCGCCTTTCAGTCGGCCTTGCGCGATATGCGTCCGCGCCTCGATTACGATGCCCGTTTTGCGGCTGCGCTGAAAAATCGCAAGGTCATTCTCGGTTACTACCTGTCCAACAATGAGAATGGTCAATCCAGTGGCGTCTTGCCAGCGCCGACTTTTGGTGGAGAGGTGCTGGCCGGCAAGCCGCTGGCGGTGACGCGCTGGCAGACGCATGGTGGCAACCTGCCGATCCTCCAGTCGGCCGCTGCCGGTGCGGGCCACTTCAATCCGCTGGTGGACTTCGACGGTATTTCCCGGCGCGTGCCCTTGTTGGCAGAATATCAGGGAGCTTATTATGATTCCCTTGCCTTGGCTGTTGTGCGCGCCCTGCTGAATTACCCGCCGGTATTGCCGGGTTTCGCCGATGCCAATAATACTTATCTCGAATGGCTCGAACTGCCGACGGCACAGGGCAGTTTGCAACTGCCCGTTGATGAAAATATTGCCGCCTTGATTCCTTATCGTGGTCCGCAAGGCAGCTTCCCCTATCTGTCGGCGACAGATGTGCTGCATGGTCGTGTTGCGCCGGAGACTTTGCGTGGTCGCATTGTCCTGGTCGGTACCACGGCGCCCGGCCTGATGGATCTGCGGGCGACGCCCATCTCCGCAGCTTACCCGGGGGTCGAGGTGCATGCCAATCTCATTTCAGGCATGCTCGATGGTGCCCTCAAACACCAACCGGATTATCTGCTGGCGGCCGATTTGTTGCAGGTGTTGGTGGCGGGTGCCCTGATGGTGTTCCTGCTCCCCTTGCTGTCGCCGCTCAAGGCCACGTTGACGGGTACCTTTATCCTGTTGGTGTTGTTCAGCATCAACTTGTCACTGTGGCATTCTGGCAATCTGGTGCTGCCGTTTGCCGGCGCCGGCCTGTTGGTGGTGTTGCTGTATGCCGTGAATATGTCCTGGGGCTATTTCGTCGAGACGAAGACCAAGCGCCAGTTCACCGAGCTGTTCGGTCAGTATGTCCCGCCCGAACTGGTCGATGAAATGGCAAAGAATCCCGAGGGCTACAGCATGTCCGGCCGCAAGGCCGAATTGACGGTGCTGTTTTCCGATATACGTGGGTTCACGACGATTTCCGAGGGCTTGCAGCCGGACGAACTGGCGGCCCTGATGAACGAATACCTGGGGGCAATGACGGCGGTGGTGCGCGATCATCGCGGCACGCTCGACAAATATATTGGCGATGCGATCATGGCGTTCTGGGGCGCGCCGATGGCCGATCCCGAGCATGCCCAGCATGCGGTCGTGACGGCACTGGAAATGCAGGTCGCCCTGAAAGCGCTCAATCAGCGCCTGATGGCGAAGGGCTGGCCCGAGCTGAAAATTGGCGTGGGTGTCAACACGGGCCCCATGACTGTCGGCGACATGGGCTCGCCGGTACGCAAGGCCTATACCGTGATGGGTGATGCGGTCAACCTTGGCTCGCGGCTTGAAGGGATCACCAAGCAATATGGTGTCGGTATCATCATCGGTGATGGGACGCGTGATGTGCTCGGCACCGGTTTTGTCTTGCGCGAGTTGGATCGAGTACGCGTCAAGGGCAAGGCGGAACCGGTGGGAATATATGAGCCGCTCGGTTTGGACGGTCATGTTGACGCGGCCACACTTGAGCAGCTCAAGCTATGGAATCAGGCGCTACAGGCCTATCGTAGCCAGGATTGGGATCGTGCCGACATGCTGCTACTGAACCTGATTCGTCAGGAGCCGCATTATCTTTACGAACTTTACGTCAAGCGCGTCAGCCATTGCCGCAACAATCCGCCCCCGGCGGAATGGGATGGCGTGACCACCTTCGAGACAAAATAATGAAAATACGGGTTCTCGGCTGTAGTGGTGGCATCGGTGGTCGGCACTTGCGAACCACCTCTTTGCTGATTGATAACGATATCCTGATCGATTGTGGCACGGGTGTGGCGGATTTGTCGATTGCCGAACTGGCGCAAATCGACCATGTGTTCCTGACCCACACGCACATGGATCACATCGCCTGCCTGCCCTTAATGATCGATACGGTCGGGGATATGCGCAATCGCCCGTTAATGGTGCATGCAACCGCTCCGATTGAGGAAATTTTGCGCACGCATGTTTTCAACTGGGCCATCTGGCCCGACTTTTCGGAAATTCCTACAGCAGCCGAGCCTTGGTTGCGCTTTGTGCCCCTGAGCGAGGGAGAAGTGGTTGATTTGCAGGGACGAAAAATCCGTCCGCTACCCGCCAATCATACGGTCCCGGCGGTGGGCTATCAGTGCGATTCGGGTAAGGCCAGTCTGGTCTTCTCTGGCGATACCGGTCCTTGTCCTGCGCTATGGGCGGCGGTGAATCAGATCGACAACCTGAAAATCCTGATCATCGAAACTGCCTTCTCCAATCGCGAGCGCAAGCTCGCAGAGGCCTCCTTGCATCTTTGTCCCAGTATGTTGTTTGAGGAACTGGCCTACCTGCAGTCCCGGCCGGATATCTTCATCACCCATCTCAAGCCGGGCCAGATCGAACTGACGATGGAGGAAATCGAAGACAGCATCGGAGAGTTCAAACCCCGCATGTTGCAAAACAATCAGGTCTTCGATTTATGAGTACATCGACGGTGACGCCAGCATCCCTGCGGCATCTTTCTCCCTTGGGCAATCTGGGTGAGGATGCGCTGGCTCAGGTGGCCTCTTTGGGGCGCAATGAGCGACTGGAACGTGGGTTGCACGATATGCCATACCCATGGCCGCATCAAGTGGTTTATCTGTCGCATGGCGAGCTCAAGCTTGGATACGCACAGGGCATGGCCAAGGTGCTCGTCGGCGGTTCCGGTGCAGCCCTTGCGCCTTTGGCCTCGGCTGGAATGGAGCCCCACCATGTTCGGGCTATAACGCATGCCGAATTACTTTGTTTTGATGAAAACGCACTCGATATCCTGATCACATGGGATCAACTGGTTCCCGTTTGTCAGTACGGACATGATATTCAGCCATCCACGCCGGCGACGGACTGGCGCAACATGTCCGGGCTATTTGATGCACAGCGACTGACATTCGGTACTTTTTCCAGCCTGCCGCCGGCCCACATCGAAAGCCTGTTGGCTTCCTTTGACCGTCAGGCAGTGAAGGCGGGTGACGTGATCGTGCGCCAGAATGAACCGGGTGATTTCTACTACGTGATTGAGCGTGGCCGTGTTCAGGTGACACGTAATGTTTCAGGCGCGTCACTTGAACTGGCCGAGCTCAAGGCCGGGGATGCCTTTGGCGAGGAGGCGCTGATTGCAGAAACCAGTCGCAATGCCACGGTGACGATGAAAACTGATGGCGTGCTGCTACGTCTGAATAGTGCCGATTTCATCAGGTTGTTGCGCGAGCCCTTGCTGCACTATGTGGATTTGAATCAGGCTAAGGAACGCGTGGCCAATGGGGCAAGGTGGCTGGATGTGCGCTTCCCGGCGGAATATCGGCATGATGGTTTGCCTGGCGCCCTGAATATTCCCTTGAATGAATTGCGTGATGCATTGGCCACCCTGCCCAGGGACAAGGAGTACATCACCTACTGCCAGACGGGTAGACGCAGTTCAGCCGCGGCATTTCTGTTGTCGCAGCGCGGATTCCAGGCCGGGCTACTGACCGGTGGTTTGAAATCGCTGGCTTGTGTGGAGAATCTGGCAGCATGAGTGCAATATTGGAACCCACCGCATCAGGCCAGGCAGGCCGTGAGGGCGGCAATCCGGGTGAGTTGGGTGCCCGCCTGACCTTCTTCAAGAATCTTCAGGCAGTGACCAACAAGATTCATGCGACTTCAAACATTGATGAGATCATGCTTGAGTTATCGCAGGATATCTGCGAACTGTTCAATGCCGATCGACTGACGATCTATTCTGTCAGCGAGGACAAGACCTCGATCGTCTCCAAGGTCAAGACTGGCCTCAATTCGTTCAAGGATCTCAAGCTGCCGATCGCCGACCAGAGTATTGCAGGCAATGTGGCCCTCTCGCGCGGGATCGTCAATATTCGCGATGTCTATGACGAGGCCGAACTCAGGGTCATCAACCCGAACCTGCGATTTCTTCAGGAGGTCGACAAGCGCACGGGTTACCGCACCAAGCAAATGCTGGTCGGCCCGATTACCGAGGTGCAGACCGGCGAGTTGCTAGGCGTCGTTCAGCTGATCAATAACAAGGCGGGCGTACCCTTTGCGATTGTGTCGGAGGAGGGCGTTAAGGGCCTGTGTGAAACCCTTGCCATTGCCTTTTCCCAGCGTAACAAGCCCACCCAGACGATCAAGACCAAATACGATCATCTGGTGCTCGATGCGGTGGTTTCGGCGCAGGAAATGGATATCGCCAGCAAGTCGGCACGGCGCAAGAACATTGATGTTGAAGAGGCACTGATCACCGAGTTCCAGGTCAAAGTGCCCGCCATCGGTGCGGCGCTGGCCAAGTTCTTTGGCGTCCCCTACGAACCCTACAAGAGCGATCGACTCAAGCCGATCGATCTGATGAAAAACCTGCGGCGCGAGTATGTCGAGCAGAACCAGTGGCTGCCGATCGAGGATAGCAAGGATGGCATCATCGTCTTGTGCATGGACCCCGAACAAGTTAAAAGTTCTCGGGTTGTCAACAACGTCTTTGCCAAGAACAAGATCGTCTATCGTGTCACGACAATTCGTGAATTCAAACAGTCGGTCGACCAATTCTTCGGTGGGGGTGCTTTCTCCGATAACACCGATGTCGGTGACTTGCTTTCGGCCATGGATGAAGGCGAGGGCGAGGGCGATGCCGGCGGCGACGATGTTTCTGCAGCCGCCGACAACGAACTGGTCAAACTGGTCAATAAGATCATTATTGATGCCTTCCAGCAAGGCGTTTCGGATATTCACATCGAACCCGGCATGGGCAAGGACAAGGTGATGATCCGCTTCCGCCGCGACGGTTCGCTGCAGAAATACATCGAAATTCCCCATAGCTTCCGTACTGCGCTGGTCGCCCGTCTCAAGATCATGTGCGATCTGGATATTTCCGAGAAGCGCAGGCCGCAGGACGGCAAGATAAAGTTCAAAAAATTTGGCCCGCTCGATATCGAGTTACGGGTAGCGACGATTCCTACGGCCGGGGGGGTTGAGGACGTCGTGATGCGTATCCTCGCTGCGGGTGAGCCGATTCCGCTCGACAAGCTGGGCCTCTTGCCACACAACGAGCAGCGCCTTAAAGCGGCGGTGTCGAAACCCTATGGTCTATTCTTTGTCTGTGGCCCGACGGGCTCAGGTAAGACGACCACGCTACACTCGGTACTGAAATTTCTGAATACGCCGGATACCAAGATCTGGACAGCAGAAGATCCGGTCGAAATCACCCAGAAAGGCCTGCGCCAGGTGCAGGTCAACAAGAAGGCCGGCCTCGACTTTGCAGTGGTGATGAAAGCGTTCCTGCGGGCTGACCCGGACATCATCATGGTCGGCGAAATGCGCGATGCCGAGACAACCGGTATTGGTATTGAAGCTTCGCTGACCGGCCACCTGGTGTTCGCTACCCTGCACACCAATAGCGCGCCGGAATCCATCATTCGTCTGCTTGACATGGGCATGGACCCGTTCAACTTCGCCGATGCGTTGCTGGGCATTTTGGCCCAGCGCCTTGCCAAGCGCCTGTGTGGCAAGTGCAAGGAAGCCTATATCGCCAGCCCGGAAGAAATGAAGCATTTCCTGACAGAGTATTGCGAAGAACTGGCCAATACCGAAACCTTCAAGCGCGATGGCAAGGCAGCCTACGAGGCCGTCTACAAGGAGTGGGCGAAGAAGTATGCCAACGAGCAGGGACAGTTCACCCTTTACCGCGCCAAGGAGCCCGTGGAAGGGGATACCAAATGCGAGGCCTGTGGTGGATCTGGTTACAAGGGCCGTCTTGGTCTTCATGAACTGATGATTGGCACCGACCCGGCCAAGAAATTGATTCAGGAGCATGCGCGGGTGGCACAGTTGGTGGCCCAGGCGCTGGAAGATGGCATGCGCACACTCAAGCAGGACGGCATGGAGAAAGTGCTGCAGGGCATCACCGACATGAAGCAGGTAAGAGCAGTGTGCATTAAGTAGCCAGGAGGGTAACTGCCATGGATTCGATCGACGATCTGTTCAAGCGACTGGAACAACTCAATGAAGTGGGTGCGGCGCTGTCGAGTGAGCGTGATATCCATCGCCTGCTGGAAAAAATTCTCGTCGCAGCCAAGGGTATTACCCATGCGGATGGTGGCACCCTGTATAGAGTGACCGAAGACGGCAAAGCATTGCGCTTCGAAATCGTGCGCAATGACACGCTGGGTATTGCCATCGGCGGCTCGTCTGGCAACCCGATCAACTTCCCTGACCTTCCCTTGAAGGATGATCAAGGTCAGCCGAACACGGCAATGGTCGCTGCTTATGCTGCCATCAATGACAAGACAGTCAACATTGCGGATGCCTATAGCGAGGCAGGCTTCGATTTTTCCGGCACACGCAAGTTCGATGAACGCACCGGCTATCGCTCGCAATCCTTCCTGACGGTGCCGATGAAGAACCATGAGAACGAAATCATTGGTGTATTGCAACTGATCAACTCATTGAACCCGGAAACGCGGGTAGTACAAGCCTTCTCAGTATCAGAGCAGCATTTGGCCGAATCTCTGGCCTCTCAGGCCGCCATTGCGCTCACCAATCGCCAGTTGATTTCGCAACTTGAGGTGCTGTTCGAGTCGTTTATTAACCTCATCAACCTCGCGATTGACGAAAAGTCGCCTTACACCGGCGGGCATTGTCAGCGTGTGCCGGCGCTGACCATGATGATCGCCGAAGCCGTGAACACCACGCATGATGGACCGTTGTCTAGTTATCAGATGACCGATGCGGATCTTTACGAACTGAAGATCGCCGGCCTGTTGCACGATTGTGGCAAGGTGACGACACCGGTGCATGTCGTGGACAAGGCAACCAAACTGCAAACGATCTTCGACCGCATTAACCTGGTCGATACGCGCTTTGAGGTACTCAAGCGTGACGTACAGATTGCCACCTTGCGTCGTCTGCTCGACATGCGATCAAAAACCGATGCGGAAGCCGAATCCGCCTGCTGGGCAGCGTGCTGGAAGGAACTTGGCACGATCGACGATGAACGCGAGTTCCTGCGGCGCGCCAATGTCGGCTCTGAAGCCATGACGGCTGAAGACCAGCAGCGAGTGCGGGACATTGGCACCCGACATACCTGGCGCAACCCATCCGGCGTGGATGCTGACTTTCTCTCAGCAGATGAAATAGAAAACCTGTCGATCCGCGCAGGTACCTTGACGGCCAAAGAACGCGAGATCATCAACCACCATATAGTGGCCACCATCAAGATGCTCGAAGCCTTGCCCTGGCCGAGACATCTCAAGAACGTCGCCGAATACGCCGGCGGCCATCATGAACGCATGGATGGCAAGGGCTACCCGAAAGGGCTGACCCGCGACCAGATGTCGCTACCGGCGCGCATGATGGGTATTGCCGACATTTTCGAGGCCCTCACGGCCAAGGATCGACCTTACAAGCCGGGCATGAAGCTATCTCAAGCAATTGATATCATGAGAAAATTCAGCTCAGGTGGCCATATTGACCCCGATCTGTTCGAGATTTTTCTGCAGCAGAATGTCTATCGGCGCTATGCCGAAGCATTCTTAGACCCGAGCCAGATTGACGAGATTGCCTCGCATTAATCGGTGCTGGCGGGACGGTCGTTACGTTTAATTTCTTGTGAGTCTATGTAGAGGGTGAGCATGTTGCTGGACTGGTTTGATGCTAGGGAGGCGGAGAAGTTTGGCATGGATCTGGCTGTATTTTGGGATGCCAAGTTTCGATCCAACCAAAAGACTAATGACCGTAAATTTACTGACAAGCAAAAAAAACTCCTCGCAGACATCCTTAGTAAGGTTGGCGAGTTTGGTAGATCTCATTCCATGAATGTGTTCAAGAAAGCCAAGCTTGGGAATGCGTTTCGATGGAAGTTGCGCGACCTTGGACATGAAGATTCGATGATCGAGCAAATTACGAAGGAAATTCTCCTCGCGCTTCGCTAGGAAAGGCTGATGGCTTTTTTTTCAAAATTGTTTCGGCGCAACGAGATTGTGCCTCTACACGATAATGGTCGATCGCAAGATCTGATTCGTCAGGGAAATAAGTGGCTTGCAGAGGGCAACCTCAATGAAGCACGCGGATTTTACGAGGCTGCACAGCAGGCGGACACCTTGAATGCCGATGCGTATGTCAATCTTGGCTTTGTGCTCAAAGAACTTGGCAGGTTTACTGAGGCCGGAAAATTTCTCGAGAGCGCGATACGAATTGACCAGCAGTCCGTTGATGGACACTTTTTGCTTGGGCTTGTAGAGGGGCTGCGTGGGAATGGTTCGGCTGCGATCCGGCACTTGCGCCTGACTGTTGAACTGAAGCCTGGTTTCGATATCGCATGGGTTGCTTTGTGCCAGGCTTATTTGACGGCCCAACATATTGATGAGGCAAAGAAAGCTGTGGCGCAGGGTTTGGCTGTTTTCCCCGAATTACCTGACTTGCTTCTCATCCAGGGAAATATCGAGTTGTTAAACAAAGCATACCCGCCCGCGATTGCCTGCTATGAAAAACTGCTGGAACGAGTACCTGACCACCCTGAAGCGCATAACAATTATGGTAGTGCACTGAGAGGGATGCGTCGCTTGGAGGAGGCTCTTGCCTCGTATGATCGCGCGATTGGCCTGGATTCTGAGTATGCAGACGCGTACTGTAATCGAGGTGTTGTTCTTCAGGAGATGAATCGGTTGCGCGAAGCTGTGACTAATTTTGACCGCGCTCTTGGCATTAATCCACAACTAACCGAAGCACACTTCAACCGAGGTATCGCACTGCACGAGTTACATCGCTACAAGGATGCAATCGATAGCTATAGTCGCGCGATATCCCAGAAATCTGACTATGTAAAGGCTTATGGAAACCGAGGAAACGTATTCGCAGATTTGAAAGATTATCCTGCGGCCATTGCCGATTATGGGCGAGCGATGCAACTTGGCTCGAGTACGGATTATCTCGACGGCAACCTGCTGTTGATTAAGTCAAGGATTTGCGACTGGCACGACTACACCCAAGGACTGGCGCAGATGCTCGCCAAGGTTGAAAATGGCGAGAGGGTTTCGACGCCCTTTGCCGTTATTGCGCTGACAGACAACCCCGCAATACAACTTCGAGCTGCCGAGATTTATGCCTCACACAAATATCCGCAACTTGATGATCTTGGCCCGATAAGCGCAAGGGGCAGGACATCCAGAATCAGGATTGGCTACTACTCAGCTGATTTCCACAATCATGCTACGACCTATTTGATGGCAGAACTCTTTGAACTGCACAACAAGACAGAGTTTGAATTGATTGGCTTTTCGTTTGGGCCTGACTGTCAGGATGAAATGCGTCAGCGCGTTTCAAATGCCTTGGATCGGTTTATTGATGTGCGAGACCAATCCAGCAAAGAGATTGCCCAACTCTCACGGGATATCGGTATCGATATTGCCATTGACCTTAAAGGCTTTACACAAGACAGCCGAGCCGACATTTTCTCCTACCGAGCTGCACCTATCCAGGTGAGTTACCTGGGGTATCCTGGAACAATGGGGGTGCCGTATATCGACTACCTTATCGCCGACCCCACGGTGATCCCGGTAGAAAGCCTTGGATACTATGCTGAAAGGGTGGTCTACATGCCCAACAGCTACCAGATTAACGACTCCAAACGGAAAATTGCCGAACGTAAATTTACCCGTGAAGAGCTTGGTTTGCCTGCCGAAGGCTTTGTCTATTGCTGTTTCAATAATAACTACAAAATATCCCCCACTACTTTTGGTTGCTGGATGCGGATATTGTCACGGGTGAGTGGTAGCGTCCTCTGGTTATTTGAAGACAACCCTTTGGCTGTTAACAATCTTCGTCGGGAAGCTGGCCGGCACGGGGTTTCTGCAGATCGTCTGGTGTTTGCGCAACCAATGCCGTTACCAGAACATTTGGCTCGCCATCGTCAAGCCGACCTCTTTCTGGATACCCTTCCGTATAACGCACATACTACGGCGAGTGATGCGCTCTGGACAGGTTTGCCTGTGTTGACACTTCCTGGATCATCATTTGCAAGTCGCGTAGCTGCGAGCCTTCTTATGGCAGTCGGCCTCCCTTGGATGATTGCTGACTCGCAGGACAAATATGTGCAGGCCGCGATTGATTATGCTGCTGACCTGACGATGCAGGCATCCACCAAAAAAGTTCTTGATCAAAGCAGGTTGAACTCCCCCTTGTTTGATACCGCCTTATACACAAGACACTTGGAAGCCGCCTACAGGGAAATGTTCGAGCGTTACCATAGGGGGGAGGGGCCAGACGCAATATATGTCCGACAGGGTGTTGTGACGTAATTTGTCACATACTGCGGGATATCGTTATGGCGAATCTGATAGTTGCTGGTAGGTAAGGCGTGTGTTATTGGCCCACATATTGCTTATATCCGTGGGCACGATAGAGGTGCTTTTCTAAAGGAGATAGATAATGCGCAAGATTCAACAAGGTTTTACCCTGATCGAACTGATGATCGTCGTAGCGATCATCGGTATTTTGGCTGCTGTTGCCCTGCCCGCATACCAAGACTATATGGTTCGTGCCCGCGTTTCTGAAGGCCTCCTCGCCGCCACTACTGCGAAGACCGCTGTCAGCGAAACTTATGCCAATGCTGGCGCGATGTTGCCGAGTGCTGCCTCCATGGGCGTCCAAGATCAGTCGACCCCGAATGTTGTGGCGAGCATAACTTGGTCGAGGACTGATGCAAATGCCGGCGACGTGATTGTTACGTTGCGGAACACGACTAGCTTGGCTGGTGCAGCAAATGGTCAGATTATCCTGCGTGCTGCGGGTGCCAACGGTGCGGTCAACTGGACGTGTGGC